>Ga0180431_10006743_pt1 | contig 13558 bp, 8 predicted proteins | sample SS_ome_11_FD_132459 | JGI IMG/M metagenome (GOLD analysis project Ga0180431, IMG submission 132459) | Hypersaline lake sediment archaeal communities from the Salton Sea, California, USA - SS_1_MS_1 metaG | ecosystem: Environmental > Aquatic > Non-marine Saline and Alkaline > Hypersaline >... | reverse complement strand
GACGGTGTCCTGTGGGCCAACGGTACGCTTACCAAGACCAACTCCGGCAGTTTGACGTTAAGCTCGGCCTACGCCGGCGTCGGCTCCGCGGTCGTTCTTGACGGAGCGGTTGAGGTTCAGACCACCGGCGGTGATCTTTGCATTGTTGCAGGCAATGATGATATACAGCTTGGCGGTGCTTTGGAAAGTAGTTCTGGCGGCGTATCAGTTATTTCGGATAATGGCAAGATATATACAGGTGCAGGTGGTGACACGCTTAATGTAGCTATAACCGGCTATTCCAATGGTACCAGCGGGGTTGACCTGCCTGGCGGTAGTGGGAAGGCGGCGATTGTGATTATAAGCAATGGTACCTTGAAGTTAGGCCCGGCTGCTAAGTTGACAGCTAAAGGGACGTACGATACCACCGGAAGCACTAATGACCGTCCGCGTGTTGATTTTCTAAATGGTGTAGAAGGTGACAAGAATCCGGGTTGGCCTATTGATGTTGCCATTTATCTGGCAAGTAACGCAGGAAATGTGAGTGTTAGTTCACCGGTTAGTCCCGTTCCAACCGGTGGAGTGATTGTTATTGATGCATATCAGGCGGTTGAGTCGTTTGGGTCTAATTTTATAAACTCTCTGGCTGGAATTGGCTGGTTGGAGGTATGCTCCCGCATAACACCGGATTTGGATTATGGTATGACGAATGATACTCTGCCCTATGCCGATGACCCAAGTCTCTTTCCGGGTTCTGGTAAATACGTACTACGTGGGGAGTATCCCGATGTTGGAACCGGGGCCTGGGTTCTTGAGGAAGAGGAAGAAGAGGAAGACCCATCCCTCTCACTGCGAGATATAGTTAAGGCGTCATCCATCGAGACGCCGGTATCTCCCGACCTTGGAGACATAGGTCAAATTCAGGGTGCGGGTTTTGACAATATGCAGTGGCTGGCCAATGAACTTGGGCTTTGTGAAGGCGACCCGCAGAGAGGAGGGGATGAGAGCCGCTGTCAGGAGCTTGCCCAGGCGTACTTGGCAGGTGCTTTCCTGCAATCAACCGACCTGCGTCCACACCAGGCAGCTACCCAACTTAGAAATCTTGTTGAAATTCTTCATGATAGCGGTGGGACTCGGATTGCAGCTCTGGGTCGTGTGGTTAATGAGTTTAGCCAGCCCGGTATGCCGCCATCACCGGAGCAGTTTGCCTCGATTAGTCAGGCATTCGCACAACACACCAATGATGGGACACATTACGCTGCGGCCGGACAATGGCTCGATGCTCTCACCGAATATGTTACTATCCTGAATACCGATATAGGATGGTCGGCAGATGAATCCATTGCGTTCGTTATGGGTAAGTACGGCACTGCTATCACCGATGCCGGTGATGTTAGTGTTACGGCATTTATTCAGATGCACCTGGAAGGTATCAGCAGCGAGTAGGGGTACTTTTCGAAGAGAAGCTCTTAGTCCTTATCAAGAGGCTTAATTTTATCGAACGGTTTGAGGATAGTCTTTTCATCCGGTGCAGAAGGTGCCGGTTCAGGTTTTTTCAGTTCGGGGACTTCGTCATTTGTTTTATTTACGATATCGAGAAAGTTCTCAATTGCCTGTCCCGCTTCGGAAGTCATTATTTTGTACCGATGATACCGTTCGTAGCCAAAGTAACCTGCAATGGCCACCAGAACAATCAAAAATGGGACAGCGGCGACAGCGGCCCTTTTGTTTCTGTTTAGTGATTTTTTTGTATCTACCAGCATAGCTTCGTATGTGTCATAGCGGTGTTCAATGTCTTGGGCGAGTGCTCTATCAAGAATTTTTCGCCACCTTCCCGCAAGCTTTCTGATATTTGCTGCGGCGACCTTGTCGCTTGGCAGGTATTTTCGGCCGAACAACAGTTGATAAATGGTATTTCCCAAAATGTAAATATTTCTTTGAATTACTCTCGATTGCTTTTGGGTGTCTTTGGCCCCGGTATCTTCGTCAATGATGGTTGGGCGGTCAATATCGTAAGGCGCTGTGGGGGCAGGAGTTATTTCTTTTTGTGCCGGGGTCTCGTCGATTTGTTGTGTAATCTTGAGTGTGGGGGCGAGGATACTGTCTTTTTGGGCGTCATCCTGAGTTTTAACTTCTGCATCTGTTTCACTAAGTTTGTCGTCTTCGGCGGAGGAGATTATTTTAGGCACTTCAAGCTGCGATTCGGCACTTTCAATAACAGTGAAACTTATATTGCCGGTTCGCGATTCGGGCAGTTTTACCTGGCGCGGATGCACACGCTCAATCACGCAGCCATTTGCAGCTAAATTTATAATTGCCTCCAGAAGCTGCGAAAGTATAACAAACATCCTCCTGGGTTTTATTGTAAGACCATTACTAATAAAATCTTCAAGGTCATGTTTTGAATACTTTGTCACAATATACGGTTCGTTTGGATTTTGTGAAACCTCCAGTGCTTTCGTAGCGAAAGGGACATTCAATAACGATACGTTGCGCATCTGGAGTCCGTTTTGATACAGGCGTTTTCTCACCGCGGCGGCAAACTCCAGTGGTAAGGTATCGTCAGGCAGGTAAACATTCACTGTGCCGTGAATGGGGTGATTTGCTCGATAGACGATTACTTCATCTATGCTTCTGACTGCATCTTCAACCACATATTCGCTTGGTAGTGCCATCTCACAGGTCTCTTTTTCAACCTCTGATTCTTCGTTAAGTAAGCCATACCTGATATAAACTTGTTGTCCTTATCATCTATTTTAGCTACTTCGGGAGGTAAATCTCAAGAAAAAAATGCCAGTTAAGCAGATAAGCTATTTGTTGGCTTATCAGCATAATAAATGTATAATAATCTATTGTGTCGCCGGTTGATAATTGGACAGGGTTGATTTTTTGTGTTTGGAGTTGGTATGTCGAGTGCTCCGGTTTTTATGCCTGAAGGTTATGAGATACTGAAAACCGTAGATACCTCTGGTTCGGTAAGAGAGTTTGTTGTGCGGCACAAAGCCGAGGATGCCCTTGTGAGGCTGAGGATATTCGATTTCAGTCAGGCTTCCGGGGCTACCACTCGAAGGCACCTCAGAGAGCACCTGCGATGTGATATTACCTTTATGGAGGAATTTGAACTTCCCGGTGTTATGCGCATCTATGATTACAGTGACACAAAGAACATGTTCTGGATTGCGACTCAGCCTGCTAAGGTTGACAAACTCTCAAAACGCTTTGACTTTCTTGCGTCGCAGTCTTTTCAGTTTCGGCAGGGGTTGGTTAGTCAGTTCCTAGGCGCTTTGAAGCGAATACACAGCAACGGTGTAGTGCACCGTAATCTTTCCAGCGATTCTGTTTTTTTGAGTTCGGAACTACAACTTTTGATTGGGGATTTTGGTTTTGCAGCATATCTGACGGGGCAGCTCACTACCAGCCAGGACATTACCTCGGTTGCGACTATGAGCTACCAGCCTCCTGAGGTAAGAAATGCCGAGACGTTTACCTGTGATGTGAGTTGTGACATTTTTTCTGCCGGTCTTCTGTCATTTGAGATTCTTTCTGCAACCGAGCTGCCGAAAGACAGCCCCGGCCAAATCCACGAAGTGCTTCGCAGCCGTTTGAATGAGCAGAGATATAAAGAAATTATTAGTACCTCTACAGCAGAGGTAATCCTAAAAGCCGCAGGTCCCTCACCTGAAAAACGTTGGGTAAGCACGGAAGATTTTGCCAATGCGCTCAAGAGGTCTCTTCGGGGTGAATCATCCGAGACCTCAATGCCAGTTGAGCCAACCTCAACGATTTCGGTTACAGAATCAGTAGAGCCATTAGCGACAATGCCAGTTCAGCCGGGAGCCGATGCGGCTCAAATGCCTTCACAGCCAACAATAAAACCAACTGAAACGGTTGATGGTATTACACCGCTGGACCCATCACACGAAATATGGAACAACCATTACGAAATAATAGAAAAAATCGGTGAGGGTGGGCAGGCTATCGTTTATAAGGCCTATGACCACCTTACTAACGAAGAAATTGCAATCAAAACGATGTGGTCTCGCCATCGGGAAGACAGGGCCGCCATAAACCGACTTAAGCAGGGGGCGATGATAGCAAGAAGTCTCACACACCGCTATATCATAAAGACCTACAGCGTAGAACAGCGAATCGACGCGGAAGGCGCCGGCAGGTATGTTTTTATAGTTATGGAGCTGATTAAGAGCCGGATGGAACTTAGTGATGTTATCGAAGAGCGCCGGGCCGCGGGCAAGAAAATTCGGCTTGATGAGGCCCTGCATATAATTCGGCAGTTGCTTGATGCTCTTGCGTACGCTCACGAACACACAATTCACAGAGATATTAAACCCGGCAATATTATGCTTGTTCCACGGTCTGAGCAGGCCGAAATTGACAGATCCGACCTTACGAAGTTTGATATCAGGTTGATAGATTTTGGGATTGCAAAGGTACTGAGCCAAAAACATATTGATGTTACAGGCCAGGGATTCAGGTCGGCACATTATGGGGCGCCTGAGCTGGCCGACGCCAAGACAGGGGTCGATGCCAGAGCGGATGTTTTCAGTGCCGGTGTAATTTTGTATCAAATGCTTACTAAGAGCATTCCTCGCAAGGGTTCTTTGCCGGCCAATAAGGTTAACAAGGATGTTCCTTCTGCTCTGGCAAGGGTCATCGATAGGTCTATAAACGCCGACAGGGAGAAACGTTTTAAAACGGCTTCGGAATTTGCGAAGGAAATTGACAGGGCGGTCAGCAAATTCAACTGGGTCTTCAAAGCTGCGAAGATAGCAGCGGTTCTGCTGGTTAGTGTTGGTATTGCTGCTGCAGTAAAACATTTTTTGCCTGAACCGGACCGTTTACCCATCCAGCAAAGTATAGAGGTTCTTCAAAACAGGAACCGTGAGAAAAGAATTGCGACGTTAGCTAATGAAACAATTGTAAAATATTCTGATATTGAAGATTATGATAGCTACGACAACTTAAGGGAGAAAGCTCTTGGGGGACTTAAGATGGTACAGATGGCCGGTACTGATAGATTCAAACAAAATTTTGCTCCCTGGAAAGAGCAGGAAGAAGTTTGGGTCGGGATTGAGCCTGCCGTTGAGAAGATTGAACGTATAGCGGAGGACCAGCAGGAATATACCGCTCGGAAAGATATAGCTATCGTAGAGCATCTGATGAATCTTGAACCCAGTTCTGAAATAGTCTCAAAAGTCAAAGACAAAACTCAAAAAGCCGAAGAGCTGCTTACAGTGAAGCCTTTTTCTCAAAACACCCTGGCTTTCTGTGAAGATGCATATGATTTGGGAGCCAAAGTCTATAGCAACATCGATGAACTGGCCGATGGTTCGGATACACTTGATACCGCTCAGGAGATAAATAATAAGCTCAAAGGTGTTGAAAAGCTGCGAAATAATTCTCTGCCAAAGCGTGATTTTCTCGAAGCGATAGAGCATCTAAAAGACTCAGATTTCCAGCGGCGCAGCAGCGAGTGCTTTGAAAAAGCCGACGGATATTACCAAAGCTTCGAACTAGGCACTGCCGAAAAATATTTTAGCCTCCTCAACCAGATATGTGGCACAATGACGTATGTTCACAAGCAGGTTGATTTCAGCCGTTCAGACATTGGTCTGATTGGCTGTAGGCTTATGGAACTGTGTTATGAAGACATCGAGACATTTGAAAATTATCCTGACTGGAAAGGGAAGCTTGAACAGGTTTACAGGAAAAAGGATGTTCTTGCCAAATATACATTGATTCAGACGCTGCTGTCCAAAAGCCCCCAAGATGTTCCGTCGACTGTTTATAGTCTTACTTCTTCTGCACTCAGAGAGTTTGAACAGGGCAATCTGGATTCAGCTGATTCGCAGCTTATTGATGCTACCGGAGGGTACAAAAAATTTATGCGCCGAAAGGTTGATGAGTTAATACGTGATTGTGATTCTCTGTTGACTTTTTCATCTGTTTCCACCGAAAGCATAGAAGATAGTAAGGACTCCCTTAGAAAGCTCCTTAGTACTTTCGATGAGCCGGGTTGGCCACGGTCATATTTTGCAGATGAGTACAACCGCCATGCGAAAGTAATAACAGATGAAAAGAACGCAGTGCGAGGACAGTTGATTCAAAAGGGGCGGCAGCTTAAGAAAAGTATTGTCGATTCCAGCAGGAAGGCACGGCAGCAAAGCTTTTTCTGGAACTCCCGGCTAATCGACAAGTACATAACCATTGCCCAACAATATGACAGTGATGATATTGACGCCAGCATCGAGGATTGGCGATATGTTGAAAATCTGGATAGTCTTTCGGTAATCATAAACCAGATGTCAGACATAGATTTTCGTTTGGGAAAGATGTTGACTCGTAAAGAGCAACTGGACGAGTTGGCAAAGGGTATCGATAAAGGAATTAATTTTTGTGAAAAATTTAAGGGTGTATCTTCCGAGGAGAGAGAAAAGTACAAAAAATACGGTTTAGAATTAAAGCAACTTAGAGATAAGCTTTCGAAGCAGCAAAATAATACATATCTTATAGACCAGGCCGATGAGATATTTGCCTCTGGATATACGGCTGTAGAGTCGGCATTTTTCGAGATTCGTGCCAAGCTTCCATACCATCGCAGGCGAGTTATTGAAATGATAAAGAAATCGCATGTTCTGGAAGAAAATGCCGGTCATCTCGGCAGATTGCAGAGACGCTGGGCAGAGGTACTTGGCCGGTTAGAAGTGTCCGGGACAAAACCGGATTTCAGCCAAATGCGTTTATATCTTGAGAGTGTGAAGGAGGTTGTTGACGAGTGGTCTTCGGACCGTTTCAACCAGCAGATGCAACTTAGATGTAAGAAACTTGCCGAGGCATTTGCGGAACAAAGCCAGGCGGTAGCCTTCATTATATCAGGTGTTCTTGGAGAAAAATCCAGACTTATCGAGGGCATAGAGGCGTTCGAGAAAAAAATAAGTGAAATATTAAATGATGAAGATATTCGCACTCTCGATGATATTGCCGCAGCCGACAGACAAGCTGCTCTTGTCGAATTCAGGCAGCTCCCGACTCTTTTGGAAAACAACAAGCAGAGGTTTTCCGATGTTGTTTTAAATGAGACAATTGCCTTGGAAAAGATTATGCCTGATGATATTTACGGGGATTTCGAGGTTGATACCTGGCTGGTAAAGTTTAATGCAAAAAAAGATGAGCTTGATGCTCATCTCTCACAACTCCAGAATATCGAAAATACAGTTTCGATATTTCAGGAGACTCGTCAAATGTTGGCGGGACAATCGTCAATGGAGAGAGATTATTATCTTGGCTTAAGAGATTACGCAGTCGGTCTGATTAACTATTCGGATGTGAGCGACAAAATTAGGGATATAGAAGCCGACAGAGTCGCTATTGAGATGTGCAAATTCCTTGAGCAGATGGGAAACACCACTGTACCAAAATTAGATGACCTAAAAACTTCTGTTGCCACGGTTAGTAGGGGGTTGGCAGAGCTGAAAGCCACCGAAATCAGTATCCTTTCCCAGGCTAAAGACTTCAACAGAAGACGCGAACAACTGCTCGGCCGTATTGATGTTTTTCGGCAGGACGTGGTAAAACTTGACAGAGCAAATCTCGAAAATAGTTGCAAACAAAGTGTTGCTGGTGCCGTGGAGGAAATCACCGGGCTAATAGGTACTACCAATCAGGCCGAAAGGCTCAGCAGGTTGACCAACGTATTATGGGCGTTTTTCCCCGACCATAAGGACTGGAGTCAGTGGGGCCGATTCCTGGAAATTTATCATATTGTTGTTACAGATGAACAGATACATTTGAGCTCATCTGCACTTTTAAGGATTGCAGACGAAAAAGGGGATTATCTTGGCTTGGCTGAAATCGCAGCAAATCCCACGCAGATTTTTATCACCGATACCGGTGATTCTGTTAATTTCGGATGGCCTTATTATATCAGCCACCAGAGTGACCCGACCATTATATTTGCGTTTATAGCCGGCACTCAATCGGATGGTATCGAGCCGTTTTATATGGCTGTTCGTGAAATAACCAATGCTCAATACAAACTGTTTATGGAAAAGACCGGGGCAAAATCAACAACTAATCTGGCGGGATGGTCATACTTCGGCGATAAAAACAATAAGCTTCTGATTGGCCAGGCACAGGGTCAATTTCCGCCCAGCAGAATAACCTGGGATAAATCCTCAGGTATTTTTGCTCTTAGTGACGAGTTCCAAAATGCCCCTGTTACCTGGGTAACATTCGATGGCGGGCGGGCTTTTGCCCAATGGCTTGGCGCAGAGTTACCAACAATTTCACAGCATTCCTATGCAACTCGCGCAGGGGCCGAGACGCTGTACCCGTGGGGTGACGATTTGTCAAATGCCGCATCTTACGCGCATCTCAGGTCTGTCGCCTGGCAGAACGCTGCAAGGCAATATAACCGTACAAGGGATAATCCTGTTGAGATTGCTTATGCACCGGTAGGTGCTGTTAAAGACTTTGTAAGGGGAAAGGCACTTGACCCTGCCAAAATCGCCCATACAGGAGATAATAATTTCCCTGTTTGGCCGTGTTTCACAGAGTATAATAGACCCAATGCCTGGGGTTTATACGATATGATTGGAAATGTTTGGGAATGGTGCATAGATAATACGGATAATTCAACACACATAATTTGCGGAGGTTCAAGCCTTTGTCCGGCTGAATATATCAGCGCCGAATCGAAGTATGAATTCAAGGCCCAGGCCTGTGACGTTGGATTCAGGGTTGTTATACCAGCAAAGTAAATCATCAGAATCAAATTTTTCTGCACTTTAGGTTGTGAAATCCTGTCGTCCGAGGTAGTCCATCATACCGGCTTTTACTTTAACTCTTCCCAGAATTTCTGCTCGGCTTTCTGGAACTGTTCGAAGCTGGCATTTAACTCTGAAAGCATTGAGGCGAGCTTTTCTTTGTCAATCGGTGCTGTATCGTCTGTTGCGTTTATCAGTTTCTGCAGTCGCAGTGCAGTGCTGTCGAGGCGTTCGGCACCTGAGGCAAAAGCGCCCGCTGAATCAACAAGCGCCTGTATCTTAAATTCTTTTTGTTTGGGTTTGTAAAGCAGCTTCCACGGCGCTCGGCGGACTTCCCGGGTGGTCAACTTAAGATTTGTACTGACTTCGGCGATGTTGTCGACGACTCTGTCAATGCGTTCATCACCGGTTAGTTCCTTCAGGTTCTTTAGAGTCGTTTGCGCTGTTTCAAGAGAAGAATCAGCTTTTGCGAGTGTCTGCTGGACCTGGCTGGTTATGGCAGGGATACCCTCTTCCAGTTGCGCCGCGATTTTCTTCAGAGAAGCCATAACTGAATCAACATTGTCAGGGTCAACCTCATACTTCATCATTGCGAAAAAACTATTGGGATTGTTGGGGTCGAATTCGTGCTTGATTGCCTCCATTACGGTGTCGGCAAGAATCAGGTCCACTGTTTGGCCGTCTTCGACAATTTCATCTTCTCCACCCAAATCCTCAATGGACAGCAGGGCCTGGCCGCCTAAGACATTGCTTTGGGGCAGGAGCATGCAATCGCGGCGCAATTGATATTGCCGTGGTATCTTCATAGTGAAAAATACATATATATCATTGCTATCTGTTGAGGCGGGGTTGAGTTTCTTAATCCCGGTATTGGTGATTTGTCCAATCTTGACTCCTCCGAGATGTACGGGGCTGCCGTTAATAAGACCTTTCAGGCCGACTTTGTAGGGAAGTTTTACGGTAATCTTCTGCTGGGCAGTGAACAAGTTGGACCAGTCCGCCAGCATTACCACGATATAAATCGCCAGCACCAACACTACCAGTACGGTTATACCAACTGCAATTTCATTACGAACTTTTTTTGCCATATCTTTATTCCATAACTGATGTAAATGAATGAGAAAATATTTTGCTATTTTTCATGTTTGAGACTGACCATAAGCAGGTCATCTTCGTAATCGCTGGTCATTATGCGCTGGGTAATCGGGCCTTGCGCATCGCCGCTGAGAAATTGACGTATGAGCTTGTTCTGTTGGCTTTGTAGTTGCTCTGATTTGCTGTCACGCAAAGCTTCAAACTCCTGCCTTGAGCCTGTTTTTAAAATTCTTCCTTTATCCAGCATGCACATTCGGTCGGCTATGGTGAAAGCGGAATCCATCTCATGGGTTACGACCACGCTGGTTACGCGAAGTTTTCTGGTCAAATCGATAATCAGTTGGTCGATTTGTGCGCTGGTTACGGGGTCCAGCCCGGCACTTGGCTCGTCATAAAACAGGATTTTCGGGTCAAGGGCGATAGCGCGGGCCAGACCTGCGCGCTTCTTCATTCCTCCACTTAGTTGCGCGGGCATCTTATCGGCATGCTTTCGCAAACCTACAAGTTCCAACTTTATCTTTACCATAATTTCAATAGTGGCTTCGTCAAGGTCGGTGTGCTCATGCAGCAGCAATGCCAAATTTTCCCCCACGCTCAGCGAGTTAAACAATGCTCCCGACTGAAATAAGATGCCGAACTGTTTGCGCATTTCATTAAGTTTACTCTCCGACATAGTTGTTATTTCCCGTCCGAATAGCTTCACACTGCCCTGGTCGGGGGTGAGCGAGCCGATAAAGTGCCGCAGCAGAGTGCTTTTACCGCACCCACTGCCGCCCATAATCACCATTATCTCGCCCGGATAAACATCCAGGTTAATACCGTCCAACACTCGCTGGGTGCCAAAACTTTTTGTCAACCGGCGAACTTCGATAACAGGTTTTTTCTCGGTTTCTGATACCATAATTCTCAAACTTCACTTGACCGGCAAACTGATTTGCGGAGGCTTTTTAATCGAACAATCCATAGGAATAAAAAATCAGGGTAAATACTGCATCAGCAGCAATAATCGCTACGATACAATAGACCACGGTGTTGGTAGTAGCTCGGCCAACTCCTTCGCTTCCTTGCCATGGTTTTACTGATAGTCCCAGAAAGCATGCAATCAACCCAATTAAAAGCCCGAAAATACCAGCCTTGACCAGGCCTGTAGCAAAACCGGAGACATCAACCGCCTCACGGGTCAACTGAAAGTAAGTGTCGCTGTCAATCCCAAGCTTAACAGCCGTGAACATCCCACTGCCAATCATAACTACGTCGGCAATTACCGTCAGCATCACTGTCATTATTATCGTGGCCAGCAGCCGTGGAACGACTAAAAACCGAACAGGATTCAATGCCGACGCCTGCAGAGCTTCAATTTCTTCAGATGTCACCATAGTTCCAAGTTCAGCGGCAATACTGGCGCCGGCAAAACCGCAAAGAACCACAGCGGTCATCAATGGACCGAGCTCCCGAAAGCCGGCAATAGCATTAATGGTTGCGATTTGGTCGGCCTGACCGAATTCATCGAGCCTGGGAAACATCTGCAAAGGCAGAATCATCCCGACTGCCATTTGAATCAGAATCACAATAGGAACAGCCCTTACCCCCACACGCACCATTTGCGCAATCACGGCGTCACGTCCTATACGCTCTGACGGGACAAGTAATCCCTTGGTGGTGCTGGAAGTTGCCTGGCCCAGCAATAAAGACATACCCCCCAACATTGAAAAAATACTGCGCCCCGCTCTGATGGTGAGCCGTCCCAGTGCTGCTGCAGGACGGACAGGGCCGCTGATTTTCGCAGTCTTATCTGATTTGGAACCTGATTCTTTCATTAAGAGAGCGCCTCAGCTTCACTGTCATAAATTTCAAATACCGAATCCAACCGGCAAATCTCGAAAATACTTCTGACCCGCTCAACAAGACCCACTAGTTTGAGCTCGCTGTTGTTTTCACGACACCACTTCAAGGCTCCTACCAGAGTAGCCAATCCGCTCGAATCCATAAATGACACACCTGTCATATTGACGATGAGCACAGGCGGCTTATTACTGAACAGCTCCTTAATTTTATTCTTTAAGTCGGCGGAGCATTTCATATCTATTTCGCCAGCAAGTTCCAGCACCACGGCCCGGTCTTCATGCCTGATGTTTTTAATTACACCCTGAGGATAACTACTATCTTTTGTCATAATTAAAAGCTCTTTATTTTTGTTTAATGTTTGAACTTATGTATTTTACTAACCGTAACTGCATACCACAATCATCAGCAGGGGTAAATTCGATTTCATCCATAACCGAGTTGATGATGTGTACACCGACCCCGCCGGGTTTGATGTCATCAAGGTCTCTTCCCTTTATACTTTCCGGGTCAGCCTGTTTTCCAAAATCCCGAATCACAATCTCCAGGGCAGGTTTGTTTTTGTTTTTAAAATCGGTTTTGTTAAGCTTTATGATGATAGGCTTGTCACATGGGCCGTCATAGCTGTGGCGAATCACATTGGTCAGGGCCTCTACCACCCCTAAGGTGACCGATTCGGCTTTGTCCTCTTCCAATCCGAAAATTTGAGCTGTTTGGCGCACTACGGCACGTGCCACAGACAGATAATCCGGGTTGGCGCATATACGCAGCTCAATCTGTATGTTCGTTTGATGCTCTGTCTCTTTCATATTAATCTTTGCTATTCAGCAATTGGTTTGCTTTAAGGTACTCTCGCCAGCGTTTGACGGCTTCAGCCCGGATGTGCGTGGCGGCCTTGTAGTCATAGCCTTTGTCGGTACCGGTAATTCGCCGCAGACCCTCAATGGCGTAGAAACGCACCGACTTATCTTCATCCTGCAGAAAATCCACCAGTTTGGGTACCGCCTGCGACACCTTATTGTCACCTGCCCATTTGATGGCCATAATTCTGACTGTTGGATTGGGATTATCGAGGTCCGAGAGCCCCATTTTGCGGTCGAGTGAATCACCGCATCCAGCGAGCATCGACATTATCATCGCCCAAAACCACAGGCGAACAAACCACTTGTCGCATTTTAGATTTACCATAATAATTACATCTCTATTATACAACTCAACTGCCCATAAGGCCATAGGGCAAAATAAAATCCGACCAACAAGCAGGACAGGGATATTGTGTCAAAAAATTGCCGTTAACCAACCATTATCCTTACCTGAATTCAAAGGTCTCTGGTGGTATTGTAGAAGGATGGTCTTTTACTGTCAATTAACATCCAAAGAGTGCTTGCCCCATCGGCCTTTGGGTTAGGAGTCAAGAGTATTCGGTGCCGGGATGTGCATAGTTTTTGATTATGAACTTGATTGTTGAGCAAAGGTGTTTTCCATAAGCTCGTCCGCCTTCTCAGGCAATACCTCTGGTGCTGATTTGGCAGCTAACGGCAAAGAGACAGTAAAAGTTGTGCCTTTGTCCACTTCGCTTTCGACGTCAATTCTGCCGCCATGCATCATCACGATTTTGTTAACGATGGCAAGGCCCAGACCGGTGCCCTGAGTTTGTTTGCCGGGCCTGTGTACGCGGTAAAACCTCTCAAATATTTTTGGAAGTGCCTCCTTGGGTATTCCCATGCCCGTGTCGCTTACACTTAGAACCAGTTCTTCGTTCCTGCGGCGAACATTGACAGAAATGCGACCTTTTTCAGGCGTGAACTTGATTGCGTTGCTAATCAGGTTTGTTAGAACCTGAATAATTTTGTCACTGT
>Ga0180431_10006742_pt1 | contig 13559 bp, 10 predicted proteins | sample SS_ome_11_FD_132459 | JGI IMG/M metagenome (GOLD analysis project Ga0180431, IMG submission 132459) | Hypersaline lake sediment archaeal communities from the Salton Sea, California, USA - SS_1_MS_1 metaG | ecosystem: Environmental > Aquatic > Non-marine Saline and Alkaline > Hypersaline >... | reverse complement strand
TAAACCAATTGTTATATTTCAATAATATTTTTGTATATACCCCATTCTTTATAATCATATCTTAATAGTAAGGCGAGATAGTTCTAAATGAATTAACGGTCTTCATGATACTTTTAACAAAAATAAAATGAATAAGGATGAAATGGTTATATATTGACGGATTCTAAATCCTTCTTGACAAATTCTAAATCAAGTTCTTGCAGGGTATCTTCAAATGGATATCCATCTACCGTCCACCCCATCTCGTAGCAATATCCGCGATAAAAATCCACATAATCTATAGATACATCTTTGTGCGGTCCTTTTTCAAACGGAGGATCCCCAACAATCCTTCCTGGCAATCGATTTTTACTGTTTTCAACGCCTTCGCGTAAAGTAAATGCTTGTCTTAATGTTTGGATCCTCACGCCAGTATTTATGCATTCCTCAAGCGTCATGTCCCAACCTGTAAGTGAATTTATCAATTCTAAAAAGGGATATCGACCAAACCTATACGAAAAAATACACATCCCAGCGCTATTAAACGTTTGATGATATCCAGTTAACATTTTTTGAGCTTTTTGCCTTTGCTCGTTATATTTCTTATAATTTTTAGGATACTTAAAGCCTTTTTGAAATTTTTCCAGTGCTGAGAAATATTCGAAATCAATGCTCGCAGCGGAATGAGTCCCGGGTTTTGGGTCGAACGCATAAGAAAAAGCCAAGGAGGGCGCATACTTTGGATCGTGCATTGGAAGTTCTTGCCCTAAGGAGGTCATCACATATTGTTCGCTTCCCATACCAATTCTTTCTGCTGCGATCTTACTTCCATCAGCCAAGATATTCCCAATTCCTTCTCGATTTATTATTTTCTTTACTAACTCTATGATAGATTTAGAATTGCCCCATGTTATCATTAAACCGTCCGTATCTTTTGTAGTTAAAATTCCATGCTCAAAACATTCGATTGCAAAGGCAACTGTTGCTCCCGTGGAGATCGTGTCAATTGCGGCTCTATTACACATTTCGTTGATTTTAAAAATCGACATTAAATCGTTATTAAGCAATAAAGCACCAAATGTGCAACAAGTTTCATACTCGGGGAGATGAGTTTCTTCCAATCCTATTTCAGGAATAGAAAGTACTGCACCACATTGAATCGGACAGCTGTAACAACCGTAATCCTTGACTTTATATTTATTAATCTCGAGCGAGGAAATCTCTTTTGATTTTTCAGGTGGAAAATCAACATGACCAATACCGTTCCAATTTCGTATGGGAGAATCGCCGATCTCAGTGCTAATTGTATTAAATACACTGGTACCTAAATTATGAAATATCTTCCTTACGAGTAAGGATGGAGCAACTTCCATTGACATTCCCGTCATTCGCATTATGTTTCCGATTTTTGTAATAGCTTTCAAGATTGATGTTGTTGAGGCGCCCGGGTCTTTCTCGCTTCCCTTCTTGTTGTATTTCTTTACCAATTGGAGAAACTTATCCTTATCGTGTATGGGCATCTTCTCGCTTCCTTTTAAAACGAGTGCTTTTAAGTTTTTAGAGCCCATTACTGCACCAAAACCGGAACGAGCAGCGATTCTTCCTCTATCGTGAGCGATCCCTGAAATTAGCGATAATTTTTCTCCCGATTTACCAATCGCAGCAGTTTTTACGGTTTTACCGTGCTTTTTTTTCATTTTATCTTCCGTTTCTATAATGTCCAAGCCCCAAATTTCAGATGCATCGACGATCTCTTTTTCACCGTCAATTATAGAGATGTATTTCGGACTTTCAGCAATACCCATGATTATTATCCCATCGTATCCACAATTCTTTATTGCCGGACCGAAAGTACCTCCTCCGTTTGCATCTCCCCAAGTACCAGTTAAAGGCGATTTACCGCATAGCATGTATCTTCCTGTAAGAGGAGCAACCGTACCTGTTAATAATCCGGGGAAAAATCCAAAAATCGAGTCAGCACTCAAAGGATCGACTTTAGGTTTCATTAAATCGTAGAGTACCCTGCAACCTAATCCATATCCTCCAATAAATTGCCGATACGTTTTTTCTGGAAGTTTTACATCTTCGAACGAGTCGCTTGATAGATCGACCCATAATATTTTACCAAAATATCCGCTCATGCTTTGTATTCCTACTTGTTATTTAATTGTTCCAAATTTGCTTATATTCTTATATTGTCTTTTGTTATTAATATAATTTCGAGTAGGGAACAATCAAGTAGGACCAAGACATGTTAACCCAGTAATATCACTTTGGATATTCCCGACATTATTCAATGCCTTTATCTAAATAAATAGTCTTCAAAGAGCGTGTTTTTATTTAAAAAATCGTTTAAGTAAAAAAAGAGTCGACACATTTAAATATCCCAGTTATTATGATAGAACTGAGGCTAAGATATTACCATTGTATCAGCAACTTCGTGTTTATAAAATATAGGAATATTTCGTGGATGTTTTATATCTCAGTAGCAATATATTTATAAGCGTAAAAATAAATTACAATCTTAAAAGAGTATATTAGATTATTAATGACGTTAATTCCAACAATAGAGAATGGCGAGCTAGCTATCAGCAAGTTTCTCGATTTTGATAAAAACAAGAGTATCTTTTACGATAACATTTACTTAGATGAATACAAAATAGTAGTTAAGGTTCCGTTAACCGATAAACAAAAAGCTGAGAAAGACATGAAAATTAATAAATTTGATCTGACAAAATACACTTTCTTGCTTTCTTACGATTAGATTACTACCTTTAGAACGTGGCAATTCCTCGAGGTGAATTCATTGCATGAATCTTTAAGATAAATTCGTTACTTTAATTTTTCTTCTTTGATGCGCTTGTTCCAGCAAGAAAAGCACAGGTACATCTTCCCTTCTTCTATCAATACTAAATCTTTACTTGACCTTATCATTCCGCATTCCTTGCATCTCGCAATCATAAGTGATAATAAAAAACGGTATGTTTTATTTTTAATGTTTAAAAGCCCTCGATGAAAAAGTAAAAAGTCGAAAGGCCCTCGAATCCGAACAAAAATGAAAAGGTAAAGAGAAAATTAAACTCCTGTTTGAGTTTAATAGAGGGCGAAATCCAATGTTTTTTCGGATTGAAGGGGCTCCTTCCGTCTATGTTAAATTTATTTCAGATATTTAAAAATGGTTGTTATATACATGCTTGTGTGTTGCGATAACACGAACAATTATTTTTGAAAATTATAATGCATTTACTTATTTTACATAGGTTTTTTATACAAATTGATTAAAAAGCATAATTTTTTTCTAAGAATGCTGCTATAATTTTGTTAATACATATTTTTACGGATAACTAAATATTTTCAAGATGAAAAAGACTACTGCTCCCGCCCTTGTCGTGTTTAGCGGCGGGCAAGATTCTACCACGTGTTTGATTTGGGCATTGAAGAAATTCGGAACGATCTCCGCAATAACATTCAATTACAAGCAAAGGCATCAAGTTGAGATAGAATGCGCTAAAAAAATCATTGAACTGATAAATTCAAGAAAGAACGTGAATATTGATTGGTTGGAGGAGGAGATTCACATTGATCACATAGTAGTAGACATATCATTTCTTTCTGATATCTTGGAAACTGCAATGATCCAAGAAACGGAAATCAAGCACGACGACGAAACCAACCTTCCAACTACATTTGTTCCTGGAAGAAACATCTTGTTTTTGACGATTGCTGCGGCCATTGCCTATCAAAAGAAGATAAATCATTTAGTAGCAGGCGTGTGCGAAACGGATTACTCAGGATATCCCGATTGCCGGGATGCCACGATGAAATCTCTTCAAGAGACATTACAATTAGGATTGGATTACGAAGTAGAGATTCACACTCCCTTGATGTGGAAGTCTAAAGCAGATACCATCAAGTTAATGAAAGAAATGGGGGGATTCGAACTTTATAAATATACACATACATGCTATAAAGGAGACCGTCCTGCGTGCGGCGAATGCTTCGCGTGTGAGCTACGGTTAAATGGTTTCAAGGAAGCAGGATTAAAAGATCCCTTGGAGTATAAAATAAAATAACATCTCTGCTATTAACATTTTCGTCACACGATATTTATATATAAAGTAGACAAAATAATAGATATAGGAATTTTATCCTCATCATTTGAACAAGCAGATGTGATTTTATAATGAACAAAACGAAAAAATTTGGGATACTATTAATGAGCATGATGATAATTACTCCACTTTTTGGCTAAAGTGTTTCATGTAACCTGACCTTTAAAGGTCAATCACTTGAAGCATCAGAAGGAGATCACATAACTTGGAAGGTTACAAATGCTACGGCATCTTCGAAATTTGAAGTAGGCGATTTATACAAAGTGACGTTTCTCGGTATAGGTCAATATAGTGGATTGCCCGGCATAAACACTTCAATCGACCATTACAACAGCACTTCAGGAACGTGGAGCGTTAAATATTCGTCTAAAGAAATGTTTGTATACAATTTCACTTCGGGAAATTTCTCGATATCCTATTCTTATACACAATACATGTTTTTAATGATCCCTCCAAACCTTACTTTAACTGCTTTAGGATGGGCAATTCTAGAATGGGGTGCTCCAAGCTTTAACGTTAATGGAAACGTCTTAAATATATCGTCGGTTGCGGGCTATGAGTATATTGAAGTAAATTCTTATGGTATTGTAACCAAATGGTATTACGCTAAAACTTTATCATCTCATATTTTTGAATATGCATCATCGTCATTATTTCCTGAAGGGGGGAACATTCCTTATGGGTCGATGTTCCTAGTGTTCGGGATTTTGGGAGCGCTATGTGTTACAATAGTCGTGAAGAGAAAGATTAGAACACATTAAACATTTTTTTTTCATTTTTTTTTTGCATTCTAGAGAGATTAATCAAGAGAGAGAAATGGAATGTTACTCTTCATAGGATGCCATTGAACTCTTGCTTTCACCCACCTTCACGACGATTTTCTTCCCCTTATAGAGTTCTTTTAGCTTATCGTGTATGTATTTAGCTAATAACTCGCTTGTTGTAGCGGGTAAAGGAAGAAAACACACGTCTTCAAGAGGAAAAACGTATTTTTTGGTTGGAGTGGAAACTTCTACGGAGTCTTGAGTCTTAATTAATTTAATATCCTTTGCTTCCGTAGGAATCAAGACGTAATGATCCATTGGTTCAATAATTTCTTTTAATTTATCGTTAAGCTCCATGAAGTCTACCACGAAGTAATTATCGTCAAGCTTATCGCTTATCTCAACAGAAACGTAGTAATTATGTCCGTGAAGTCTCGAACATTTGAAATGCTCCTTTAGGAAATGGCTTGCGCTAAATTTTACCTTAGATTCGTTCACGATGACTTTAAAACCCATATTTCAACAACTCGCTTTTTGGTATCTTCAAAGATGTTTTCATGACTCTTGATATAAAAAGCCATTCATTGCTGTTATATTTTACGATAAAGGTCATGTTTATCACTTGTAAATTATAGAAGCTTGAGATACTTGTGTGCCTGAATGGAGAGAGTCAAGCTTTCCGGACATAAAAATTCGGCAGCAGCGTAAAAAATATCATTCAAGTGTCTCGTGGAAATTAAAAATTTCTCTGCTAAATCTTTTTTTTCAAGAGTTACGGGTTGAATCGCTAATCCAACAATATCCCCATTTGGATATTGAATTTTTGAAAGAGCCTTGCTAATCCATTGCACGTCTTGAAGACTTGTTTGAGAAGTAACTACGAGTTTAGCGAAAGTTTCCACCCTTTTTTCAACCAGTTTTTTTATAAAACTCAATTCAGTTTCAGCTAGCGTTTTCCAATTGCCAGGAGCTGTTACCATTGCGCTTTTATCCTTGATATCGCAGCAACAATACCGAAAATATCCTGAAAGTTCATTTATTTGATTTTCATTTGGAATTATGGATCCGTTTGTTTCAAGATACAGGGGGCGGTTAATATTCGCAGCTTTCATCGCTTTGGTCAAATTTAAAACGGTATCTAACTGATATAGCGGTTCTCCTCCCGTAAAACTAATGGAATGGAGGTCTGGCGTTATCAACTTCTTGATGATCTCAACTATATTTGAAAGAGTGGCAGGATTGCTTGTGCTCACGAGCTCTTGTGAGCCGGGAACTTCCTCGTACACGAATTTTTCAACTTGTAATGATTTGGATTGTGGCGAATCGCACCAAAAACAACCATTTGAGTCAAAAGCGCCACTAGCTAAGTTACATCCAGCAAATCTAACGAAAATTTGACGCTTTCCAAAACAACTACCCCGTACGGTGCCTCCTTCACCTTGAATTGACGAAAAAATTTCTGAGAAATATCCTTTCGAACCGAGTTCAATCATTTTTTTTCCTTAGTAAAATAAACGCGAATACTATATAGGCATTTCGCTTGAGACGAGCTTTAATAAAATGCGACTGAATATTTATATAGAGTAGAATTCATTATATTAGATAAGGCTCATTTGTTATCTCGATTAAGGTGGATAATGGAGAACGAACATAAGGAACTTGAAGCAACTTGCCCTTTTTGTAAGGCTGTTGGCACGATCAAAATTCCCGTGCAAATTTATTCTCAAAAGAAATGGGGTACCGTGAAAATCCAAGTACCACCTGGAGCTATTTGTAAAGACCACCAATTCATAGTGCTCGTTGACCCGAAAGGAATTATAAGAGGTACTGAAAAAGTTGAGGTAGTAACAGGGGGAAATGAAGCACCAGTGGATGCAGCTCAAGAAGTCATCACATTAAAGAAGCTTATCGAGAGCGTAGGCTTAAACACCATGCAATACATGTTGCATGCGTTAATATTTAGTTATCCAATAAATATTGTTAAAAGCGATTCAGTAGAATCTACTAATCAAATTAAATTCTTTTTAGATCAAATGGTCACGGAAAATCTTCGAGAAATGCTACCCTCTATAGAAGTTATTGAAGAAGACAAGGTTCAAGATGTCATGCTTAATAAAAAAAATACGCTTTTAATTAGTTCACAAAAAGAAATGCTTCAAGTACCTTGGAAAGAAAAATTGAAATATGAAGAAGGCATTTTAAGAAAGGCATTAGACATATTTAACGAGAACGAGCAGCTTGTCATTCTTCAACAAGAAATAGCGAAACTTGCAAGAGACGCCGAATTAGCACGAGCTATTCTTGATTATTACGACGAGATCTCTCGAGACGAATTTTCTGTTGAACTCACAAAAAAGATGAGAATCAACAAAGTGGACAAGAATTACATGAACATGGTTAAATTATTTGTTGAAAAACGATTTTCAAAAGAACTCGTTGATAAGATAAAGAAGAAAATAAAAAGTAAGAGATAAACACTTTTTCATCAATAATAATTTTGTTTTTCAATTTGCAATTGAAACGATACAATTGCCCCCTATCACGATTTTTCATGAGTTGCGAGAGGTTTTTTGTCGGGAGCTGTAAGGATTTTTTCCGTATGTGTTAACCGGTTAATAACCACATTAAAAAAAGGGAAAAAGAAGTCTATCACCAGCAGATAAATTCTTTATAAATAAGCTTATAATTTCTTGGTTGAGAAACCACACATGAGATGGAGGTAAGAAAAAACTGATAGATTATTACATGGACGATAAATTAGAGGATATTGTTAGAGTCTGTGACGATTGGCTTGTTGAATTCCTTAATAGCGACTATGCCAAGCTTTTGAACGCAGAACAAATGTGGGAATCGACTTACATGATTCCAAGCTTCGTTGAAAGCATGTACAAGTATTACAATTTAATCCCTGCAGATTGGAGCGAGGAAGCACTCGAAAATTATTGTCTTTACATTTTACCAGCTAAGGCTTCAGCTGACGAATCATTTTTTAAAGCTATTACTCCTGTATTGTTTAAGTTTTTTGCTTTCTTAGACGATAAGAACGTCATTCAAAATGCTTTAGAATTAATGCTTAAACTCCGCGATATTCAAGATGAAATCGTCGAAAACGGGGCGAATCCGAAATTTTGGGAAGACGGTAAATCAATTGCCACTGAAGCGCTCCAAGAGGGCGTAAATATAAATGATAATAGTGAACTGGACGCGTTTCTTAATTACAAAGTGTTCCAACGCAATCAAAAAGTATTACGTGAAATGTTCGAATCGACAAAAGCGCGAACACAAGGGAAAGGAACATGCATTTGTGGGAGCGGAAAGCCCTATAAGGAGTGCTGTGGAGCAGTTCGAGAGCGCGTATTTAAGTTATAGTTACAACGAATGTATGGTTAATCTTTCAATGTTTGATAGTGGTATTTAAAAATTTAGAATTAAATTTCGTTTTTATCGTGCCACTGTGAAAGGGTTTTTTGCTTCGAATCTTGTTTCTTTTTACTTTTTGTATTTTTATCGCGAGGGGATGATTGGTTTGTGGGATTGCCCGTTTCTGAGAGTAGATCTAATGCACTCGTGAACTGAGGCGCCTGTACTTTTTTCATTTTCCTTCTTCCTTTTCTTTCTCTGCGTTCTTTTTCATCATTTAAAGGTTTGAAATCGACAGAAGAACGACGGTATAAATCCGAGTCTAACTCTGAGACGAACTCAGATAATCTCGTGGTTTGAGATCCTCTATATGTCTCAATAATGGCGGGAGTGATCAAGAAAAGCTGATCTTTTGCCCTAGTTAATGCCACGTAGAACACTCTACGCTCCTCTTCAAACGCTTCGTCGTCCCCCATTACTCGACTTGATGGAAAAAAATCATCGCAGAGCATGGGAATGAAGACAGCGCGCCACTCGAGTCCCTTTGCGCGGTGAATTGTTGAAAGTATCAAGGGATTTTCTTCCGATTTTTGATCACCGGAAATTACTGTTTTAGATTCTATAGTCGATAAATTCAAGCTTAAGGTTTCTAGGAATTTCCGAATTGTAGGATATTTCTGAGCATAAATACCCAATTGGTTTAAGTCGTCTAATCGATTTTGCCAATCTCTATACTTAGACTTTACGTGATCTTCAAGGAGTTTTACCAAATCTATTATGACATCATTTGGAGAATCTTCAGGACCGTAATCAATAAAATATTTAACGTGACCCTTTAGGTTATTTTTTCCTTCGTTCTTGATCCGAGCCCCTTTCATTTGATTAGAAAAAAAATCTGATTCGAGCATGGTTGCTGCGGGATTTGCTTTTTTAGAAATTGCTTCAAATATCTTTACACCTGAAGTCTTACCTAATCCGGGAATAAGCTGAAAGATTCGCGACCATGAAATTTCGTCGTACGGGTTTTCGATTACCCGCAAGTGCGCTAATAAGTCCTTTATGTGTGCTTTTTCAAAAAAAGCGACTCCAGCGCGCACCTCGTAAGGAATATTTTTTGCTTGGAGTTCAATTTCTATTTTCATGGAATGATGACTTGCCCTATAAAGCACGGCAATTTCGTTCAGTTCGAATCCTTCTGAGCGTAATTTCAACACTTGATTGGAAATAAATCGTGCTTGATCCCGTTCGTCTCCTACATTTACTTGATAAGGCAATACGCCGTCGCGTCGAGTGGGCTTCATGACTTTTTTGTATTGTTCTTTATTGTGGCGTATCGAATCGTTAGCAAGTTCGAGGATTTCTGGTGCGGAACGATAATTATAGGTAATCTTGAATACCCTGCAATCTTGGTATTTCTTTTCGAATTTTAATATATTTTTAAAGTTAGCACCTCGAAACGCATAGATACTTTGAGCGTCGTCCCCTACAGCGATGACATTTCGCTCGGGATTTTGAGAAACGATTTTATAGATTATCTCGTCTTGGACGTAATTCGTGTCTTGGTATTCGTCCACGAGCATGTATTTTATTTTCTTAGCAACTAACCTTGCTACCGATTTTTCTTCTAATAACCGGTTCCAAAACACCAGTAAATCGTCAAAATCGAGAAGTCCATCCGATGCTTTTTTTTTAGCGTAAATCTTGAATACTTCGCTTAGTTTTTTCACCACTTTATCGCTATCAAACTGAGCATATTTCCACAGAATCACGTCTTTTATAGAGAGGTGACAATTTATCGAGTAAGACAAAATGTCTTTAGCCATGGCAGCCGTGGGAAATCTTTCATCAATTTCCTTCACATTAGCGCCATCAATACAAAGACGCATGAGGGTTCTTGAGTCAGTTTGGTCCATTATTGAATAATTTTGTTTCAATCCCAGTGTTTTAGCGTATTGTCTTAGGAATCTATTTGCAATTGCGTGAAACGTTCCTGCCCAGATTCCCTTGGGTCTTTTACCAAGGAGTTCTTCAACTCGGTTAGTCATCTCTCGAGCAGCTTTATTAGTAAAGGTAACCAGCATGATTTCACTCGGTATTACACCAGTCAATAATAGCTTTGCAACTGAATACACGATGGTTCTCGTCTTTCCCGAACCTGCTCCCGCAATTATTAACATAGGTCCGCGAATATTATCTACGATTTCAAGTTGTTCGTCATTTAGATTGCTTTTAAAATCAACTGCATTGTACTTCTCATCAAGTAATACAGGTTCTAGTTCGAGCGATTCTGAATAATCATCGTCGTAAAATTCAAAAACATAATCTTCCTCAGGATCCTGTTGTTTTTCGTTCAATAAATGGTGTCACATGTTTTTTTTGACTGAGTATTTACTCTTCTAATATTACCAATAAATATGTTACCAATAAATAATAAAATTATTACTTAAAATATTGAGAGTGCAATAAATCGCTAATTTCATCCAGTTTTTTATAAAAAACGACCAATGTCTTTTTCTTTAAATAGTTGAATTAGTACAGATATCATGATTCGAAATGAATGAAATTAGCCCGTACTTTATGCTAGGTGGATTAGTCTTTGTAATCGTGTTTATCCTGTGTTATATTGGAAGTCAAAAACTCCGTAAATTTTTCAGTGAAAGCGAAAAAACAGCGCAAGTAACCAGTTTTAAATGCTACGATGGACACGTTGTGAGATCAAAGGGAGAATTAATAATAGATAATCACCTTCATCGTCTTGGAATTAAACACGAGTATAAACGAACAATACGAGTACGGGGCAATCCGATCAAGTACGACTGGTATTTAACTGAGCATGACATATATGTCGAGTATTGGGGATTTTTCGGAAAAGAATACGAGAAAAGAAAGGAAGAAAAGCTCAATCTCTATCGAAAAGGAAAACTAAAGCTAATATCAATTGAAAACGAGATGTTTTCAGATATATACTCGAAACTTGAAAAAGAACTAAAAAAATACATTACTCTAAAAGAAGTAAATAATATCAAGAAGCATTGTCCAGGTTGTGGCTTTGAATTGGACAATAGATTCTAATGAAACCGATTTTCTATTCCTTTTGCTTTCTCAAGTCTTCTTTTTACTAAAGTAATGATGCTCTTATATATTTCGCTCTGTTCTTCTTCAGATAATTGTAGTATTTTTTCAAAGACGATCTTATCAACCTTCCTTCTACTTGGCTTAATTTCGTCCAAATTTACTTCATTAGGATTAGAAGTGCCAATTTCCACGAATATAGAGTCAATTGTAGGGTTTTTTCCTCCGTTAAAATAAGATCTTAGACAATCTTTATCCTTTTTGCCTAATTGAGCCACGATTTCGGGTTTTATGGTCAAAAGGGATTCATATTCGTATTGCATTAATCCTAGGGCACCGTCTCCATATGTTGTCCTGCCCTCGAATTCCATGAATAGAGCAGTTAGCGTGGAATTTAAAATTGCTCCGTTTAGCTCTGAGCCCTCTTCAAAGGAAAATCCATAATTTGTGTGATCATAAAGCAAGTTATATTTATTGTGAGCAAAAAAGTACCTGTCGTGTATGAGTTCTACACAAATGATATCCTCGTAAGCAGAGAGATTGAGGGAGTACCAAGGAGTCCTATTACAGGACGGTCTAGAGTGGTATTCCATCGACTCTCCCCAATTAATGTATTTTTTTATCCCATCTTTTAATAATGATTCTTCCGGTGGGATGTGTAAATAAATTTTTTTCAATTCCTTAGGAGGTACTATTATACTGTTTAATTCTTTTGGACTTTTTATCAAGTAATTCGGAACCCACGTTATATTATTACTTTCTTCATTAATATATTCATATTTTTCCTTAACATTCTCATTAGAAGGCTCCAAAACGTGCATCCAATATTCTTTTTCTGTAGTAAATACGGGTTCTTCTTTAGAGACTAAAAAATCTTTAAAAATTTCCAAGTTTTTATCGTTTTTCAAGTATAATTTTAGATCACCAGATATTGCGTCATATTTCGAAATGAAATACTTGTGTGGCGCGCCTGGTTTTCCCAGAAAAAAGAAATCGTTAGCTCCAGTCTTTTCTCCGTAAGTAAAAGTAGTAATTTCGCCTAATGGCACGAAAATATCCTTATATTTCTCTAGGATCGTAAAATAGATTTCAGGCGCTTTTAAAAACTTGCTCCATTTTGTTTCAAGCTCCCATAAATCACGTCCAGGTATTGTCAGAATTCTATGATCAGTTTCTCTTCTAAACCTTATAGTGCAGTTGAAAAGTTGGATGGTTTCTGCTTTTTCATCATTCTTACCTGTTAAGATATCTTTGAAAATTCTATAATATGGAATATCTTCATATAACTCGAAAAAGGATATGAAACGAATATTTCCAGAAAATTGCTCTTCTGGGGTCTTTTTCTTTAGAATCGTGATGATTGTATTAATATCGGCAGACTCAAATGCTCTCCTTGACAAGTTTTCAATGATCGCTTCGATGTGCGCGTTCTTCAACAATCCCTGTCGTAATTGCGAGCCAAATTGAACATCCAACCAAGAATTTGAGGATAGAAGAGCAATAACTCCTTTTTCGCTTGCTAATTCAATTGATTTCAAGAAAAAATAGACATAATAATCAGATTTTTTACTGATTTTAAGATTAAAACGATCTGAAACTTGCGATATCAACATATTTTTGTAATTTTTTGCGATATCTTCTTGCCTGATATAGGGAGGGTTAGTGATTATTATATCAAAACTCCCGTTGAACACTATTTCAGGATAATTCAACTCCCATGTGGATCGAAGTAAACTATCTCCTGAATGCAAGTTAAACGGAAAATTACATAGGATAGGCATTTCCTTTGAATTCATATCTTCATTTGTGATGATCATTAACCATAAACGGATTTTAGCAATTCTAACAGCCCAATCTTTAACATCGACACCATAAAGCGAGTTTCTCAGGATTTTTTGCTTGAGTTCAAGGTTAATCTCAATGTCTAACTTTTGATATAATTCTAGAAGAATATTAAACATTCCAACAAGGAAAGCTCCAGAACCACAGGCAGGATCCACGATTTTAACATCATCTAAAGCTTTTTTTATAGTCTTAAGCTCATTTTTCTTTTCAATGGTCCACTTATTTAGAGGTGAAAATACAAAATTACCCAATTTCTCTTTCATATTTGCATTTGGTAGAGGATTATATTTGTCGGTTAATAGAAATTCAAGAATGGCTAAACGACACATCAGATCCACTTGTCTTCGTGGAGTATAGAAAATCCCTGACTTTCCTCTCTCCTCTTCAGCAATAAAAGACTCGTATATTATTCCAAGCATTTTAGGAT
>Ga0180431_10006736_pt1 | contig 13566 bp, 12 predicted proteins | sample SS_ome_11_FD_132459 | JGI IMG/M metagenome (GOLD analysis project Ga0180431, IMG submission 132459) | Hypersaline lake sediment archaeal communities from the Salton Sea, California, USA - SS_1_MS_1 metaG | ecosystem: Environmental > Aquatic > Non-marine Saline and Alkaline > Hypersaline >... | reverse complement strand
TGCGTTATGCGTGCCATCGACAAACCCGTTGTGTGAGATGAGCGTCTGGTTCCAACCGCCTGCACAGTCGCGGGTGATGTACTCATCGCACTCCTGGAACGTGTTGCCAAAGATGTGCGTCTGGTACGGGTCGGCGACGCTCGTGTCGGTGACGGTGATAGCCGCGCCTTCCTCCGTGAACTCCGCGAAGCGGCAATCTTGGATCGTGCAGTTGGCAGGCGCGCCGTTGAACTCGACGCCGAAGCCGGTGCCGGACCACTGGCCATCGAAGAAGCAGTTCTCGATGACGGTCCCCTCCGCCCCGCTGCCCGACGGTCGGGACAGCAGCACACCGGCGTAAGTGTCGGCCGGGCGGAAGTGGAAGTTGGCGATGCGCCACCCGTAGGCGGTGATGGTCAGGCAGTCGGTTCCGTTGTCGTCCCAGATGACCGGGTATCGACCGTTGCCGCCGCCCATCAGCACGCCATAGTTCGGCATAGTCGTGACTGCCAACGTCAGGCTCTCGGCGTATGTGCCGGGTGACACGATGATGTAGCTGTTCACGCCGTGCAGCGAGCCGACCGCGCCATAGCGCGCGTGCCAGGTCGCCAGGTTCGTGAACGCTTGCGAGATAGTCGTCAGCGGTGCATCGGGGCTGGTGCCGTCGTTTCCGTCTCCGGTGTTGGGATGGATGTTGTTCACGTACAGCACGAAGCCCGCCGACCGCCAGCGCAATCCGCGCTCAAGGTCGCTGCCCGATACCCCAAACAGGCCGGGATAGCGGGATGGATCTCTCACAACTGGAAGCATATCTTCCTCCTGTTACTCGCCTACATCCGAGGGCACCCATAGCGGCGGCGCATAGTTCGGCGCGTTCGGGTCGTCGCTCTGCGGCGTAGGCATCGGCGCGAGCTGGTGTACCTTCTGCATGAGGATCGCCTTGAGCACCGCTCTGTCGACCATGACGCCGAAGGCGGTAATGTCCTCCAGGACGTATCCCTCGTACACCAGCCCGATCTCGTTGGCTGCCTCTTTCTTCTCCGACTGCGCCACCTCCTTGGGAGTTGCCTTGCGCAATCCCAAGAAGGCGACGTGCCGCGCGCTGCCCTGCTTGATGTAGTCGGCCCGCTCCTCGGGCGGGATCTCTTTCGGTCGCGGTACACGCCCGGTTAGTTGCGCAAGCTGCTGCTTGAGCGCGTCGATCTGAGCCTGTAGCGCGTCGTTTCTCTCGGTCATCTGTCTGCCCTCCGTTTGTTGTTCCTACTGAGCCGTCCCGGCGCTGTAGTACGCGCCGCGGTAGTCGAACAGGTTGCCCTCTGTGGTCGTATCGATGTAGGTTCCCCATTGATCCTCGACTTTGACCACTACGTTCCCGGTCGCAAAGTCCCCCATGATCGGGGGCACGCTTCCGCCAGAGCCGAGCAAGGACGTCACGCTCTCGATGTCGCTGCGCTTGCGCAGAATCATCGGGGCGGGCATCCCCTGCCGCCGGGCGAGCACGAACGGGACGATGTTCGATTCCTTCCAGTCCACGAATCCCCACCAGCGCAAGTTCGGCGCGGTGCCGCTCATGTGCGGGTCTTCGATCGCCTCAAAGTCCCCGGCGATGACGTTCTTCGCGTTCGTCGCCAGTTCGGGGATCAGTTCGGACTGTCGGATCACGCGTACCGTGTCGACCAGGCCGGAGTGATGGACGATGTACTTGAGCCGCGCGCGGATCGGCACGTTGCGGGCGTCGACGCGCTGGTTGAAGGCCATGCGGCATTCGGAGATTCGGGAGCTGGTGAGCCGCCCGTTCTGCGAGTACAGCGCGCCCAGACCGGTCAGGCGGGCGACGCTGGTGGCGTTGGTGTACATCCGGCTGACGAACTTCTCCAGCGTGCGCCGGGCGGCCAGGCCCATATCGCGCGCCTGGTCGTTAAAGTACCCCAGGTCGTCGTTGACGAGTGCCATCATCGAGAAGTCGAATTGCTTGCCCCAGCGTCGCACTTGGTACTGGCGCTTGGTCGCGTCCTGCACGTAGCCGGGTCGGGTCTCGCCTTTTTCGGTGATGTATTCCAGGTCATCGACGCCGGCCCGCTTCTGATAGCGGTTCACGGGCAGGAAATTCGGGGTCGTATCCGGCTTGACCAGCGGCTCGAAGGCAAAGCCCTTCGTCTGGTAGCCGGGCACCATCTGGCGCTGGACGAACTCGGTGATCGCGTAGGTGAAGTCGGACGAGGTCATGACCTCTTGCAGTTGCGTCTCGGGTCCGTCGAAGCCGGCCTCGTTCAGCATCACGCCGCTCAGCGCGTTGTCGAAGAAGCGATACATCTCCTTCATCGTCATCACGCGGTCGGCGGGTGCCTTGTGCTTTTCCAATTGGAGCTGGCGAATGTCCGCCAGCATTGATAGAACCTGTCTCATCGTTCCATTTCCTCCTGTGCTACGACGCGCCCATGCCGTGGTCGTTCACGATCATCACGCACAGCGTCATCAGCTCGCTGGTGTCGGTCTCGGCCGGTTGGTTGATGCCCTGGCTCGTGTTCGGCCCACCGACGCCAACGTCGTCGTACTCATCCTGGCACCACCACACATACCCGGCTTGGGGGTTGTTGGACCCCGCGCCGTTGGTTGTGCTGAAGGAGAGCGTACAGCCGGTGCTCAGGCCGTAGAGAGACGCGTCATCATCCACGTACACCGGGTCGCCGGGATGGATCGTGTTCTGCCACGAGTTCGCTGTCCCGGCCTGTGAGTAGCCGTTGATATTGGCCACGTAGGCCCGCACGATGTGCTTGTCAGCCACGTTGAAGGTCGCAATGTCGGTCGCGGAGTCGTAGCTGATGACCGTGCCGGTGATGTTGCGCGGGCGGTTCGCCTTGCGTCCAATCGCTAGGACGGGATGTTCGCCGTCGGTCAGCGAGTCCCAGTTCCCGTCTTCGGGCCACACCAGCGCGGTTGAGTCGTCATCCTCCATGTGCACTTTGCGGGTCACAACGGGTTCGCTGGACTGCTGCCAGCTTGGTCCACTGTAGAACGTCATTGGTTCATTTCCTCCTGCTTACGTTATGATAGGCACGCCCCGCCCGTGGTCATTCACGAGCATCACACACAAGGTCAGCATTTCAGTCGTGTTGGTTGCGGCGGGCTGATTGACATCTTGCGTGCTGTGTGAGCCACCTATTCCTGAATCATCGAATTCGTCCTGACACCACCACACATAGCCGGCCAACGGATTGGGCGAGGCAACTTTGTCGTTGCTCCGCTCCGAGAACGACAGCGTGCATCCGTTGTCCAGTGCATACACGAACGTGCTATCGTCCACGTACACCGGGTCGCCGGGGTAAATGGTGTTCTGCCAGGTTCCAACATCGCCCCAGAAGCTGTAGCTGGCGATGTTGGCGACATACGCTTTCACGATGGCCTTGTCGGCCAGGTTGAACGTTGCCACTTTGGTCGCGGCATCGTAGGTCACTACCACGCCCGTGATGTTGCGCGGGCGGTTGGCCTTGCGCCCGATGGCCAGCACCGGGTGCTCGCCGTCGTTCAACGTGTCCCAGTTCGTGTCGCCAACCGGCCACAGGTAGTACGTGTCCCCGGCGTCGTTTTCAAGGTGCACTTTGCGGGCGACGTGCGGCTCGCTCGATTGCTGCCACCCCGGCCCGCTGATAAACGTCATCTCAGGCTCCTACTGGCTCAGGTGGTACGGCTCCTGGATTCGCTTCTGCCACGCTTCGTCATATTCGGCCTCGGTCATCGTCTGCTCAGACACCGGCTTGCTCGCGCCCTGCCCGAACGGTTCGCCGGACCCGGTGAGCTTCTTCACCCGTTCAACCGCCGTTTTGACGGCCTCTTGCAACTGCGCCTCGTCGGCGTAGGTACCCTCGGCCACCCAGTCCTTGACGACTTGCGGCAGCTTGGCCTCGGCCAGCGCGGCCTCGACGGCTTCCTGCGCCAGCGGTTCGGGTTCGGACTCGGATTCGGCCATCGCCACGGCGTGCCCGCCGGCCCCGTCCCGCGTCACCCAATCGACGTCGGGCCGCGGCTCGGCCTTGATAGCCTCTACCAGGTCGCCCTTGCGCCCGCCTTGCTCATAACCAGGCTTGACGCTGCCCTTGGCGTAGATCGAGCACCGCAGCGTCTGGAGCTGGCCGGCGCGGGCGCGGTTGCGCGTCTTTTCCGCAAAGTCAGGATCGAAGATCCGCGCCAGTGCCACGGGCGAACCGTCCTCCGCGAAATACACCGGGCATTGCTCGATGACACTGACCTCGGTACGCTCGGACTTCTCGCCGCCCCTGTGGTCGGTCGTGTACATCTTCGCGCCCTCGAAGACACCCGCGTCCCGCTTCAGCATCTCGGGCGGGTAATAGCGGTTGTCCTTGTGGTTGCCCCATCCTGGCTTGATGACGTTGACGTAGACGCCCAGCGGCGCGCGATCGGGATTGACACCCTCGGCAGGCTGCGCTTCCGCGGCCAGACCCAGGATACCGGCGTCACCGCCGACCTCGGCCAGATCCGCCTCGACGGTCTCACTCTCTGCCGTCTCCGCTTCCTGTGCCTCCGGCTCGGCTGCGGGCTCCTTCTCAGGGTCTCCCGCTTCCGGCTCGGCCTCTGGCGCGCTCAGACTGTCGAGCAGCGCTTGCGCCTGCTGCCGGGCGGCGTCCAGATCAAGTCCGTCTTCCGCCAGTGCGGCGATAAGTTCCTGTACCTGTTCCTTCTCCATAGATTCAACCTCCTCCGGTGCCCCGGCCGGGGGCACTTCTGCGGGATGTTCTTTCCCGTCAATCGGCTTTGCTGCTTCTGCTGCGTCGGCTTCTGTCGCCGTAGGTGCTGCCCACGGTAGCGTTTTCTTTTCCGGTTCCTCTTCTTGCTCCCGGTCGGCGTAGCTGGCCCACTGGATCATGTCTTCCAGGTCGCCAAGCTCGCTCTCAAAATCTTTCAGCTTGGCCTGTAGGCTGTCGATGACGCCTTGCAACTGGCTCACCCGTTGCTGGTTGAGTCGGCGGCCTACCTCGGCGGCTTCCGCTTCCTTCGCCGGCTTGGCCTTGCGCGCGGCCGCCGTGACTGCTTTGGCGTCCTTCTTTTTCATCGCGGCGACGAACGCCTTGCCGCCGGCACTCAGGCGGAACTCGCCAGTGCCATCCGGTTCCACTAGGCCCGTTTTGTCGGCCAGCGCAACCAGCGCCCGTGGGTTGAGCGTCTTGCCCGCCGCGAGGTCGAGTGTCATCTTGACCGCGTCGGACGTGACGCCGGCTGCTGCTGCTGCGTCCATCGCCGTATCGGCTTCCGGCGCTTCCTCCGGCTCGGCTGCGGGTTTCTCAGTCTCCGGTTCCTCTTTTGCGCCCGGCTCCTCTGCCGGCTCCTCTGTCGGCTTTTCCTTCGCCCCCGCCTGTTGCTTTTTTCGTTTCGCCGCCGTTTTGGCCCGCTTTGCATCCCGCTCAGCCTTCGCGGCTTGCTTGGCCCCGGCCAGTCCCATCACGCGTTTGATCTCGTCGGCGTCTTCGTTCTTGGTTGCCTTTAGGACCGCGCGCCCGTAGGTGTTTAGCCCCCCGGTCTCGGTCGCCAGGCCCAGGCTTTGCAGCTTGGCGAGCGCGGCTTGGTCGGTCTTGCCCTTGCCGCTGGCGATCTGTGCCAATGCGGCGGTCAGCTTGGTATCTATGCCCAGGTCGGTGGCCGGCGCTTCCTCCGCGCTGCCCCCCGCGTCACCGCCCCCGCCAGAGAACTTGCCGCCACCGCCCCGGTACAGGTTGCCCCGGATGCGCCCACCCTTCTTCGCGCTCCAGTCGGCGGCTTTGGCTTGCTTGAGGTCTTCTTGCAACTTTTCAAGGAACTGATTCGCGGTCTCGCGGTCGATCTCGCCGCTATCGTTCACCACGGCCAGCGCGGCCTCGACGGCACTGGTGGCGATGTCGGCTAGTTCAGCCTCTTTCATCGCCCGCCCCACGACGGCGTTTGCGTTGCGGATGGCGATGGCGTCGCATTCCTTTTCGTCGCCACCATCCTCCATGCACTCCTCACGCGTCGGGTTCGCAACCTTAAGCCACAGCGCCGTCATCTTGGCGCCCAGGCCCTTCTTGTGTTTGGCTACGTCGTCAGTCGTCCAAGGCATTATCTATTGCCCTCACACTGGCCTCAGCGTCGTCGTCGTTGAAGTCGAGGTCGTCGTGCTGGTCGAGATCGACGTGGACGTCGTCGAGGTGCTAAGGCTTGTGCTCGTGGTGGTCGTCGTGCTGGTTGAGATCGACGTGGACGTCGTCGAGGTGCTAAGGCTTGTGCTAGTCGAGGTCGAGGTTGTAAGAGATGTCGAGATGGAGGTCGACGTCGTACTGGTCGAGATGGACGTGGACGTGGTTGTGCTGGTCGATACCGACGTACTCGTCGTCGAGGTACTAAGGCTTGTGCTAGTCGAGGTTGAGGTCGTAATAGATGTCGAGATGGACGTGGACGTGGTCGTGCTGGTCGAGATCGACGTCGATGTCGTCGAGGTGCTAAGGCTTGTGCTGATCGTGGTCGAGGTTGACGTGCTGGAACTCGTGCTGACTGTGGTCGATGTTGAAATAGAGGTTGTAATTGAGGTTGAAAGGCTGGTACTAGACGAGGTCGAGGTCGTCGTCGACGTGCTGGTCGTCGTGTTGTATTCAGTCCCAAAATTGTGGAAGAATCCCATTTTGGCCTATCCTTCGGCGTAAAAGACCGCCGTCACCTCGGCGTAACCTGGCTGCGCTTGCGATACCGCATCCTCGCGGCAGAACACGCGCAGCCGCTCGATGCAGCCGCCCAGGTGGATCGGCGGGCTAATGAATGTCTCGATTTCCGCGCTGGTGGAGCAATAGGAGATGTATTCCTGTTGCACCATCGAGTGCTGGATCTGGCACGGGGTCATCTTGCCGGGGACGAACAGCGAGCCGTGAAACCACTGCTGCGCCGATCCGCCTACGAGACCCGCGCCAGAAAACGGGCTCAGGTCGTAGTAGTAGTCGACGCCGCCTTGCACCGCGTGTTGGCGCTGGTACGCAAAATAGAGCCGCGCCCACCAGAATCCAGGCACCACGGCCACCTCCGGCGTCGCGTCCCACGCGCCGGCGGCGGGCAGCACGGCCCAGGTGCGCAGCACGCACGGGTTAGCCTGCCCGGTCGGGTGAGTCTGTGAGTTAGAAAGTGCCATCAGTCAAACTCCGAGCTTTTCGCGTCGAACCGGTTCTCACCGGCCGCCATCCCCGTCCCGGTCGAATACCAGCGGTAATACCAGATCCCGTGCACCGTGATGTTGACGCTGATCTGGTACGTGCCCGTGGACGGGTTCGTAATCTCCGGGTCGACGCCATAGGTGTAGGTGGTGATAACTTGTGTCGACGGGTTCTTGATCTGGAAATAGACGGCAGTCGGGTCCACCACCGCGCCACTGTCGGCGTCGGTGAACACGGCTGTACAGACGACCTGGTCCCCGATGTCATAGGAATGAGCCATTGCTGGTCCAGAAACAAAAAAAGGGCGCACTCCCTGCCGGTTGGCGGGAATGCGCCCAGTATGGAACGCGTAGAATGTATGTTCTATTGTCGGACAAAAAAAGGGGCGCGGCCCTCAGTGTGAAGGCTGCGCCCGGTACGGTACGCTCGGTTGGTTATTCGATTGCACGCATCATAGCACAGAAGCGGAGATTTGTCAAGTGGACTTTGGTACTACGTCAGCACCCGTGATGCGTCAGCACTACCTCATACGCCGGCGCGTCGCTCACCACCACCTCGTAGGCCGGCGCATCTGTGACCGCCACAGCGTAGGCCGGCGCGTCCGTGATAACCAGATCCGCCTTCGCAAACGGCAGCAGCGTCGTCGTGGTGCTGGTCGAGATGGACGTGCTCGTGCTCGTTGAGGTAGTCGTGCTCGTCGAGGTTGTCGTGCTCGTCGAGGTTGTCGTAGAAGTGGAGATCGTCGTACTGGTCGATGTGCTTGTGCTTGTGCTCGTCGTGAGTGACGTACTCGTACTGGTCGACGTGCTGGTGCTCGTGGAGGTCGAGGTCGAGGTCGTCAGACTGGTCGATGTGGACGTGGTTGACGTGCTGGTACTGGTGGAGATGGTCGTGCTGGTAGTAATGGAGGTTGACGTAGAAATTGAGGTCGTGGTCGAGGTGGATGTCGAAGTCGTCAGGCTAGTCGTCGTGCTCGTACTCGTTGACGTTGTAGACGTACTGGTGCTCGTGGAGGTCGTGATCGAGGTCGTCAGACTCGTTGATGTACTCGTAGATGTCGACGTACTCGTACTGGTTGTCGTGCTCGTCGAAATCGACGTGGATGTGGTGGACGTGCTCGTGCTAGTCGAGGTCGTGGTGCTCGTGCTCGTTGACGTAGTCATGCTGGTCGTGAGGCTCGTAGATGTGGACGTGGTTGACGTGCTGGTGCTGGTTGATATGGACGTCGTAGTAGAGAGCGACGTGGATGTACTCGTGCTCGTGCTCGTGCTCGTGCTCGTGCTCGAACTCGTAGAGGTCGAGGTGGTCGATGTACTGGTGCTCGTCGACGTAGAGGTTGAGGTAGATGTAGAAGTCGTCAAGCTCGTCGACGTAGAAGTCGTGCTGGTACTGGTGCTTGTGGACGTACTAATAGAGGTACTGGTAGAGGTACTGGTAGAGATTGTCAGACTGGTCGAGGTCGAGGTTGTACTGGTGCTCGTGCTGGTTGACGTGCTAGTCGTCGTGCTCGTGCTTGTAGATGTCGTCAGGCTCGTAGAGGTACTGGTGCTGGTCGTCGAGGTGCTAGAACTTGTGCTAGTCGTCGTGCTCGTGCTCTGGGTCGTGGATGTTGTAAGCGACGTTGTGAGGCTCGTAGAGGTGCTGGTCGTCGAGGTCGAGACGGATGTGGTACTGCTAGAACTTGTGCTTTGGGTCGTGGACGTTGTAAGCGACGTTGTGAGGCTCGTAGAGGTGCTGATCGTCAGGCTGGTACTCGTGCTGGTCGTCGAGGTAGAGGATGATGTCGATGTCGATGTGGTCAGTTCGCGCCAGGCCGCCCAGAAGTAATCCTCGTCTAGTGTGTTGACGGAGGCATCGGTGCCAATCTCGAAGTTCGTGGCCTCAAAGTCCTGGATCGCGTCACCGATGGGCGCGGCGTTGCTGACATCTGCCGACTCGTCGGCGTCCATCGTGTCCAGCCGCAGCATCGCGTACTGCACTACGTCACCTTTGACCATCACCATATCGGGTTGCCACCCGACGGCGATGTCCCGGTCGTCGTTGCCGTCGCCAGAGTAGCTACCCGTATCGGCGTGACTGGTGATGTCTTTCCAGGCTACCCAGTGATACGTGGACCCGTTATTATTGACCTCGTTGCTACCGCCGATTTGGAAGCCGTTGGCTTCGAACGCCTGAATGCGATCAGTCAGGTTTGCCGCGCTGTTGAACTGGAGCGTATCGTCGCCAGAGTTCTCTTCCACACGCCATACGCCACGATAGGCGTCGTCGGCCTTGACCCAGACGCAGGTGGGCTGGAATCCGACTGTGATGGAGGTGGGGTCGTTGCCGTCGCCGTCGTAGGTGCCGACGGCGAAGTCGCTATCGTTGTCCTTGAACGCGGCCCAATAGTAGGTGACCTCATTGGTGTTGACTCGTGCGTCGTCGCCAATTTGGAAACCGTTGGCCTGGAACGCCTGGATCGCGTTGGTGAAGTTGGCAGCGGGGCCGTTGAAGTAGGCGCTGTCACCCGCGTCCATCGTGGACGTGGAGAATACGGCATATTGTGTCGCATCCGCCTTGATAATGACGAGGTCGGGTTGGAATCCGACGCCGCCTATATTGCGGTCGTCGTTGCCGTTGCCTGTGTACGAGCCTGTTGTGAAGAGCATACGTTACCTGTCCTTGGAAACGCAAAGAGGGCAGCCCTTACGGGTTGCCCTCCTGCAAGTTGGTCGTGCTACTGCTGTTACTGTGTCAGCGTCGCTGTGTCAGAAGCCGAGACGCGCCACCTCGGGGACGCGGGGAAGCGGCTCTTGGGTTTCGGGATCTTTACCCCACAAATCAAAGCCCTGGGGCCAAAGTACCCGCTCCTTGTTCCACTGTTCGCGTACCGGTGGCTGGGCCTGGTCCAGCCCGTCAGGTTCGTCTTTGGACTGGCCCCAATGGTGGTATACCCAGGCAAGCGATGTTGCAAGTGCACGGTATCCGCGCAAATAACAGCGCCCGCACCAGTCATAGTCTTCACCAGCCCCGGGAAAATATCTTTCGTCAAACAGCCCTATCCTTGCAAGATAATCTGCTCGAAAGGTCGGCCCCCAGCAGGTGATACCGTCGATCATTTGCCCCTTCTTTTCCTTGATCAGCCGCCCGATGTTCTCTACGTCTTGACTCTCCTCGAAAGACAGGTGCTCGATGTATCCAGGTTTGCCGTATCCCCATCCTGGCTCACGCGGCGACATCGGTCCCACGGCGGCGGCGGTCGTGTACTTCTGAAACGTCTGAAGGATGCCCTGGAACCAGCCGTTGGGGTAGGGGTTGGGAAGGAAAACCACATCGTCATTCATCACTGTAATGAACGGCGTGGGTGCCAAGCGGATGCCCAGGTTGCTTGCTTCCGCGAACCCCAGGTTGTGCTTCGGCTTGATCCACAAGTCTACCATCCCGCGCAGCCGTGTCTCGAATTCCAGGTCGGGCCGCGTCTGGTCCACCACTATCGTGAAGTGGGGGTATGGCGTGTGCTCCTCAAGCGTAGTCAGTGCATCGAATATGAACCGCCGGCCCACTATCGGAAAAATGAATGTCGTAATCTCTTTCACTTCTGCCCTCCATCCATCGGATACCCAAACCACTCTTGCACATCCCCCGCCACCAGCGCGAACGTCTCCACCTCGTCGAACGTCCACACCGGCGGCTCCTCGTCCTTCACGCTCACATTGACGCGCCGCCCCGCATACCGCAGCCACACGGCATGATCAGGCGTGACGCCGACCTTGGTACACAGGCGATGAAATTCTACCCAGTTACGGTTCAACACCTCCAGCTTGTAGCACTTTACCCCCTGGTCGATCAGCCGCCGGTACGTGTCGGCCCAGTACCAGCAGCACGACGCGAACGGCGACATCGGTCTCGGCGGCGCGATGGGCGGATACCCCGGCTGGCGGTAACAGCCGCGCGCCAGCAGCGAGCGCACGACGAACCGGCCATCGCGCACTATCGCCAGGATCGGCGTGTCAGGGAACGCATCGCGCAGCGCGGGGACGCAGTAGCGCAAGTAGCTGTTCACCTCCGCGAATCCCTGGTCCGGGTGCCGCTGCCAGATCCGCTCTATCTGCGGCCGGCGCAGCCGCACGAACTCGGCGGCGTCGAGCGTGCCGTTGTACACGCGCGCGTGACCGGCGGCGTCGAACCGTGGCAGCGGCTCGTGGTGCACGTTGACCTCCGGGTCGCACTCGTTCAGCAGCCGCGCCAGCCACAGGGTGCCGGAGCGCCCGTGGCCGGTGATGATGAAACGAGGTTGCATTATGTGATGGCCTCCATCTGTAACTGCTCCGCCACCGGCTCCACTGCCACCGGCGGCTGTGGCGTCTGGCCCGGTTCCCGCTGCGCTCGCTTCGCGGCCTTGAGGATGGGCTTGACCTCCGTCTCCCCTGTGGCGGCGGACCAGCCGGTCCAGAAGCGGCGGCGTCCTTCGATCAGGTCGCAATAGTCCGGGTCTTGCTCGATGACGGTCACGTGCTCGAATCCGGCCATAGCCCCCGCCAGTGCTTCGGTGCCAGAGCCGCCGAACGGGCAGAGCAAGCGGCGTGGGGCGTACAGGTCTGGTGGCAAAAGCAGGGATGAAAGCCAAATGTCCAAGGTGAGCGATTTCACGGTTGCGTGCGTGTTCCCCCACGTGTACGGTATCTTGTGCACCTTCCGCTTGCTCTCCCCGCACGCTTGCAGCCACTTGTCGAACCCCTCACCCGGTAGCCCCTTGCGCTCCTGCTGCCAGTGCCAGAACTGGTCCACCGCCGCGTCTGACCAGATGCGCGTGTGCCCGCTCTTGCGCTTGCGCCACACGAACCGCTCCAGGCCCGCGCTCTTCTCGCGTGGGGCAGGTTTCGCCGCGTACTTCCGCGTCTGTCCCAGCGCCAGCCGCTCGGCGGTTTCGTGCGCGAAGTCGGGGTTGGGAAAGAACCTCGCAACAGAACCCGCGTCATTGTAACCGCGCTCATAGTCACTTCCTGGGATCCGCTTCCCGTCTGCACTGCAATAATGCCCGCAGCGATTGTCTACAAGTTCACCACGGTTCGTGCGCTTGCTCACACTGTACCCACCATCGGATCCAAGTCTGCGAACCGCACACGCCCACTCCCCCTCATCCCCGCACTCGGGGCACGCCGTCGCCGTCTCGCTCCGCCACCAGCCGCCGCAACTGGCGCAGTGGCGGGCGCAGCGGTAGCGGGTGACGGGCTCACGTCCATCATCTTCTGCATAGCCGCTCATTACGGTTGGCTTGGGCTCCCAGGCGTCATCATCCATCAGGCCAAGCGCAGTGTTACGAATGCCACCAGGCTTGCCGCTCCCCTTCACCCTCTCCACCGCCCCGACCTCCACCACGCCGCTCCCGCCGCAGCGCCCGCACGCGCCGCCGTTGCCGTCGCTGCCACCGGTGCCGGAACAGTCGGGGCACGGGGCCGGCTCGGTGACGGGGACGCAGCCCCAGATGGTGCCGTCTTCGAGAACGCGTGAAAAATGCGTAAACGCGCAGTTGGGGGGCCATCTTCCGGCTGACTGGGGGTTGAGTTCGCCCGGCTTCAAATTCTTGAGTTGCCCGATATGCTCACTGGGCGTCCCGAATGGCCGTTGCAAGTTGTCACCCGTCGCCACCCGCGCCGCCTCCACGTTCATCGCACCACTGCCCGTCTCAACTATGCAATCGAGCCGGGGCGTTGTCCACGGCTTCTGAGCAACCACAACCGGAAGGCTCATGTCCTTGAGCACCTGCCCCCCGTACCGGTGCCCGGCCCAGGCGCGGGCCAGGGGCGTGGCGGGGGCGGTGATGTCATAATCCAGTCTGTATCCGCTTTCCCAAGAGTTGCCTTTCCCCTCACCTGAAACGTGTGGCTTCCCTTTTCTGATGGCTTCCCGCTCTGCACCTGCCCGCTTGTCCAGCGCCTTGTCGATGCGCGTAGCTTTTGGAAAGGAAGAATTTCCGGTAACAAAAACGTGCCCGTTCCTTCGAGCGACAAAAGCGCCCGTTGGAACGCGCACGCACCAGACCTTGCCTTCGTAATGAATTGGGGTTACAGTTGCCAGAGTGGTTCTGGCTTGCCACACGCCTCGTATTTCTTGTGCTGGCTGTTGCTTCTGAATAGCATCAGGTTCGCAGGGTCGTTGTTCTCCGGGTCGTGGTCTTTGTGATGGACAACCTCTGACCGTTTCAAGAGACGCCCTAGATGCTGGGCCACAATCAGACGGTGCTCCATCACATACCCGTCCTTGCGTGCCATTTCTATGAACTCCTGGGGGCATCTCACATACTTGATGCTGAATCGCCCATAGTTCCCCTTCTTGCTGAAGTAGGTCACGCCGCCCTTCCAATTCCAGTTGTTCGGCCCACTGATTTGTTCCAAGTACCGCTTGCGGCCCTCCTCTGTCCATCCCGTATGGCCAAGGTGGG
>Ga0180431_10006732_pt1 | contig 13572 bp, 23 predicted proteins | sample SS_ome_11_FD_132459 | JGI IMG/M metagenome (GOLD analysis project Ga0180431, IMG submission 132459) | Hypersaline lake sediment archaeal communities from the Salton Sea, California, USA - SS_1_MS_1 metaG | ecosystem: Environmental > Aquatic > Non-marine Saline and Alkaline > Hypersaline >... | reverse complement strand
CTTGCCAGTATATTGATGCACCTGGGAGTGGCCATTGGATTTTGGATAGACTGGAAAAACAACAAGGACAAATGGGATTAGTAATAGGACTGGGCACCGGAAGGTGTGGCACTCATTCATTGGCCAAGCTGCTGGACGATCAACCGGGTGCCAAGGTGACCCATGAACTGGGCGGCAAGCCCGTCATGCCATGGAGACACGATGAGAATCTGGCTCAGGGTGCAGTATTGCATTTTAGGGGGCAGCAGGCAGAACTATTCGGAGATGTGGCCTTCTACTGGCTCAACTATGTCGAAGACCTGCTGCGGGACTTCCCTGATGCCAAGTTCGTGGTGCTGAAGAGAGACCGGGAAGAGACGGTGGAGAGCTATTGCAGATGGACGCCCGGACGGAACCACTGGGCAGACCACATGGGACTGCAGTGGATGGAGTGTCCGTGGGACTGGTGTTTTCCCAGCTACCCGACCAGCATGGAGAAGGAGGAAGCCATTGCCCGCTACTGGGACGAGTATTATCGGGAGACGGACAGACTGGCCGGACTGTACCCGGGCAACTTCTGCCAATTGGCCACACGGGACCTGAACAGCGAGTCCCAAATAGCACAGCTGTTAAAGTGGCTGGGAGTGGAGAAGCCCAATGTAGAGATCGGCATAAAACTGGCCACATCATGACAGGAGATCAAACCAATAGATACCACAACATAGACAGCTACTTCGACAAGGTGCTGTATATTAACATGCCGGGTGATAAGGCCAGAGAAGATGCCCTGCTGACACAGCTAGGCCGGTGGAACATCCGCAATGTACAGCGGGTGGATGGTGTAAGGGTTGATGCCGGCATGGTACCGCCCGAAAGGTATCGAAAGTTCATCAAGCGGGATCCCAAGTACGTCCAAGGCAGTCTGGGCTGTGCAGAGGCCCACATCAATGCGGTCAAGCTGGCCAAGCAACAGGGCTGGAAGCGAGTGTTGATCCTAGAGGACGATGTGGAGATCCTACAGGACCCCAACTGCATCCTGAACCAGAATGCCGGCATCCTGGACGACTGGGACATGCTCTATTTCGGTGGCCTGGTAGAACCAGAGTTCCGCAACCAGATCGTATGTGCCCATGCATATGCCCTGGACAGCAGACTATACGACGACATCATCTATATGGCCAGGGCCAGCGGGATGGAGATCGACAACTTCTATGCCAAGATACTACAGCACATGAGTTACAACCATAATCAGGTGGGCAAATGGCGAATCAGGCGAATTGAGCCCTTTAACCAAATAGTACAGAACAAGCAGCATGCATCCCATATCAGATAAGACCATTTGTCTGGCCATCATGGCCAAGAACGAAGAGGGCCGGATCCGCCGCTGCTTTGACACGGTGAAGGACCAGATCGACTATTGGGTGGTGTGTGACACTGGCTCAACAGACGGCACTGTGGAAGTGGCCAGATCCTTTGCCGATGAGGTACCGGGTGAAGTGCACCAAGTGGAATGGCAGAACTTCGGCCACAACCGGACCAAGCTGCTGGAATTGGCCAGAGGTAAGGCCGACTACATCCTGACCCTGGATGCGGATGAGGGCCTGGTGGGCCACATCGACCGGAGTAGACTGACCAAGCCGGCCTATTTCGTACAGTATGCCGGCGATCTGGACTATTGGGTGCCCTATCTGGTAGATGGTAACCGGGAATGGCAGTATAGTGGAGTTACTCATGAGTTCTTGGAAGGCCTGGAGAGCTGGGAGTGGGAGAAGCTGCCCGATGCCCGCATCCTGGACTGGAGTGATGGCGGCAACCGAAGGGGCAAATTCGAGCGGGACATGGAACTGCTCCGTCAGGCCCTACAAGAGGATCCCGCTGACAAGCGGAGCATGTTCTATCTGGCCAATTCATTCAGGGACCTACGGAGGTGGAAGGAGGCCGAGGTATGGTACTTGGAGCGGATCAAGGCCGGTGGATGGCGGGAGGAGGTGACCTGTTCATTTGAAGAGCTGGGCAGATGCTATGAGATGATGAAGCGACCGGAACAGGCCATCGACACCTGGATAGCCGGCTATGAGTGGGACCCAAGCAGGGCCGAGTGTCTGTACAATGCGGTCAGGCTGCTCCGGGAACGTGGCCGCAATCGAGTCGCATGGCAGCTGTGTAAGGCGGCCAATGCCATTCCCTATCCAAAAGACGATCTGCTGTTCGTCAAGAGACGAGTGTACGAGCTGCTGATCCCTTATGAAGTATCGCTGCTGGCCTATTACGGCAATGATGAAGTGGATGTATGGCCATTATATCAAAGACTGCTGGAGAGCGGCCAGTTCGACACTGCTCATCTGCTGCACAATTACTCATTCTATGTAAAAAAATCACATCAAAGGGCTCATGTCTCGCCGGAAATAGCTATATTTAAGGCATGAGAAAAGAAGTCAATCTAGGTTATTGCTGCATCAACCTCAGCATGCCAAAAAATCATTCTACTAATAGGGGTTGTATCAAGCGGACCTTTCAGGCCAAGGGGCTAAAACACGTCTCGGCACTGGCCTTGGAGAATGTACGAGATCTGATAGAAGTGGTCAAATGGAACCATCAGCACGGTATTAAAGTATATCGACTCAGCTCAAATGCTTTTCCATGGATGAGTGAATACGAATTCGATGACCTACCAGATATTGCCAAGATCAGAACCCTATTAAAAGGATTGGGTACCTTAGCGGCCAAATACGATCAGCGACTGAGTTTTCATCCAGGGCCGTACAATGTGCTGGGCAGTCCCAATCCGGAGGCGGTCCGCAAGACCATCAAGGAACTCAATCAACACGGCCAGATCATGGACATGATCGGCCTGCCCAGGGACCATCGAGCACCCATTAACATCCATTGCAATGGCGTCTATGAAGGCAAAGAGGAGACCCTGGTCAGATGGCGAGAGAACTGGGCCAAGCTGGACGACGGTGCCCGACTCAGGCTGGTAGTGGAGAATGACGACAAGGCCAGCATGTACAGTGTCAGTGACCTGTACGAGGGCATCTATAGCCATATTGGCGTGCCGATCACATTTGACTACCACCACCATCGCTTCAACAGCGGTGGCCTGACCGAGGAGGAAGCATTCAAGCTGGCCGCTACTACATGGCCGGCCGGCATCAGGCCGCTGTTCCACTATTCGTCGTGCCGTAAGACCTTTGAGGATCCAGAGTGCAAGGCCCAGGCCCATGCCGATTGGCTGTACGAAAAGATCAGGACTTATGGAGAGGCAGTGGACATTGAACTTGAAGCAAAAAGTAAAAACCAGGCCCTATTGAAGTACCTGGAACAAGAGGACCAGCTATTGGAATCTTACAAGCCGATGACATAATAGGTTTCAAGCTGCACAATCTTTGTTACTATTAACATATAAATCAATAATTAATACTTAATCAAGATGAAAGCACTAGAACTGCTAAAGACAAACACTGGAGTGGCCGAGCGTGCCGAGAACTACGTTTCTTCAGTAAAGAGAAACATCCAGAGGGACGTGATCGATGCCCTGACCGCCAAAAAGGAAAAGATCGATGACGAGCTCTTCGAGCTGAAGAACTTCAGCCTGGAGACCGATGCCAACAGGGGCGTGGTCGAGATGAAGCGAGAGGACGTTGAAAAGCGTTTCCGTAAGATCATCGACCTGGAATACGAACTCAAGCTGGTGAGCCTGGAATTGACTGCTAAGCAGGAGTCGTTCGAAAAGTACTTCGGGTAATGAAGTCCACTATCGACAAGATCTGGATCAGCTGTCCAATCTCGGTTCCACAGGTGAAGCTGGCAGCATTCAAGGCCTACTTGGAGTGCCACTTCCCCCAAGTGGACACCTGGGACAGGGAATCGAAGTACAGCGATCGTGGCCTGGACTCTTCTGATGCTGTGGCCTTCATGTTGCCTGACAACGAGTTCAGATACGGTATCGAGATCCTGCCAGCTGGCCTCAGGTCCGAACTGAAGCGAGCCCGAGATGGGGGAAAGAAGATCCTGATCGGCTGCTACAGGACCACCTCAAAGGAGTGGGCCGTATATGATGCCAAGTTCACCAGAAAGCCATCATACAATGGAGCCTGGGGCCGGACCACTATGACCAACTACATCGAAGGCATCGAGCATTCTACTAAACAGGTGCTGATGGCAGCACGTAGAAAGGGCTGCGATAGCAGTGGCAGTGTTACGGTCAACAACCCAGAAATGGTCTCCATCAAGACCACCTTCAAGGCCGACACCTTCAAGGTCAAAGGCTTCGACCGGAGACTGTTGCTGACCTTATGAGGAACGTGCGGTTGGACATAATGAAGACGGGATGCGGCCTGCTTAACATCAAGCTGGGCCGCATCTTTTCTGATGACGTCAGGCACGACGGGATGTCTATAAACCCAGTAGATAAGCTAATCCACGAGATCAAAATCAATGTACGTCTCGTCTAGACCCTTTATCAAGGCGGCGGCCAATGTGCCGTATCGGCTGGAACTAGCAGTGTATCGGTACTTCACCGAGGATGCATTGCAGCCGGCCATAGAGAGGTACTACAGGCTCGGGCCTGTTTCAATGCATAAGAGAAGCTGTGATCAAGTGGCCTCTAGAACAAAAGTAGAATGGGTGTTAAACCAGATGCACAATGAAAAGGATTGAAAAGAAGTTCAAGAGGGCAGTGGCCCGTGTAAAGAACGTGGTCAAATGGGCCCGATTCGGTGCCAGAGTATACGACTTCGACTACCGCTATGCAGTGGAGGCATTCGTGCTGCAGTTAGAGGCCACGGCCGATTTCATGGAGAGTGATAGGACCTATACAGTAGAGGCCAAGCAGCATGCCCAGGAGATCCGGGAAGCGGCAGAGGAGCTGAAGCGAGTGTATGACGACGAGTATGCCCTGGCATACTTCGACCGACTGCAAGAGAAGTGGGGCACTTGGGAGTTCGTCTTCCAGCCCACTGAACATACCTTTCACAATCCGATCAGTGGCAAAGAGGAAGAGACCTATGTCATGGAGAGGGAGTTCTCGAAGCCAATGACCCCCGAGCAGCTGGCAGAATACGAGAGGGACCACAAGCAGTGGATGGAAGAGTGCAGGGCAGAGCAGGAGAGACGAGAAGACGAGATATGGCAGCGGATCAGAAGGCAGATCAGAGGATGGTGGGACTAGATCAGGGACAGATGGAGGAGGGCAAACCTAAGTTGGAGCCAATCGAGGACAAAATCAAGGACAAATCGTCCTCGACGGAGTGCTACCACTGTGGATCGGACAGTTGGTGGTGGACCAGCAAAGGCAGACAGTGCAACAGGTGCTATAGATGCTTTTAGGTGGGATGAGAAGCGTATCATGGAACATCTTTTGCACATGCAAGCTCATCGACTCATACTGGAGCATGATGGGTGCACCACTGAGGAGCGGGTCCGATCTGAAGCGGGCCTCTACCAGCTTTCCAGAAGTGCCCAGAATTATGAGGTCCATCACCAGAAATATTAGCCGACTGAGATGAAAGAGATCAAGATATGCCGCAACAGGTTAAGCGACATGTTCGCAGAAGCCATTCGATCGCAAGAAGATCGGCTCTTCAGACCGGTTGGCTATCCCATCAGGTTCTATATCATAGATGATCTGGAGACGCCTATCGAGCAGAAGACCGATAGAGTGACTGTCTCGATCGGATCACGAGCCAATACCGAATTCGTCATAAATAGGGCAATGCGGATGATATGAGAGACAATGAAATGATGACATGGGGCCAGCCCAGGCTGATGAGAAAGGTGAAGGAGACAGTGGGCGAATGCAGGAGCCGAATGTTCGACCTATTTATCGAACAATCCGAGATTTGGGGAAGGAGCGATCGCTTTTTAGCATATCGAGAGCTGGATAATGCAGTACAGGGCCGAATTGATCGCATAATACAAAGTGGCATCATGCTCCCTGTGAGTGTTAGGCTACTCCAAAAGATCGAGCCCGATCGATTCAGACGGATAGAATGAGCATAGCAAGCATCAATGAAGACATGTGGGACGGTGTGGCACTGGTGAAATCTGAGCTCCGTATGGCATGTGCCCTGCAAGTATCTCTGCCCAGCCGCATACATGTCGCATCACTTTCCAGTAGTGGCAGTGTATTTTCAGGGCCTACTGATCGAATCATCCTAAACGTCATGGCAGTGGTCAATGCACAATTAAAGATGGAAGGATGGGAATGGAACCTATGAAAAGGGAAAATGTCTCGCACGAAGTGAGCAAATGTCTGCCGAACGGTCAGATGTATCGCAGGCTGATCGGACAGACCGAAAAGCCAGTCGAGGTTCGAGTTCGAGAGCTGACCTTCATGAGCGATACATTCAGCCATCCGGCCAAACAGGTTCTGCTGAGAGTGCAGACCAATCTGCTATTTACTCAAAAATGGGTCGGTAAGACGGGCCAGATCCCCCTAATGGTGCCCAGGCTCGGTGGCTTTAAGATGAAGGCTCCACACTGAAGCGGTCCGGATCCATTTCTATCGTGGCCTGAATGTCCTTCTTCCTGTACTCTTCCAGTCTGGCCGCATCGGCATCTGAGAGCGGCCGGCCGTAGTGGTCCTGATAGACCCGATCGTAGATCAGTGCAGTGACGCCGAACAAGGGTGCGAACTCGGATGACATCTCTATCACCCAGGGCTTGCCCTCTCCGTCTATGGCAAGATCCACTGAGTAGAAGTCCAAGTCCTTGTGCTTTTCGGCCACTTCTGATATGACATCTTTCCACTCTGCTGGCATGCCTTTTAGATCCTTCAACACATAGTTGAACCGCAGCTTTTCATCGGCCTCTTTGTCCATTTCTCTGGTCTTTCTGTCTGCCGGCACCCTCTGCATCCACATCAGGGGCTGTCCCCTCCAGACCGGAATGCGATGCTCTTCTGCTATCTGGATCTGCTCGCTGAAGACCGCAAATTGGGACAGATCGGCCCCTTTGGCCTCTTCCAGTGAGTCGAACTTGACTATGCCCCGGCCTGAATAGCGGTTCTCTGGCTTGGCGATGATCGGAAACTGCAGCTCCTCAAGCTCATCGGCATCGGTCACCGTCTTGGGCAGGTGCGGAGAGCCGGCATGGATGCCGTGCCAGTCCACTTTGGAGGCGATCCGCATCTTGGCCTGCTCAGGATTGTAGACCAGCTCCTCAGGAGTGCCGGCCTTGATCAGCCTGCGAGTGTGTATGTTACAGTAGTTGACCACTGGCACGTCTGCCCTGTAGGACTTGTCACCCCTGGTGAACAGCTTCATGAACCGCCTGGTCTGGCCGCTCTTGCCGGTCACATAGTCAAAATCGGACAGATCCGATGAGATGGCACATATCGCCCGGTGCAGTCCGCTCATGGACTCGTTCAGGAAGCCTTGGAAGTCTTTGATCAACATAGTATTAGTCTAGATAGTGTATTTATCTGTTAAACAATGGCATCACTCTAACATAAAAACCACATGCTAGAGTTCAGACAGGCACAGCAGCGGGCCATCATTGAGATCATCAAGGCCATCAAGGCCGGCAAGACCGACATCCTGGTGCAAGCACCCACTGGCACCGGAAAGAGCTTGATCGCCCTGGAGCTGGCCAAGATCATGCACGAGCGCAAAGGCTGGAAGAGCTTCGTCCTGACATCAGAGAAGCTGCTGCAGGCCCAGTACGAGCGGGACTGTGCCGAGAAGTACGATGGCCGATACTCCAATGCAGCTTCTATCAGTGGCGTGGACAACTATGATTGCCACATCAATGGCGAGAAGTTCTCCCTTGGCCACTGTAAGGCAATGGGCCTGAGCAATCGACAGGCATCTGATCTGCCGTGTGCTGCCAATTGCGACTACCTGCAGAGGTGGCACGCTGCACAGGCATCTCCGATTGCGATCTTCAACTACTCGTACTATCTGCTGCAGATGAACTACGTCTTGGCCATGAAGATGGGCGAGCGCGCGCCATTCCAGGCCAGAGATCTCGTGATATGCGATGAGGCCCACAGCCTGCCCGATGTGATAGAGGGCCATTTTGCTTGCTATGTAGACCAATCATTCCCCTATAAGATCAGAGAGGTACAAGGCCTATTAGACAGGAGCGGCATAGTCACTCCATTCAACCGCATCTCTACTGGACCCTTCAGCAGGCAGGTCGAGTCCATGTTGCGGGTCAGCTTAGGAGACGGCCAAGCCCAGTATGCAAGCCTCAGGAAGCTGTATGGCATCCTGTACCAGATCAGAGCAGACATTGCCAGGTCCAGGGAGCTGCTGGCCTCGAGGTTCGACATACAATTGCCGGACGGCACTGGAGAGTCGGAGTACATCAAGGCCAGCCAGAAGGCCATGGAGAATGTGCCAGAGTCCGTGACCAAGTTCTTCAAGCTTGCAGACGAGATCAAGGACTACGTCTGCAAGATCGAGGACTATGTGAAGATCATAGGTGAGCACGGCCTGCACAATATGATAGTCGAGGCACCATCTGACACGAGACGCACATACCACAATCTATCGGATGGCATGTTGTTCAGGAACCACTTTGAGCCGTTCTCGAAGGTCAGAGTCTACCTGTCAGCCACACTCCAGCCGAGCAATCTGATCGATCGATGGGGCCTGCAGCCAGAGACCACTCAGGTCGTAGTGCTGAACAGCGGCTGGGATCCTGCCAATAGTCCAGTCAAGCTGACCAAGACTGCAAACTTCAAGTACGACAACATGGAGCCTGCAATAGAAGCAGCAGTCGAGAAGATAGACCGAATCCTCGAAGACCATCCAGGAGAGAGGGGCATCATACATACCACCAGCTACAGGATCACTGAAGCGATCATGAAGGGCTGCAGACATGCAAGCAGGTTGGTAGACTACCAGAGCACCCAGCAGAAGATGGAGCTGATCGAGGACCTGGGCCAGCTGGCCCAGGATGCAGTGCTAGTAGGACCATCATTAGTGCAGGGCATCGACCTGCCCGACGACCTGGCCCGCTTCAATGTCATCGTCAAGCTGAGCTACCCAGACGTTTCCAGTCGGCTGTGGAAAGCCAGACTGCAGCTGAAGAAGGGCACTTACCTTGCAGAGACGGCCAATCGATTGGAACAGTCCAGCGGCCGCAGCACCAGGCACTCTGAGGACCGATCGGTGACCTATGTGTTGGACAGCAGGGCCGAAAAATTCGTCTTCAGTCCCAATACCGCCCGATACCTGTCAGAAGAGTTCGTACAGAGGGTTCTGGCAGGAGAATAGTTTGTTACCATTAGCACAATGTAAACGATCATAGGCATATTCATAGTGGTCAGTATAGTACTGACTATAGGTGCCATCTCAGAGGGAGTGGCTAGGCAGATGACAGACAACAAGAACGAAAAAGAAAACGAACCGAGATGAAGAGATTGCTGGTCTACATTGGATTTTATACCTTTTATTACATCTTTTACAAGCTGATGGGCTTTGAGCCGACCATGCTGGTCATCGGTGCTACGATCATTGGCGACCTGACCTACAAAGAGACCAGAAATGACTAGAGAAGAATACGAAGAGAAGGCGGAAGTGGAACTGGCCGTAGTGCCAGAACAATATCGAGAGGGCTGCAAGTCCTTAGCATGGGAGCTGGGTCACTCTCACGGCTACAGTGAGGTGTACTACTATCTGCAAGACATAGTGGAACGAATCTTTGGCCGATGAAGTGTAAGAGCTGTAAACAGCCCATACCAGAGGGCAGGCTAAAGGCCCTCCCTAATACGACACACTGCTCCGAGTGCTCCCAGGAGGAGGCGGTGGGCTGTGTGGACATCGTGTACCACAAGACAGGCAACACCATTCAAGTGATGCCCAAGGAGCAGGCCGACTCCATCAACCGTGCCGCCAGGCGATCGGGCTTCGGCTCATTGGCCTCTATGAAGGGCGGATCCGGCGGCGGTGAGCGGAAGGGCCGCTACGAGCACATGGTGCCCATCATCAGACAGAGCACCGAGGAGGACTTTGAGCTGGCCGGGCAGCGAATGATGGAGCATATAGAGATGGGCGACCGGAAGCGGGCCTTGACTGACATTGAGGACTCGCTGAGGAGCAGACTGATCAGTCCGGCCCAGGCCAGGCAGTCGCGAGCCCTATTGGACCAGATGATGCCGGAGCCGGTGGAATCTCAACCTGATGTGCGGGAAGAGGTGCTGGACCGGGAGACCCAGTGGGCATTCAGGAACTGGAAGAACTGTAAGACCCTTAGATAAATACAATAAAGACCAAATATGCCAATCCAGAGCTACCAACAGTTCTTTGAGTCACAAGACCTCCATGAGTTCATCAGCAACGACAATGCGCTGGAGATCTGGCGGGAGGTGTACGGCACCGACTTCAGGAGCGAGCATCCTGAGGTGTTCCGCATTCTGAAACAGCGGGCCAAGATGGACAAGCGTGAGCTGAACCGCATCTGGCAGGAGAGGTATGAAGAGGACTTTTCCGAGGCCCATCCCAAAGTCTGGAACCGACTAAAATAGCCTAACTCAAGATTAAACTTTTCGATGGCTTTAATCTATAAAGATTAAAGATAACCATACATGCAGATCAAGACCAGCAGATACTATGAAGAATTTCTGCGATACTACAAGATGGCCGATGACCAACAGGCCCTGTGTAATCTAGGCAGCACACCTCATATTAGCTCTGGCATTCCTGATGATCTGATGCTGCACGTAGAGCTCTACGATGTAGTAGAGCGCAAGTTTGCTGGCTTCAGCCAGATAGTGAACGACATATTCTATGGCTGGTCAGAGGACCATCCGTACTGGTCCAAGATGCAGGCCGGCAATGTGACCTGGCAGCGAGAAAAAGTTGCAAAGGCATGGAGCGGCAAGAGGGCCAAGCTCGGGCTTGCCGAATGGCTCTACTTATTCATACTGCACAGAGTGACCGGCTCTGCCATCAATTACGGCACTAAGCCTTCTGGCTACCACAACAGCATACTCTTCCACCTGCACTCTTGTGATACGATAGAAGAGATGGTAGAGATCGTCAAGAACTATCCGAAGCCGTTCTATACCAGCATAGGCTATCAATTCCCTGCATTCCCAAAGCCTCCAGCGGGATCGACCTGGAAGCGTGGCGGAGACTATTATCTTGCTGAGTATGCACCTAGGCTGTCCCGAGAGCTGGCAGACTGGCTGCAGGTGGGAGGCAAGAAGAGCATGAGAGAGATCGGAGACTGGATGTTCGAGTGGAACCAGAACAACGGCCTCAGGGCATACCGATTCCAGTATGCGGCCACTATTGCAGACATAGCAGATTGGTTCCCGGAATTCGTGCACTTGGACAGCATGTTCTACTATGGCACTAATGCGGTCGAGTGCATCGGCTATCTTGCAGATCCAGTAGTCGGCAAGGGCAAGAAGAGTCACGACTTCCTAGATGCAGTCATGGAGCGCATCATGAGAGACACTGGAGGCATGCCGTACAATGCAGAGGACGTGGCATGCGACTTCATACGCTGGGTGGAGAACTACGTCAGGCCAGGAGACGACTATTCGCACCTGGACTACGACAGCGTCTGGTCCAGTAGTAACATCAAGGACCATCCGTTCGGCAGGCAGAAGGCAATGCTGGACCTAGGCATCGTCAGCACGTTCAACGGCATGACAGCGCACCCGTCAGACGACAAGGTGCTATCAATGGCTGGCATATCAGCTCTGCAGTATAAAGAGATGGTGCAGTCTGGCAATAGGCATACCGGAGAGCCTATCTCGTTGGCACCGGTGGCAGATCAGGGGGAGAATAGCCCTAATAGCGTAAGAGTCAATTCACTATTTTAACATAAAGCAATGAAAGAAAAGAAGATACTGCTGTGTGACATCGATGGAACGGTCTGTGAGGACATTCCAAATGAAGAAGCATGGCGCATGGCAGATGCAAAGCTCTATCCCGGAGCACTGGAACGCATAAACAGGTGGTACGATGCTGGAGATGAGATCCACTTCTTCACATCCAGGACTGAGGACATGCGAGAGGTGACCGAGGCCTGGCTGCAGAAGCACGGCTTCAAGTACCACGGCCTGATCATGAACAAGCCCCGCATCAAGGACGGAGAGGTCTACATGTGGATCGATAACAAGCCAGTCAAGGCAGTCACGTACAGAGACCGATGGACCGAACTCGTCAAGAAGGAGGCAGAAGTCGATGTGTTTGCTGAGGAGTCTGACTTCAACACACCAATATCAGAGACAGACTAACAAAACTAAACAATGGCACACAACAAACACGTAATAGACGGCATAAACAAGGAGCTCAATCTGGTCTACCCAGACCGCAAGACCTACCTAGCACTGACCGAAGGCTTCAAGTCCAAGCTGCCGCCAGTGCAGATCAAGGAACACGACGGCTTCTATGTGGCAAGAGAGGACTTGATGGGCCATGGCGGCACCAAGACCAGAGCAGGCGAGTTCTTCATGAGCACAGTAGAACAGGACACTGTGGTATATGTCATGCCAAGGGTCGGCCACGCTCCATCTGCTATCATAGGCCTCGCCAAGATGTACAACAAGAAGGTGGTCCTATTCGCGCCGGCGTGTAAGACAGTATCGGAGCACATGGCGGCAGCACTAGAGATGAAGCCAGACAAGGTGATCTGGAAGCGCACTGCGGCCATGCCAAACCTGAACCGAGAGGCCAAGGCCTGGGCAGCAAGGCACGGCGCGGCATTCATTCCGTTCGGCCTGAACCACCCATACACGATAGCAGGCTTCGTCCGGATAGCAGAAGACATGATGCAGTCTGGCTTCAAGGAGCCTGAGGAGATCTGGACTGTGGTCTCTACTGGAACCATGACCAGGGGGCTGCAGATCGGCTTCCCTAATGCAAAGATGCGCGGCATTGCAGTTGCGAGGAACATGAAGCGAGGCGAGCTGGGCAGGACCAAGATCTGGTCAGAGCCCAAGGCATTCACCAGGGCCGAGAGTCCAGAGAACATGTCGCCGTTCAATACAGTGGCGACTTATGATGCCAAGGGCTGGAAGTACATGCTGGAGCACGGCAAGCCAGGCTCCCTATTCTGGAATGTTGCAGGAGAGCTCAGGCCTTCGCCAGACTTCGACTACAGCAGCATAGACAGCTACAGAGAGTGGGGCGAGGTGCGCGAAGAAGACGAGGTATGGAATTGAAGCATGCTCAAATGGCCCCTCAGTTCACATACCGGGCCAGCTTGATCCGGGTGATCGACGGCGACACAGTAGAGGCCCGCATCGACATGGGCTTTGACACCTGGACGGTCCGCACGATCCGCTTCTATGGCATCGATGCCTGGGAGAGCCGCACCAGGGACCTCGAAGAGAAGGCCAAGGGCCTGGAGGCCAAAGCATTCGTGCAGGCCGCAATGGACCGCTGTGGGGGAGAATTCGTGCTGGTCAGCCATGGAGTGGGCAAATACGGCCGCTGCCTGGGCACCATCTACGTCGAATCCGTGGACCTGAACCAACAGCTGCTCCAGGAGGGCCTGGCAGTAGAGTACAAGCCGTAAGACAATAGGACTTTTTTAATGAGGCCGGTTTCAGATGGGACCGGCCTTTGTTATCTTTCATCTGTAACAAGTTTAACCAAAACCAAAAAAGATGAAGATAGTAGTAACAAT
>Ga0180431_10006729_pt1 | contig 13577 bp, 9 predicted proteins | sample SS_ome_11_FD_132459 | JGI IMG/M metagenome (GOLD analysis project Ga0180431, IMG submission 132459) | Hypersaline lake sediment archaeal communities from the Salton Sea, California, USA - SS_1_MS_1 metaG | ecosystem: Environmental > Aquatic > Non-marine Saline and Alkaline > Hypersaline >... | reverse complement strand
TTTTTTGTCGAGACGTCCCTGATGATCTCGAGGTATGTCTCGAAGTTCGAAAGCGATACCTCCGGCGATACGTTGTGATCCAGCGACGGGATGTATCCCCCCCGCTCCAGCATCCAGGGCACCCTCCCATCGATCTCCTCTCTGATCTGTGCCTCGTCGCCGAACAGGGCCATCTTGTCTACCCCCCCCAGGATGACCAGATCCGGGTGGGCCTCCCGCACCATGCGCACGTCCATGCCGGCGTTGACCTCGAAGGGGAGCATCATGTTGATGCCGGTTTCGATGAAAAGGGGGATCAGCTTGGTGACGTCTCCGTCGGAGTCGGCGCAGAACATGGTGATGTCCGTGTCTTCCTTGAGGGTCCGGATGAGCCGGGTGTAATATGGGATCATGAATTCCCTGAACGCCTTGGGGGAGATCATCGGGCCGTTCCGGTACGACATATCCTCGAAGAAGAAGACCCAGTCGATGGGCGCCTTTTCCCTGACCTTCTTGATGGAGACCTCGTTGAGATGCACCCACTGCTCGGCGATGGCGTGGAGCAGCTTCGGGTCCCGCTTCATGGCCACGGACGTCCCCACCAGGCCCATCAACAGCCGCCAGGTGCCGAACAGGCCGCACTGGTGGGCGCAGGTATAGGTATCATCCCCGTAGGAGACCGCCAGGGCGCACATCGGGTCCATGAAATCGGTGTATCGCTCGGGCGTCTCCGGGTCCAGCCGCCACTTCAGCGCCTCGAAATCCTCCATCGTCTTGACCGGGTGATCCAGGTACTGGGGGATGGTGGATCGTCCGTCGGCCATGACCTTGACGGTATTACCCCCGACGTCGGTTTTTATGATGTATTCGGAGGTCTCCTCGTGTACCGTCTCCTCGAATATGGGCCAGAAGCCGGGCTCGTAGTCTGTATTGGGCATGATGGGAAGCCAGCTCAGCCTGTCGAACCCGAAGTGATCCGGCGCGGTGAACGCCGCATCAATCACCGTTTCCGGCAGCCCCTCGCCGTGCCAGCGGGAGATCGTCTCGTCCCAGAAGCCCAGGGCCTCGTAGCGAATGGGCCTGTCCGGCCGCTCGAATCTGCATGTCGCGTGAAATCTCTCTCTCGTGTTCATCTGTTATCCCCATCACTATACGAATAGCAGTAGATTTTATCGGTTCACCCTCGACGAGATAGTAAATATTCAATCTCTCCAGTCCCTCGAAAGAATTTTCAGTGGATACCACATCGCGCCCGAGCCGCCCCTTTACCGGGCGCGCTCAGATAATGTCCACCTGGATCAAATTGGTCGTCTTGGGGACCCCGCCCAGGGGACCGGCGGTCACCACGATGATGTCTCCCTTTTTCCCCACGCCCGCCAGCAGCGCCTCCTGCCGGGCGGTCTTTATCTTGTTTTCCAGGCTGTCCTCGAACTTCACCTGCCGGGGCACCACGCCGCAGGATATTGTCAGGCGCCTGAGGGTGTCCTCCCAGGGGGACAGGGCGATGATCGGCTGCTTGGGGCGATATCTTGCCACCATCCGGGCGGTGGTGCCGGAGCTGGTGGGGGTGACGATCGCCGCGGCGTTCAGATCCCGGGCGGTGTGATAGGCGGCGTGACACACCGCATGGGTGATGCTCTCCTCCACGTATCCCTCCACCTTCCATTCCCGCTCCGGGGAAAAGAGGGCCTGCTCCGCGTTGGTGGCGATGCGCACCATCGTGGACACCGTCTGGACCGGGAATTTCCCCATCGCCGTCTCCTCGGACAGCATCACCGCGTCGGCGCCGTCTATCACGGCGTTGGCCACGTCGGTCACCTCGGCCCTGGTGGGCCGGCGGTTTCTGACCATGCTCTCCAGCATCTGGGTGGCGACGATGACCGGCTTCCCCTTCCGGTTGCATAGATCGATGAGGCGCTTCTGGACCAGGGGCACCTCCTCCAGGGGGGTCTCAACGCCCAGGTCCCCCAGGGCGGTGATCAGTCCGTCCGACTCCTCCAGGATCGCGTCGATGTCCCTGAGGGCTTCGGCCTTTTCTATCTTCGCCAGCACCGGGGTTTTCTTCTTTTTATCCTTGATGATGCCCTTCACCTCGGCCACATCCCGGGCGTTTCGCACGAACGACACGGCCACCCAGTCCACGTCGATATCCAGACCGAACTGGAGGTCGCTCTTGTCCTTGTCCGTCATGGAGGGAACGGTCAGGCGGGTGTCCGGCAGGTTGACCCCCTTCCGGGGGGTGATCAGCCCGCCGCTGACCACCTGGGCGGACAGCCGATCCCTGCTCTTGTCCACGACCAAGAGCTCCACGTTTCCGTCGTTGATGAAAATCCGCTCGCCGGTCCGCACCTCGTCGACGATGTTCGGGTAGTTCACGACGAGGGTTACATCGTCTCCGGCGACGGACGAGAGGGTGATGGTCTCCCCCTGGTTGATCTCCACCTCGCCGCCGGGGATATCCCCGATCCTGATCTTCGGCCCGGCGAGGTCCATGATGACGCCGATGGGGTGCTTCAGCTCCCGCTCGACCCGCCGGACACGCTGGAGCACCTCGTGATGCTCCTCGGGGCTGCTGTGGGAGAAGTTGAGCCGGGCCGCGTCCATTCCCGAGAGGGCCAGCTGATATATCATGTCCTCGGATTCCGAGGCGGGGCCGATGGTGCAGACGACCTTCGAATGTCTCATCATTTTTTCCCCTTCCCGGCAGCCTTCGTGACCTTTTCGTCCTTCTCCCGTCCCAGAAGCAATATCACGATCATAACCGCCCCCGCAAGGATCATCGGGACGGTCAGGAGCTGCCCCAGGGTAAACGGCCCCAGGACCAGGCCCAGGTGCGGGTCCGGCTGCCTGAAAAACTCCACGAAAAAGCGTGACAGCCCGTAGAGCAAGATGAAGGTCCACATGGCGACGCCCCGGGTCGCCCCGCGGATGTTCAGAATAAATACGATGACGAAGATCACCAGCCCCTCCAGGAACGCCTCGTAGAGCTGGGAAGGATGGCGGCAGAGGCCCTCCGGATCCGTGGGGAATACCATACCCCACGCCGCGTCGGTGGCCCGGCCGTAGAGCTCGCCGTTGATGAAGTTGCCGATCCTGCCTAAAAACAGGCCCACCGGCGTCGCGGCGGCTACGATATCACCCACGTCATAGAAGTGGACCTTCTTCTTCCAGCAGTAATAGGCGGTGGCCAGGGCAACCCCCAGAAACCCGCCGTGAAACGACATCCCCCCCTCCCAGAGGGCGAATACCTTCAGCGGCTCGTGGAAGTAGTATACCGGGGCATAGAAGAGGCAGTAGCCGAGCCTCCCGCCGATGAGGACCCCCAGCATCAGGTAGAAGATATAGTCCCACAGGTCGTCGCCTGTCAGCTTTACCTTCTTCTTCCCGGCGAGATAGCCGATGATGAAGAAACCGGCGATGAAGCCGAGGACATACATCATGCCGTACCAGCGTATCTCGAACCTGCCCAGCCGTAAGATAACCGGATCGATATGTGGATAGGGAATCACGAAATGCGTCTCCTTGTATTGTTTATATCTCTATAAGCTGCCCTTACCCCATTCCTTCGCCTTCATGTCCGTCCCATCCCTCGCTCGCCGCATCACACCCCCGACGCCCCCCTATCGGTCGGACGCCAGGAATTCGGCGTATCGCACCAGGGCGGACGCCGCGAACAGGGCCCGGCCGGGACCGGGGAAGACCGGTATCTTTTGCCGCTCGAACTCCTCCCGCCAGCGGGAATACTGGGACAGCTCCCCCCCCATGAAGCACGCCAGGATCGGCGTGTCCGGGTGGGCCTCCCGGACGGCGGAAAAGACCCGGCCCGCGTCGAAATCGGACTCCGGGATGAGGGTAAATATGGCAAGAAGCATATCCACATCCCGCTCCCGGGCCAGGGCGTGTGTGATCACCTCGTAGGCCCGCCGGGGTCCCACGTTCTCTATGGCGAACCACATGTCCACGGGATTTCCCACCCGGGCCCAGTCCGGGAAGACCTCCCGCATCCGGGCGATGCCCTCGTCGCTCAGCCGGGGTATCTCCAGCCCGTAGAGGTCCGAATAGTCCGCCGTCAGCACGCACCCCACCCCGGTGATGGAGACCACCCCCAGCCGTCTCCCCCAGGGGAGCGGCACGAAGGAGAAGGCCTTGAGGCAGTCGTAGAAGTGGTCGAAGTTGTCCACCCGGATCGCACCCGTCGCCTGGAACACCCCGTCATAGACGCCGTCCTCCCCGGCCAGGGTGCCGGTGTGGGACGAAACCGCCCGGGCGCCCTTCTCGGTCCTCCCGGACTTCAGCACCACCACCGGCTTTTTCCGGGAGACCTCCCGGATCGTCTCCAGGAAGGGCCTTCCCCGGGAGACTCCCTCGAAATAGACCCCAACCACCGAGGTCTCCGGGTCCTCCCCGAGGTGGGCGAGAATGTCGGTCTCGTCCACGTCGGCCTTGTTGCCCAGGCAGGCCACCTTGGAGACGGCGAAATGCTGGGACGAGGTGATCCAGCGGAAAAACCCGCTGGCGAACATGCCGGTCTGGCCGAAAAACGACATCGCCCCGGCATGCTCAGGGGGGGTAAGGGTCGTAATGGAGGTGACGAAGCCGTCGGTGGCGTTGATGGTGCCGATGCTGTTGGGCCCCATGATGCGCATGCCGTATTGCCCGGCGATCTTTCGGACCTCGTTTTCCAGATTCCTCCCCACCTCCTCGCCGGAATCGGAAAAGCCGGCGGTGGAGATGATCACCCCCCGTACCCCCTTCTCACCGCACTCCCGCACCGCATCGGGGACCCTATCCCGGGGGATGACGATCATCGCCAGCTCCACATCGCCGGGAACATCCTTCAGGGAGGGATAGGCCTGAAGACCCGTAATGATCCCCCCCTTCGGATTGATCGGGTATATCATCCCCCGGTAGCCGAATTCCTGGAGGTTCCTGATGACGATATTGCCGCCCTTCTTCGGGTTTTCCGACGCCCCGATGACGGCGAAGCTCTCCGGATTGAAGAAGAATCCGATGTCCCTCATTGCACTCCCCGCGGATGTTCGTCCGCTCGTTTTAAATCGACGCCCCGTCATAGAGCGAATTTTGTATATCCCGAGCCGTCACTGGGCGACCTCGCTCAGCGCCCGGTCGATCTCCTCGATCAGGTCCCGGGCCTTCGAGCCGTCCGGGAGAACACCGGAGCCCGAGGAGGATGACAGCGCATCCCGGGCGGCCTTCGCCTCCTTGGCCTTCCCCGCTCCCGCATACCCCAGGGCCTGGTAGTAGAGGGCGAGGCTTCTGAATCCCAGGAGAATATCTGCATGGGCGGACAGGATCGGGTCCGCTTCGCACTGATCGAGCTCGTCGAGAAACCGTGTCGCCAGCTCCGCCAGCTCATCTGCGAGGGCTTCATCCCTGACCCGGGAGAGGTTCTCTATCGCCAGAATGCAGTGCTCCTCAAGCTCGGCGGCGGTGAATATCCGAGCAAGGGGGCTCTTGCCGGTGCTGAGGGTCAGAAACTGGCCGTAAACCCACCCGGTCCCGTTGCGAAACGACACGTGATACCAGTAATCGGTGTACTCTCCCCGGATTTCTGTGGCCTCGGAGCGCCCCAGCACCGAGACCTCCATCCCCTCGTTGACGTATCCCTCGATGGCCGCGTCGCCATCGGGCGCGGCGTGTACCACCACCCGGGAGCCGATGATCACGGCGCTGCGTTCCATGGCCCCGGCTGTTACCGAAAAGACCGCCGCGATACATACAAGGGAAAAAAGAAAGACCCACCGTATCGTTCTGTGTCTCATGATTCCTCCTGTCGATGATTCCGTACCCGGCGCGCACCCCCGGCGCCTCTGCCGTTTTCTTCCCTGTTCGAGGCTGCCCGACAACCGCTTCAAACAGGCCCTTCGCCCCGCCGCACGTCCCCCCTCAGACGATACAGACCAGCCGGATGTCCATGACGTTGGTCCGGGTGGGCCCGGTGATGAACAGGTCGCCCAGGGCCTGGAAGTATGTGTAGGAATCGGAATTTTTAATATACTCATCCGCTTCGAGGCCCCTTTGCCGCCCCCGGGAAATCGTATCCCCGGACGCGAAGGCCCCGGCGGCGTCCGTGGGACCGTCGGTGCCGTCGCTCCCGGCGAACAGCCCCAGCACCCCCTCAATCCCGGCCACGGCTTGTGCGAACTCCAGGGCGAAGTGACTGTTTCTGCCCCCCCTGCCGGTGCCGGTCACCTGCACCGTGGTCTCCCCGCCGGAGATGAGGCAGACCGGTGGCGCCGCCGGGCGATGAAAGCGCCTCACCTCCCGGACCACCGCGGCGTGAAACCGGGCCAGCTCGCCGGTATCCCCCTCGAACATCGACGACAGCACCAGGGGCGTATATCCGAGCTTTTTCGCATGCCGCCGGGCGGCGTCCATCGCCGTGGACGCGCCGCCGACGATAACATGGGTCACGTGCCGAAATACCGGGTCGTCGTCACCCGGTGTCTCCTCCCGCTCCCCCCGGCCTCCCGCCTCCAGGTGGTCCCGAACCGATGCCGGGAGCCTGTCTCCCAGCCGGAAGGCTTCCAGAATATCCAGGGCGTCGCCGAAGGTGGTGGGGTCCGGCACCGTTGGCCCCGAGGCGATGGTGGAGAGATCGTCCCCCACCACGTCTGACAGCACCAGGGTGAGCACCCGGGCGGGAAACGCGGCCTTCGCCAGCCCGCCCCCCTTGACGCGGGACAGATGCTTTCTAACCGTGTTGATTTGATATATATCCGCCCCGGACTCCACTAACAGCTCTTTCGTCCGGCGGATGTCATCGGTGGTCACGCCCTCCACTTAGGCCGTGACCAGGGCCGACCCCCCCCCGGAGACCAGCACCAACACCAGGTCCCCCTCCCTCGCATCGGCCGCGAGGTCCAGAATCGCATCCGCCCCCTGTACGCTCTTTTCGTTGGGGATGGGATGCCCCGCCTCTATCACGGTCATCCCGTCTATCTCCCCGCCGTGCCCCTCCTTGGTGACGACCACGCCATCGACGATCCGATCCCCCAGCCGCTCCCGGGCGGCCTGGGCCATGGGGAGGGCCGCCTTGCCCAGCGCCGTTACAACTATCCGTCCCGGCCCGTCGGGGAGCAGCCCCGACCCATCCAGGGCCCGGAGCACCGCCGACCGCGGCTCGACGGCCGCTATCGCCTCCATGAAGATCTCTTCTGTATGGGTACGCAGGTCGGTGTATGACACGCTTTGATTTTTTGTCATTGGTATGTTTTACGCCGCGCCCGTTTCGAACATCGGACAAAGCGACTTGCTTTTTTACGTCTATCTCATTATAATCAAGGGCAATTCTTGCATAATACTCTTTCGAAATCAATACCATAATTGCCCCAGGTCATTTGTGCGTATGAAAGTTTCATGTCCCCACTGCGGCATTGCCGGCAACGTAGACGAAGAGAAGCTCAGGGAATCATCCGGCAGGCTGCGCTGTCCCGGCTGTAAGGAGAACTTCACGGTTCCCCTCTCGGAACAGGACTCGGACTTCTCGGATTTTTCAACCCCGAGGGATGAGGACATCATCGTCACCGACGCCATCCATGCGGCCCACGCCGACGCCATGGAGGCCGCCATGAGCGAAACCATCCACTCCGTTATGAAGGATGAAGTTCCGGCGGAAATCCCGGAACCGATGGTCGACGATGTCGACGACCTCCTGGGCGACCCGGACGACCAGGATTTTCCTGATCTCCCCGATGATATCGATTATGACGGTCACACCCTCGATGAGTTCGGGGTGCCCGAGGGGACAGAGGACGCGGCCGTCGTCCCGGAGACGCCCGATATCTCCGGCGAGGATGACCTCTTCGATGATGAGCCCCTCACCCTCGAAGAGGTGATGGAAGAGGTCCGCGAGGAGGGGGAAAAACCCTCGAGACCGAAACGGAAGTTCTTTTCCCTGCCGTCACTCCCCTCGGGCGTTCGGCTGCCCAAGCTGTCCTCTTCGATCGGGATACTTGTGTTCGTGTGCCTGCTGACGGTCATCATCCTGGCGGCGGCGGGATATGTGGGGCTGACCCGCTTCTATCTGCCCTTCAAGGCGGAAAAGCTGTTCATCGAGGATTCCCGTGCGATGTATGAGCAATACCGGCGGCTCGATGTCTTTCGGGATGTGGGAATCTCCGATGAATACTACATCGTCGCCGTCGCCGAGACCGCCTATCTCCTGATCCGCTACCGGGAGGAATACGGCGCCTATCGAGCCGACGATCCGCTGTACGCCGCCGTCATCATCACCGGAGACCTCTACCGGACGACGGACTCGTTCATCGATCGGATGAATGAGCCGGATATCTACGTGGGAAGCGAGTGGGGTGCCGACCTTCCCCTCGACTCCCGGGATGCATACATGACGTCGCTCTTGGAGGAGATGTCCCGCTGCTTCTTTCAAATCGATGTGAATATGATCTTTCTTCGTGACAACTTTAACACCCTGGATAAGGTGCCGTTCGTCTCCTTTCTCATGGATCGACAGGTACTTCTAGATCACACCGCCGAGGTGAAGTATCTGATGTCGATTCATAAAGAGCTCATCTCGACCCCTTCGGAGCTCTCCTTTTTTTCAGACATCATCGACGACATCCAAAAGGAGCTTTCGGGCCTCCGGTAACCCCTGTGGACAAAGGAACACCTTCATGAAAAAGACAGCTTTCGCCCTTATCGTCATCATCGCCATATCGCTGTGTTCGGCATGTATCCTCGCCCAGGACGTGTCGGACATGGTGTTCATCCCCGCCGGCACCTTCATCATGGGGGACATGGCCGGAGACACGGACGAGCGGCCGCCCCACGAGGTGTACGTCGATGCGTTTTTCATCGACAGGTTCGAGGTTACAAACAGCGACTTCGTCGTCTTCCTTGCCGAGAAGGGCAACCGGGAGACCGAGGGCATCCCCTGGATCCTGACCGAAAGTGAATCCTGCCGCATATACGAATCGGGGGGCGGATTCGAGGTGGAGCCGGGGTATGAAGACCACCCGGTGGTCATGGTCAATTACTACGGCGCCGAGGAATACGCCCGCTGGGCGGGAAAGAGACTCCCCACCGAGGCCGAGTGGGAGCGGGCGGCCAGGGGCGGTATTGCGGATTCCCCCTACCCCTGGGGCGACGACCCGGATACGACCCGGGCGAACTACGACCGCAAGCGGAGCGGGACGACGCCGGTGGGCGTCTATCCCCCCAACGGGTTCGGTCTTTTCGACATGGCCGGCAACGTCTCGGAGCTTGTCGGCGACTGGTACGACGCATCCTTCTACCGAAACGCCCCGGCGAAAAACCCCGGCGGCCCGATGGAGGGCACCACCCACACGGTTCGCGGCGGAAACTGGGCCAGCGGACCCGACTCCCTGACGGTCTACCATCGAGACGAGGGGACACCCCCCTACCGATCGCTTCCGACCGTCGGATTCCGCTGTGCGAAAGACGCCCACTGACGTCGTGACGACGCCCGTCATCGGCATCATTGCGGCCCTCCCACGGGAGGTGTTCGGGCTGATCGCCCGGATGGACATCATCGGGGAGGAGACGACGGAGGGACGATCCGTCCTGTGGGGCCGACTTAACAGGAAGGATATCGTCGTCATGATCGGCGGCGTGGGGATGAAAAATGCGAGGGCCGCCGTCAGAAACCTCATCCGCCGCCACCGCCCGGAGCTGATATTGTCCGCAGGCTTCGCCGGCGGGCTGGACCCCGCCCTGGCCCTGGGCGACGCCGTCGTACCCTCCCGGATCATCGATGAAAGGGGCGGCCGAATAGACACCCCGCCGGACCTCCTCGAAAGGCTCCTTTCGGCCCTCCCCGACGCGGAAACCGGGAGCGCCCTGACCACCCCCCGCTTCATTCCGGACAAATCCGAAAAGGAGGACCTCTTTCGCCGCTACGGCGCCCGGGCCGTGGACATGGAGAGCATGGCCGTCGCGGCGGAGGCGGCGGCCTGTGGCCTTCCCCACCTGGCGCTCAGGGTCATCTCAGACACCGCCCTCCAGACCCTCCCGCCCCTCTCCCAATTTTTGGACGCCGATGGAGACGTCGTCCCGATGCGGGCCGTCCGCTACTTCATCCGCCACCCCCGGCACCTCATCCCGACGATTCGCTTCACCACCGGCCTGGGCCCCGCCGCACAATCCCTAACGGGCCTCCTCGTCACCGCCGTGACGGAACTTCCCTGAATCCCGGTCATCCACCGGTCGCTGTTCCACGATTGCAGGCCACTTTCTCAAAAAGTGTTTCGTTTATGCAACACTTTTCCCCTTTTTGGGGAAACTATGATATTATAGAGGTACTCTGTAACACGGTACACTTTTGTACAGATCGGATCATGGACGATACGACGCATACCATACTGCTTATAGAAGACAACCGCCTGCAGATCGACATCGTGCTCCATACCTTCCAGAAGACCACCGGCCACCGCTTCACCCTCCACGCCGCCGAATCGCTCCAGGAGGGGCTCACGCTCATCTCCACCGAACCCATCGACGCGGTGCTCCTGGACCTGAACCTTCCGGACAGTGAAGGGGTAAACACCCTCAAGGCCGTCCTGGACGAATCACCGGGGCTTGCCGTGGTGGTCCTGACCGCCCTGGATGATGAAGAGACGGCGGTCGACGCGGTGAAGCACGGGGCCCAGGACTACCTGATCAAGGGGAGCGCCGACGGGGATCTGCTCATTCGCTCCCTCAGGTATGCCATAGAGCGAAAACAGATCAGCGAGCGGCTGAAGGCCAGTGAACAATCCTACCGGATGTTGGTGGAAAACATCAACGATATCTTCTTCAACCTGGAAGAGCGCAATTGTCTTTCCTACGTCAGCCCGGTGGTGGAATCCGCCCTCGGGTTTCGACCGGAAGAGCTCATCGGGAAACCGCTCCTCAGCCTCGTGGAGCCGGAGGATCGACACATCGTGAGCGCCGCCCTCGATGAGGCGTCCATCGGGTTTTCCGACACCCTGAGATTTCGGGTTCGGACAAAAAACGGCCCGGCACGATACATGCGCGCGTCGGGGCGGCCCACAACCACACCGACCGGCGCCACGACGGGCTTTACCGGCACGATGGTCGACATCACCGAGCGGGTCCAGGCCCTGGAGGCCCTGAACCGGGCCAAGGAGGAGTTGGAGGAGCGGGTGGCCGAGCGAACGGCGGACCTGGCCCGGGAGCGGGGGCAGCTGCTGTCCATCTTCTCCAGCATCAACGAAATCATCTACGTGTCAGACCCGAAAACCTACGAAATCCTCTTTGTCAATCCCGCCGCCGAGGCCCGCTTCGGCGCCCCCCTGGTCGGCGGCGTCTGTCATGAGCGGCTGATGGGATTTTCTCAGCCGTGTGAATTCTGCACCAACGACCTCATCCTGAAAAACAGGTATGAGCCGCACCAGTGGGAGCTTCACAATCCGATACTGGATCGGGATTTCATGCTGTTCGACCGCATCATACAATGGCCCGACGGCCGGGATGTCCGCTTCACCCTTGCGGTGGACATCACCGATCGCATCGAGGCGGAGCGCCGCATCTCCGAGTCCGAGCAGAAATGGCGGGGACTCTTTGAAAACACCCGGGACATCATCTTCATCTCAACGATCGACGGGGAGTTCGTCGACATAAACCCGGCGGGCCTGGAGCTCTTCGGTTACACCGCGAAGAACATAAAGGATGTGGTCGTACTCGATATATATGAAAATCCCGAGGACCGTCAGAGAATTCGGCGGAAGATAGATCGGGACGGCTTCGTCAAGGATTTCGAGGTCACCCTGAAGCGACACGACGGCACCACCATAGACTCCCTGGTAACCGCCACCGTCGTGACCGATTCCAACGGTGTCGTGGTCGGATACCAGGGAATCATCAAGGATATCACGAAGAGAAAGCGCTCCATGAACATCACCCTGGACAGCGTTGCGGACGGTGTGTTGGTTATCGATACGGAACATATCATCACGTTCTGCAACGCCGCCGCCCGGAAGCTCTTCGGTATACCTCAACACGACATCATCGGCACGTCGATCGATGACATACTGCCCTCCCTGGACGAGCGGTTTTACACCATCCTCATGGACGTCCTGAAAACCGGGAGAGGGGTGGGGAATCAGGAGCTGAATATCACCCTTCCGGACGGCAAGAGCGTTCCCATCTCCCTGGGGATATCCCCGCTCAGGGACGAGGAATCGGGGGCGCTGTGGGCGGTGATGACCCTGAAGGACATCAGCACCATCAGTGATTTGAAGAAAGAGATATCCGGCCGCTACACGTTCGAGGATATCGTCAGCAAAAACCGGGAGATCAGGGACATCTTCGACATCATGCCCCACCTGGGGGAAACGGACAGCACGGTGCTCATCGAGGGTAAAAGCGGCACCGGCAAGGAGCTCTTCGCCCGGGCCATCCACAACCTCTCCCGCCGCAGGGAGGGGCCGTTCGTCGCGGTCAACTGCGCGGCTCTGCCGGAAAACCTGCTGGAATCGGAATTGTTCGGCCACGCCAAGGGCGCCTTCACCGATGCGGTGCGGGACAAGCCGGGCCGCTTCACCCGGGCCCAGGGGGGTACGATCCTGCTGGATGAAATCGCGGAGCTCCCCCTGTCTCTCCAGGGAAAGCTCCTCCGGGTACTCCAGGAGCGGGAATACGAGCCCCTGGGATCGATCAAGACGATGCAGGCGGACGTGCGCATCATTGCGTCCACGAATAAAGACCTCTCCGGAGAGGTGGAGGCCGGTCGTTTCCGGGAGGACCTGTTCTATCGACTCAACGTCGTCAACATCATCATCCCGCCTCTGAAGGACCGGCGCGAGGACATACCGCTGTTGGTGGATCATTTCATTGACAAGATATCCCGGAAGCTCGGGTCGGATTGCCTGAAGGCGTCGGAAGATTTCATGAACTTTCTGATGTACTATGATTTTCCGGGAAACGTCCGGGAGCTGGAGAACATCATCGAACACGCCTATGTGCTCTGCCGTGGTCCGGTCATCACGACGGACTACCTGCCCCGGGAGCTGAGAAACAGGGTCATCGACACCGTCGGGTCCGGTCAGTCCCTGCGGGAACAGCAGGAGGAGGCGGAGCGGCGCCACATCGAGGAGGCGTTGATCCGTTTCGGCGGCAATAAGACCCGTACCGCCCGGGCCCTGAACATGAATCGATCGACCCTGTGGCGCAAAATGAAGCGGTATGAGATGTTCGGCGAAGAGAGGCAGTAAGGCCAAGACGCGTGTCGTATCCTCATAAAAAGGTCGCTTCCGGGAGAGGCCGTTGAATTGAACGATATATAAAAATTTTTCGTTGCGATTGTGTTGCACGCTCTATCAGTGAGCAACAGTTATGGTGCATTAACGCAACACTCTCTGACGCTCATGCGAGTATTGTGTGAATAGAAAACTTTAAAAATATCATGGATTCCGTTGTTTATTTCTCCGAGGTATAAACAGCCATATATTATTTCCGGCGTCGGCGGTGTTGCCACGTAACATACTGTAATTTATAGGCAATTTCCTTATTGACGACCCCTCTCTCGCCACCTCTCCGCAAAGCGTACACGTACACGCCTGGTTTTACTCGACTCATTTCATCCTCACGGTATCTTC
>Ga0180431_10006728_pt1 | contig 13578 bp, 8 predicted proteins | sample SS_ome_11_FD_132459 | JGI IMG/M metagenome (GOLD analysis project Ga0180431, IMG submission 132459) | Hypersaline lake sediment archaeal communities from the Salton Sea, California, USA - SS_1_MS_1 metaG | ecosystem: Environmental > Aquatic > Non-marine Saline and Alkaline > Hypersaline >... | reverse complement strand
CTGCATCGATGTGTTCAACAACGGCGTTGAACTCTCTCAGGTACGAATCTGATATGAATAGAGGCTCCGACGACATCTTTTTCTCCCATTGCACGAAATTAAAGCCTTCCTCTACACACCATCCCCGAGGAAATCCGCAATTCGGTGGTCTTGCTCTTTGATCTTGTGGATTAGCACGTCTTGCTTTCTTATGCGCACGATCGATCTGTGGACCAAGTAGACCGCGAACACCACCAAACCTGCGCAGAGCACTAGGAGCGGGATCAGCAGATGGTAGGCCTCGAGAAAATCGTAGTACCGCGAAGTTGCGATCAACACTGTCATCACGGACATCGGCAACGTGAACACCACGATTCCGGTTCGCATCACGGCAAGTGAAGTCCTCTTTTCGGCGAGTATCAGCTGAATGCGTGAGATATGAACCGATTCGTCGTATTGCTCCGATTGCGTTGGTGCCTGCTCTGAATGGGATGCCGGGAATTCCGTGTCAGTTACCATGTTCTCGCTGTGCTCGGTGTTGGTTGGTGGTTGTGCTAGTTGCACTATCATACCAAGTAACGCTCCGGCAACCACAGCGCAATATCGTTTGCGCAGGTACTGGTCTACGGCCTGAACGATCTGCGCTTCTGCGGCAACTGGGCTCCCCTCGCGTTCGAGGAGAAGGAGTGCTAAGATAAAAAACCTCACGAAGAGCTTGGCTGTTCAGTGCAGGAATTTTTATGAGCGAATCAGGTGCTGACGAGAGGACCAAAAGGAGTTGGGGCAGCGGCACGCACCGCTCGAGTGCGGGTGGCCGCTACGTAGCTAGTGGGGTTTTTGGGCCTGTCACCCACCGCGGCGAAGAAGATACGCATGCTGCCGCCGGCATAGGACGGCAAGGTCACGAGTCAGACATAGTATTCGTGGTGAAGCGGGACAGTACGGTCCTACATGCCAGTTTCCCAGATCACCGGGCCCCGGTTGGCGGCGTTGTTGGCCGCGCGATTTTGGGCTTCTTCGCCCAGGAATTTGCGGCAGACATCATCCGATCGTTCGAGAACGCTTTCGCCTTCAGTGAACCGCAATCCTTCGTGTGCTGTGGAAACCCTCCTCTAGCTGTTGGATCCTGGTACCGCTGTCGAGTCAGCCCCAATCATGGCGAGTCCGGCGTGGATTCCGCCACGGTCTTCGTTCGAGACATCACCGAATGGAAACACAATGAAGGCGATTTCAGGGCCGAGATCGATACTCTGAGATCACAGATCGCGGAACTCTCATCTGAGAACGAAAACCTGACCGATCTGCTCGCGACTCGAGAGCAGCGCGAGGAAGAGTTGAGCCGGTTTCGTGATATTATGAACCACGCGGGTGAAGCGATCTTCATAACTGACCCTCACACGGGCCGGTTTGTGGACGTTAATGAGACTGCGTGCCGCTGGTTGCGGTGCAGTAGAGATAAGCTGCTGCAAATGGGTGTGGGCGATCTCGACCTCGAGTTCCCGCTCGAAAGCAGCGACGGCGAAGTTGAACATGTTGCAGACACCCGTGACGCTTTTCGTCCAAAAGCACTCGTACTCGGTTCTCATCGCCGACGGAATGGCACATCGTTTCCTGTAGAGGTGACCATATCTCCGCGGCTTTTTGGCGATCGCGATTTTCTGCTCGTAGTTGCAAGAGACGTCAAGCAGCGGAGCCGTACCGAGCGTGCTTTCCTGGAGGGTGAAAATGAACGTCGCGGCCTGTCCGAGATATCACGTGACGCCGTCTATTGCACTGCACGCGACGGGACCGTGTGTGAGGTCAACGACAGCGCTCTCGATCTCTTTGGGTACACACGCGATGAATTCCTGGGGCTCGAGGCGCGGAGACTCTTCCTCCATCGAGAGGACATTGACGCGTTCAAACGTGCCGTAGAGGAAGACGGCGCCGTCAAAAACGTCCGAACCGAATTCAAGGCAAAGTCCGGGCGCTGGTTTGAAGGATTCCTCGGCGCAACGCTCAGATTCGATGCCGACGGTGGCGTTCAGGGCTATCAGTGCATCATCTCCGTGGACGACATTGCTGGGGTGGATGTCGACCGAGTTATGTCGCAGGCGGAAAGAGCGAAGCTGGACGCTGAGGAAGCTCGAAAACGGGCGGATGCGTTGCACAGGGAGGTCGAGCGGGCAAAGCAGGAATTTCACGCAGCGAAATCGGAAGCTGCAACAATGAGGGCGGATGTCGAGCAGGCCATGTTGCAGGTGGCAAAAGCGAAGTCTGACGCTGAAGAGGCGCGAGAGCGAGCCGAAACGTTAGCGCGAGAAGTCGAGCTAGCGAATAGTGATGTAGCGGAGGCACGGTCGGAAGCCGACAAAGCCAGGGCGGATGTCGAAAGATCCGTGTTGGATGTAGCGCAAGCGAAGTTGGATGCCAAGGAGGCGCAAGAACGGGCGGATGCACTGAAGAGAGAGGCCGGCGGGGCGAAGAGAGACAAAGAGGAAGCAACAGAGCGGGCAACACGCGCTGAAGCGGACGCCGAAACGGCGCGGCTGGAAATCGAGAAAGCAAAGCTTGAAATAGGCAAGGCAAAGCTGGACGCAGAACAGGCGAAGGCAGAAACCGCGAAGGCGAGGGCGGACGCAGAGCAGGCGAAGGCAGAATCCGCAAAGGCGAGGGCGGACGCAGAGGAGGCGAGGGCTGAAGCTGCAGTGGCGATGTTAGATGCTGAGGAAGCAACAAATCGTGTCCAGCAATTAGAGCGTGAAGCTGAGAAGAGGATGACGGATACTCAAAAGGCGGTTCACGAAGCGGCGAAAGCTTGTGCCGATCTGGAGAGAGCAAAGGCAGAGGCTCCTGTCTCACCTTCGATCGTGGGAAGACGGATGCAACCCCTGGTGGCGCCGGACGATTTGCATCGCAACGCGAAGGAACCGGAACTTTGGCCAAAGCGGAGCAGCTGGCCCGCAGTATGGTTGGCGGTGTTTGTAATAGCGGTTGTTGCACTGGCGGCGGTATTGTTGGCACTCTAGGGTGCGGACGGCCGCTGACTTTTTTTGACGACGCGCGGTTGCATCGTGTGACCGCCAGACTATCTAAGACGGAAAGAACAACTCTCCACACCTCGTATTCTGTTGCGACACTGGATCTGCCCATGTCACCATTGATCAACAAACTGCTCGTTGTAGTTGCAGCATTGACAGTTATCTGGTCGGCTTCGCCTGCTCAGGTGAGTGCTCAGTCTGCGAATGCAAACCATTCACTCGCCTCCAGCTACCAAGACGCAGCGAACCGCATCATCGAGGCTGCCCTATCTGATAACACCGCCTTCGCCAAACTCACAGAACTCAGCGACAGGTTCGGCCACAGGTTCAGCGGGTCCGAAAGTCTGGAACACGCTCTCGATTGGCTTCTCGAGCAAATGTCTGCCGATGGATTGGAAAACGTCCACGCTGAACCTGTAATGGTACCGCACTGGGTGCGCGGCGAGGAATCGGCGACACTGATAGAGCCGAGGCGAAAACCTCTTCCGATGCTCGGGTTGGGCGGGAGTGTGGGGACACCGCCCGGAGGGATCACCGCAGATGTACTGGTAGTGGACAGCTTTGACGATCTTGCAAACCGCGCCGCCGAAGCGCCGGGCAAGATCGTGCTGTTTGATGTTCCCTTCACCAACTACGGGGAAACCGTCCGGTATCGGAGCATGGGAGCAATCGCTGCCGCCCGAGCCGGCGCCGTTGCGAGCCTGATAAGGTCGGTCACGCCGTATTCGATGCAGACGCCGCATACAGGTGGCATGAGTTACAGCGACGAGGTACCTCGCATCCCGCATGCCGCCCTCACAATCGAGGACGCGTCTATGCTGCACCGAATGCAGGACATGGGAGAGCGCGTGGTGGTGAGCCTCGAGATGGATGCGGAGACCCTCCCCGACGCGCCGTCGCGCAACCTGATTGGAGAGATCGTCGGGTCGGAGCGCCCGGAAGAGGTTGTCGTGGTCGGCGGCCACAGCGACACGTGGGATGTGGGGCAGGGCGCGATGGATGACGGCGGCGGCATCGTTGCCGCATGGGAAGCCGTCCGCCTGCTGCACGAGTTGGGATTGCGTCCAAGACGCACTGTGCGGGCCGTGATGTTCGTGAACGAAGAGAATGGGGTGCGCGGTGGAACCGGCTACCGTGACGCACATATGAGTGAACTCGACAACCACGTCCTGGCCATCGAATCGGATGGCGGTGTGTTCAAACCGACCGCACTCGGTTTCACTGGGTCGGATGAAGCGTTCGATATCCTCACCGGAATGGTGCCGCTCCTGGCGCCACTCGGCGTGGACGTAACGCGCGGCGGCGGTGGAGTAGACATCGGCCCGATCATGAGGGAAGGTGTGCCGGGCATGGGATTGCAGGTTGACGGGACTCACTATTTCTGGTATCACCACTCGGCTGCCGATACGATCGACAAACTGGATCCTCGTGAGATGGCTGAGTGTGCTGCCGCACTCGCGGTGATGGTGTACGTGGTGGCTGATATGGAAGAAGTGTTGCCTAGGACTGCTGGAGGGTAGTGGCCCCCTCGCGCGTCTTGGCTGCTTCAATACCCGGTCGGTATCCGATTGTAAAGGAGTTGGCTAATGGCCCTGCTAGAGAATCGTCTGCGCCAAATGGCAGCCATCGCCGCCCTCGTTGTGGCGTTTGTGCTCTGTACCTCCTGCACCGCCGGCGAGGAACCGTTCGACGTTGTCGAGGCGACCATAACCGAGATGCAGCGTGCGATGGAGGAAGGACGCATCACGTCTCGCGAGTTGGTGGAAGCCCACCTGGTTCGCATCGCTACGTACGAAGAGCGTGTAAATGCGGTGATTTCGGTCAATCCGCACGCACTCGAGGAGGCGGACCGCCTCGACCGGGAGCGCGCTGAAGGGAACGTACGCGGCCCGCTGCACGGCATTCCCGTCGCACTCAAGGACAACGTGCACACGACAGACATACCGACCACCGGTGGCGCGCTCGCGTTCGATGGATTCGTGCCCCCGTACGAGGCGACGCTGACTACGAATCTGCGTGAGGCAGGAGCGGTCATAATTGCAAAGACGGTGATGACCGAACTCGCGAATTTCATTGCTTCTGGTATGCCGGGCAACTACAGCGCTATTGGAGGTTACGGTCTCAACCCGTACGACCCGCGCCGCGACCCGCGGGAAGGCCGCGATGACGGGCGCCCGGTAATGGGCGTCGGCGGCTCGAGTTCCGGTATCGGCACCAATATGAGTTTCTGGGCCGCCAATGTGGGTACCGAGACGTCGGGGTCGATCCTTTCGCCGTCGAACGCGAACATGCTTGCCGCGGTCAAACCGACGGTGGGGCGAGTGAGCCGCTACGGAGTAATTCCAATCACAGCCGATCAAGACATTGCCGGCCCGATGGCGCGCACCGTCACCGACGCGGCGATAATGCTGGGAGCCCTGGAGGGTGTGGAACCCGATCTGAATGACCCGGCCACTCAGAGGTGCGAGCCTCCGGCAAACGGTGACTACACAGTGTTCCTAAACTCAGAAGGGCTACAAGGGGCGCGCATCGGCATACCGCGAGCCTCGTACTATGACTCGGTTAGGGTGCCCGGCACCGACCGGTGGCGCGGAAGATTATCGGAAGAGGGTAGGGAGCTGATGGCAGAGGCCATCGAGATCCTCGAGGCCAACGGCGCGATAATCGTCGACCCGGCCGATATCCCGAGCGTCCTCGACCCAGATCCCGATAACAACATACTCGTGCAGTGGCGGAGCAGCGTGCTCCACTATGGCATGAAGCGGGACTTCAACGCGTGGTTGGCTACGCTGGGCGAAAACGCACCGGTCAAGACGCTCACCGAACTCCGCGAGTGGAATTTGGCCCACGAAAACCCCGGAGCTTTGAAATACGGCCAGGCGCAGCTCGATCGCTCGGACGCGATCGATCTGGAGGGTGACCGCGCCACGTACGAGGCCGATCGCGCGCGAGACCTGCGGTTAAATGCCGAACACGGGATCGATGAAGTAATGAATGCGTTAGAGCTGGATGCGCTGCTCTTTCCGGGGTCCAGTAGCGCGGGCATCGCAGCCAAGCCGGGTTACCCGACGGTGATCGTGCCGTTCGGATTCATTGAGACTTCCTATGATCCGCCGCTCCCCGAAGGGTTCGAGGCAAAGCCACGTCCGTTGGGTGTGAGCTTCACAGGGATGGCGTGCAGCGAGCCGCGGCTCCTCGAGCTAGCCTTTGCGTTCGAGCAGGCGACTTTGCGCAGGGTCGCGCCTCCAGGTATGCAGTAGGACGATCGCTAACAACCGTTTATCTCAGCTGTCGGAGGATACAAGCATGACCGCTAACCGCCGCACCGCTCTTCGCTTGATGGCGAGCGTATTCTCGATCGCGGTGTTCTTGGTTTCATTCAGCGCAGCTCAAGTAACATCTCCGGAGGAATTCCTCGGCTTCGAGGTGGGTGCGGACTTCCACCTGATCACATACGAGCAGGCAGCCGAATACATCGAGCTGCTAGAGAGTCAGACCGCGCGCCTCAGAGTGTTTGACGCCGGGCAGACCTCCTTCGGCAGACGCCAGAAGTACGCCGTCATCAGCTCGGCGGAGAACATGGCGAATCTCGACCATCACAAAGAGGTTTCCCGCAGGCTCAGTCTCGCGAGACGCGTATCGGAAGAGGAAGCGCGCCGTCTGGCCGATGGGGGTGTTGCCGTTGTGTGGATCGATGGAGGCTTGCACGCGTCGGAAGTGGTTGGCTCCAACATGCAGGTACAGCTCGCCTACGATCTGGTAACCGGAGACGACCCGACCACTCAACGAATCCGCGAAAACGTGATCGTGGTGATGGTCTGGTCGAACCCCGACGGTATGACGATGATTGCCGACTGGTACAACGGAAATGTCGGCACAACGTTCGAGATGAGCCGACCACCATTCCTCTACCAGAAATACGCGGGGCATGACAACAACCGCGAGTCTCACATCGCCAACCTGCAGGAAACGCGGAACACGAACAGGCTCGTGAACGAGGAGTGGTTCCCGGTCTTCTACTACAACCAGCACCAGACCGGTCCGTTTCCGTGCAGGATTTTCATCGCGCCGACGGCGGAACCGGCCAACCCCAACGTGCATCCGCTGGTGCGGCGCTACGAAAACCTCCTCGGGACCGTGGGCGCAAAGGCGATGGAAGACAAGGGATTATCGGGAGTGATCTCACGCAGCAACTATGACTACTACTACACCGGCTCGGTGCTGGCGATTGCCGAAGGGCACAACATTCCGTCGCTGTTGACAGAAACGCAGAATTACGGTTACGCCACACCGCACCACTACACGATTTCGGACTTTCCAGAGCAGCACAAAGACCTCGTACCCGGTCAGTTCTATCCCAACCCGTGGATGGGTGGTTGGTGGAGGTTTGCGGACCAGATTCTCTACAACCACACCGTTGCGATGTCCATCTTCGAGCTGGCATCGTTCTACAAGTCCGACTTTTTGTTTGCCAAGTGGCAGATGGCAAACGACATAATCGAGCGCTTCGAGTCCGAGCCGCCTTACGGTTGGATCTTCCCTGCCGATCAGCGCGACCGGAACACCACGGCGCTGTTAATGGAACGGTTCCTGTTGCACGGCTTCGAGATCCAGGTGGCCGACGAACCGTTTACGCATGAGGGTGTGACTTACGGTGCCGGTTCCTACGTCGTTCAAACGAGTCAACCATTTGGGCTCTACGTCAAGAACCTGCTCGAGAGACAGGACTTCCCCGACCTTCGAAAATACCCGCACCTCTGGCAGGGGCAGCCCAGGGCGAGCCGGTACTACGACGAGGAGAAGGGCGAAGAGATCCTGCCGCCGTTACTGCCATATGACAACGCAGGCTGGACTATGCCACTGATGATGGGCATCGAAAGCCACGTTATGTCCACTCCGCTCGAAGCTCCATTGCGTGTATTGAGCGAGATCCCGGCACCGGAGGCGTCGGTGAGAGGTGGGGGATCGCGTGCGGTGATGTCGCGCGCTGACAACAACAGCTACAAGGCGGCAAACCGCATTCATGCCGCGGGCGGCAGGGTGAGCGCAGCACTCGAGGAGTTCACCGTCGGCGGCACGCGCTACCCGGCGGGAACATTCATTGTGGACAGGTCGAGCATCGGCGCCGGAGCGTTGCAGAACATCGCGTCAGAGACGCACGTCAACATGATCGGTGGAGTACCAAACGTCAGGTCAAGCGTATTGCCCACGCCGAGGATCGGGCTGTACCAGTCATGGGTCGCGAGCATGGATGCGGGGTGGACGAAACTTCTGTTTGACGAGTACGAGTTTCCCTACGAAGACATACGCGACGCGGATGTGCGCGTCAGCCGGCTGCGCGATCGGTTTGACGTGATTGTTCTGCCGGACATGAGACCGCAGCAGATAGTCGAGGGTCACGCGAAGGGAACAATGCCGGCGGATTTCGTGGGTGGTATCACCGAGGTTGGAGTCGACAACCTGAGACAGTTCGTCGAGAACGGCGGCACACTCGTGTGCAACAAAACCTCCCTCGAACTTGCGCTGGAGATATTCGATCTACCGATTGAGAACACGCTGCGCGGTGTGTCGCGCAATGAATTCTTCGTACCCGGTTCGATACTGCGCATGGACTACGACACGAGTCATCCGCTGGCGTATGGCATGGAGCCGAACAGCATTGGGTACGTGTCGGGTCAGTACGCGCTCGAGATCGTATTGAATGATGGGGCGACGGAAGGAGCGGGAGATGGTGAAGCGCCGCGGATTGAAGTCGTTGCTCGATATCCCGACGAACCGCTGTTGTTGAGCGGGTTCCTGGCCGGCGAAGAGCGCCTCCACGGCAAAGCGGCAGTGATGGAGGCCGAGGTTGGTCAGGGCCGTGTAGTACTGTTTGGGTTCAACGTGCAGAACCGCGCGCAGGCGCACGCGACGCACAAGTTGCTTTATAACGCAATGTTCAGGACAGTGCCTTAGGGCAGTCAGCAACGGTTGAGGTAGCGCACAATGCTTGGTGCGCTACCTCGGCTCGATGGGTTGGATTACTTCGCTCAAACGCTCCGCGACTGCGACTTGTGCCGCATCGCCGGCGTCTCTGTTGCCGTCGAGCACGCCAATCGTGATGTAGCCCATGCTCAGCCAGTGGACGTCTGTGCCGTGCAGGTGCTCGGGCACTTCGGCCAGTTGAGTGGAGTGCGGGCGAAGCTCTCCGGGTGTGTCGGTGTCCCTGTACGTGAGCCGATATGTGGTTTCGTACGCGGTCTTTGCGAGTCGCACGCCGCGTACTGCGTTCTTTTCGAGAGCCGGGTAATTCACGTTTAGAACCGTGTGTTCCGGCAGTATGCGGTTGCCATTCGACGTCTCACGCAACTCGCGGATCAGTGCTGCTGTGAACTCGGCTGCTCCGGGGTATGCTGCCACGGTCGACGGGTAAGGAACGGGCTCCGCATTGCTCTCGGACAGCTCTATCTCCACTGACACGGCAACGGCCGGAAAGCCCCTGAGCATCGCGATTGTTGCCGCGCCAAGGGTGCCTGAGATGTATGTGCTGAACCCGACGTTCTCTCCTCTGTTCGAGCCGGATACCACCAAGTCGGGAGGGTCGTCGCGGAGAATGTGCAGCAGGCCGATCTGCACGGCATCGGCGGGCGATCCCGCTACCGCCCAAACGCCGTTTTCGATCAGCTCGGTTTTTATTGCCGTATGCAAGTTCATTCGCATGCTGCTGGCACTCTGGTTTACGGCAGGCGCGACGAGTGTCACGCGGTATCCGGCGTCGCGGAGGGCCCTCCGCATTTCGACGATTCCGCGAGTCTGGTACCCATCGTCGTTGGTGAGCAGGACGTGTAAACCGCCGACTTGTCCAGCATCTGCCTGAGCACAGGCAAAAGTGGCACACAGCATCAGCAATAGCGCCGCGGCCTGAATTCCCTTTAGCGTCATACTTGGCTCCTAGCGCGCGTCAGCATTTCCTAATGGGAGTAGCCCGTCTCCACCACGTGCCAGAAGAATTGGTGGTACTTGGCTACGATCTCTTCCATCGCGGCTTTGCTGTAGTTGGTCAGGTACTCCTGTGCCCGCGCTGGATTCTCCTGATACAGCTCGAGCGCCCGTGCTTCAATTTCAGCCTCTTCAGTGAAAAACCGCTGTTCTAGAGGGTCGCGCCAGGCCCGGAGTTCATCGGTGAAGTACTTGAACCTCAAGTGCATGACGTTGAATACCGAGCGCACCGCCCAATACGCCGAGTTGTCCTGATACGCATCGCGGTTGTATGTGGAGTACAACGGTGAGATCTCGCTCGCTCCGGCGTACACCGGCGCGAATGTGCTCACGTACTGATTGCAGACGTAGAACCAGTACTTCCCGCCGATCCAATCTGGCAGCCATTCTCTCACTTGTCCCACGAATCCATATCCCCCCGTCGATCGCGCCACCTGGCGATTGTGCGGGATGTCGAGCAGTGCGCGCCAATCTGCGCTCGGGAACGGCGTGGTGAGAGGACTCTTCTTGAAGCCACCCGCGCCATCGGGTACCAGCCAGTCCTGGTCCGCCGTGTTGTCGTACACCGTACCCTCAAAGACCGAACGCTGGAACGCCATTACGTCTTGAACTGAAACCTTGTTGTCCGGCTTCGCCGAGAGCGGCATGTAGGAAGTCGGGAACCGGCGAGTGTGGTAGGGGTCGTAGGGATCGGTAGGCCCCATATCGAGATCCCGCCCGTTCGCATTCCTCCAGCTCGGTGCGAAAGTGCTGTAGAAATGCCACATCCGCGACATCTGGCCATCGCTCGGGTAGTCGGCGTAAGCATCGTGAAAGCTGAACAGTTCGCCGCTGTCCGGGTCATACCACCCCATGTCGATGGCGGCCTGTTTGTAGTTCGCAGAGCCCAGGAACCACTCCGGATCGGATAGATCGACGTCGCGAATGAGGTGCGTGTTCGTCAAGACGATGATGTGGTCATCCGGAATCCGCTTGGCAACCCAGATCGCGCCCGGTGTTCCGCTGTCGCGCTTCCAGTTGTGTACCGGAACACTCGCAACCTCGAGTAGCCACACTTGCGTAGGATCGGTGATGAGCAGTCCCTCGCTGGCCATGCCCACTGACGTCATGAACCCGTATTCCTCGAGCAGCGATCCAATCAGTTGCACCGCGTCGTATGCGGTCGAGCACCGCTCCATTGCAAAGACCTGAGCCATCTCTATCGTCATGATCTGGTCGCCGGTATTGGCGAACGCTGCCAGCTCGGATCTTTGATAAAGCGTCGACTCGGCGATCATCAACTGGTGCTCGTTCATCTGCGGGTAGCCGGTGTGCAGGTATGCGAATGTGTGGGGCACCTGAGGGATTTCGCCGATTACCATACCTCTGTCTTCGTAGGTGCTCCCGTCCGGCACGTTTTGCAGGCCATAGTAAACCGGAGCCATCGAACCGTCGGGCCAATCCCTCGCTGGCACCACATGCAGCCGGCTGTTGGTGCAGCAGCCATCGTGGGCGGCTATGACAGAACCGTCTGTCGAAGCCAACCTCCCAACCGCTAGGGAGGTGCAGTGGTCGTCGCACATTTGGGCGGCGGTTGGGGCGGCCACAGTCAAAGCTAGGACCGGAACGATTGCTCGTATCAACCTCTGGATCATTCTGAGAACCTCATCTAGGGGTGATCAAAGTCTGTATATGTGGCTTGTGACTATATGGAATATGGCAGTTTTGCACACATTTGTTTCTTGAAATGGGTTTCTGCTCTGCGACAAGATCGACGAGCCATTCAGGCTGGAGATTGCACGGATTGCAGCAATCGTGGGAAATGGGTAAAAGTTGCTCGATTCTTGCAATGCTAACACAGTTACCGTACACACCGACCGGAGCGTGCTATGAAAGGATCGATCCTCGATTTCCTGCAGTTGGTCAATGAGAAACCGGATCTGGCGATGGAGATTGTGAAGTTGGCCGCAAAATACGATTTCGAGTTTGATGATGTTGTCGACGATGAGCAGTTGGACGGAGTTGCTGGGGGGACTGTTCAGTACACAGAGCCTGAGTCGATTGGCGATGCGAGTTCGCTGCCGCTCGAACAGATTGGTGAAATGGATAGCCGACAGAAAACGTTGCAGACTCTGTCCAATATCCTCAAGAAGATCGATAGCACACAGGATTCGCTCATAGACAACACGAAATAGCCTCGAAGCGCGTCTTTTCGTGCGACGAAGCTATGTGCTCATCAGCTAGATAATGGCCAGCGGCTCGCTGGCCATTTCGTTACGGTTGCTTGGGTTGATTCATTCCAACGTTTGCTTTGGGAAGCTCAGATAGGTTCTGGGTCCACGCCCTTGACGTATTTGTCAAACCACTCCAACCATCGCGCCCACATGTCGAGGTTGTTCTCGATAGCACGGGGCGTGTGTGACTCGTACGGGTACATATACAGCACCGCGGTCTTTCCCAGACCAGTTAGAGCCATCATCAGCCGTTCAGACTGAATCGGGAATGTCCCCGTGTTGTTGTCATCCGCACCATGGTACATCAACAGCGGCGTGTTGATCTGGTCGGCTTTGAAGAACGGAGACATCTCGAGATAGGTCTGTGGGGCCTCCCATATGTCGCGCCGCTCTGCCTGGAAGCCCATTGGTGTCAATGTCCTATTGTACGCGCCGTCCCCAGCAATGCCCGCCTTGAAGTAGGGCGTATGAGCCAATAGGTTGGCTGTCGCGAAAGCACCGTAGCTGTGCCCGCCGTGTCCGATCCGGTCGATGTCGATGTAGCCGAGTGTGTCGACCGCTCGGATCGCTCCGTACACCGCGTCGACCATGTTGGAGATGTATGTGTCGTTGTAGTTCTCACCCACAATGGGAATGTCGGGATACACGATCGCGTACCCTTGCGTGAGCCAAATGTCAGACCAACGCAGCCAACTCAGGTGCGTGAAGGCGTTGTGGTTGCGGGCCCTGATCGCTGAGTTCGTATACTCGTCGTTGTCGTCGAACTCGCGAGGATAGGTCCAGAAAACCGCCGGCACGCGCTGGCCTTCCACGTAGTTGGTTGGCAATGAGATGCGCCCTTGAACCTCGAGTCCGTCTCGCCTCTCATATGTGAATTCGATGCGCCGAGCGGCAGTGATTTGGGGGAAGGGATCGACGTTGTTCGTGAGGTTCTCCATCGATCCATCAGACGTCCAGATGTAGCTGTCGGGGAAGTCGGACTTGGACTCGCGACTCACAATCATGCGGTTCACGTCCGGATCGAGAGGCACCAACGGACGATCAAAAGAATCCCTCGCGCCCTCGAAAACCCGCTCGGTGGATCCGTCCGTCAGTGAGACGCGATCAACGAAAGGTGAAGGCTTGAAGTTTTCCTTGTATCCGGGGCCCTCCAAGTATGCGGACCTCGCGTTGTTCGACACCACCACGTACTCGAGACCGTTGGGAGTCCTGGCCGTGAGGAGGTCGCCTGGGAGTGAAAGCAGTTCATCGGGGTCGTAGAAATCGACGAACAGGTTTCGGTCCGGATTGCGACTCCGTAGGTCGAACTGCGCGGATCCACGTTCCCCGTCTTTCGTGACCGTAACGAAGACGTGGCGTCCGTCCGACGAGTAAAGGTGCCCACTCAT
>Ga0180431_10006724_pt1 | contig 13586 bp, 9 predicted proteins | sample SS_ome_11_FD_132459 | JGI IMG/M metagenome (GOLD analysis project Ga0180431, IMG submission 132459) | Hypersaline lake sediment archaeal communities from the Salton Sea, California, USA - SS_1_MS_1 metaG | ecosystem: Environmental > Aquatic > Non-marine Saline and Alkaline > Hypersaline >... | reverse complement strand
TTTGATTATGTAATTGACGCCAATGTTCGCAGGGCGGGTTTCGGTGTCGCCTGTTATAGTGTGGTCGTGTGCAGTTTGGTCAGAATTCCACTGATTTTTATTCAGCGAATGAGAGTGTGCATTTTGGTTTGTGTTCCACTGGTTTTTATTGACCGTATGAGAATGGTTTCCTGCCGAAATAAACGTCCAGAACGTACCAGTATTTATGCCGTGCGTAGTACCAGAACTGACATGACCACCATGAGAGCCTGTCGTATTAGTTGAAGCGTTGGCACTTGCCCACGATGCCGTCGCACCATTTGTTGAAGCGTTGGCACTTGCCCACGATACCGTAGATGTTGCGTTGTCTAAACCGTTCACGGCAGTTGCATCAGCTTGAGCCACACCTAAAGATGGTCCGCTTCCACCCGATCCACGAAGAAACTGGCCTGTAAGGTTCGGAAGTTTGAACTCGCCAACTGCACACCCTGTCTGATCCCATCCTCCAGAAGTGACAGCCGCTTCAAGTTGTGGATATGTTGAAGTTGTTTTGCACGATCCATCTGCAACAAACCATCCAGTCGGTGCAGTTGATCCTACAAACGCCATAACACTTCCTGCTGGAACACCGCCTTCTGGAGTATCACCGGCAGAGTTTTCAATTTTCTCAATTACGATAGTTCCGTCTGATTTGATTTCACCCTTTTTAGTTGGAGAACCTTCTCCGGTGTCTCGTGTTATGATGTCTATTCCTTGGCCTTCTTTGGTCTCTTTAAGACTCCATCCAAGTGCCATGGTTGACATTAAAAGAAGTATTAGATATGGAAAATATTTTTTCACTTTTTGTCTCCTTAATATTTAATTATGTAATTTACGCCTGTTGCTCTTACGCCTGTTTCTGTGTTTCCAGACAAACCAAAATTATCACTATGGCTGTGTTCAAATGTCGAAGCTGACATATATGAACCACTATGGGAATGTAAGCCACTACTAACAACTGCGTTTAATTGAGGTGAACCGCCTTCTGTCACAGCACCTCTGTTTGCAGTTGAACCTGACGGTGTAAACAAAACCGTTTGAACTGTATGTGTATGTGCTGAACCCGTTGAACTTACAGTAACAGACCGATTTGATGATATATTGTCATTGCCAACACTCCCTGTTATAGCCATTCCGTTTACGGCAGTTGAATCATTTCTGAAAGCACCAAGCGTAATTGATTGATCTCCTGAACCGTCCGTTCTCGAACTTGTTCCAGCACCACGAAGAAATGTTCCTCTCAAATCTGGAAGACGAAAGTTTCCTCCGCTCGGTGCTGTGTAGTTTCCGCCTGTACCGTCTTGTCTTGCTCCAAGGTTCCAAGTTGTTCCTATTGCAGCAAACAATCGTGCGTAGGTTGTTTCAGATACTTCAGAGCCATCACATAGGAGCCATCCATCGGGAGGTGTCGCACCTGCAAACGGAGCAATCATCCCTGAAGGTACGCCACCTTCGGGTTGACCTCCAGAGTTTGCTTCAATAACGTCAACTTTAAGTTTATTGCCGGCAGGTATTGAAACCTCGTTAGTGTTTGGATTGTACTCGATCATTATTTTTTCGGTTCCACCAGCGTCTACCGGTGCAATAACGACCTTACCACCTTCGTTTCTTCCTTTAAGTTTGTAATCACTTGACGAGCATCCAAAAAACACTCCAAGCGCTACGATAAATAACAGAAAATTTCTCATCTACTCGTCTCCTTATTCGATGATTATTATTACAGGTTCACTTAAGCTTGGATCAAGATCATCAAGATCGCCTTGAAGATATCTATTGGCGTCGTCGGTTACCCAAATAAGTTGTCCAATATTGTCTACGTTTGTCCACCCTTTACCACTTAGTTTTTGAACGGCACTTATCTTTACTGGATAGTCGTGATAAATTTTCGTGCAAGGAAATGACGTTGTCGTATCTGTAAGAGTTGTCCCGTCGGTGAAGGTGAAAACATTTCCTATCACGTCACGCGCGTAAGGAAGTTGTGATGGTCCGGTTACCAGTCTATATCTAAGAGTTGACGATGGTGTTTTTCCTGTCCAGTCTAGATATATGTAGGTATCGTTCCAATTTTCTACAATTTCTCTTGAGTCAAGATTTCTCATCTTATCTGCGGTTACATCCCATTCCTGAAGAACAAGACCAACGACCTCTAATTTATCTCCAAGCGAGTGAGGTACGATCGTCGTTGAAGTGTTTTCATACCACGGTGTTTTAAAACTACGAGTGGCCGTTATTAGTCCATTTGATTGACGTGTAAATCTAAAAAGACGAACTATAAGTTTATCACCTGCACCAAAACTTATTGAGCTAGAATTGATATGAGTTTCCGTATCATTTGAGTAAAGAATAAGACCACCACTTTCAAGAGGCGTTTCCTTTTCTCCGGCCGGAGCAGAGTCGTCGTAAAACCAAATCTTTATCGTATCTGGTTGACCACCAATGTCGGTATGAGTAATTGTATTGTCGGCAGCGGCGGACGTAATAGAGACGTCCTCCTGTGTCTCGGTGTATGGATAAAATCCACCAAGTTGTGTGTGAATAAAATTTTGTGCGTTGTAGTAACTACTTCCTACCCATGTGTTACCTGTCGACGGTGTGATAAATCCTGATATGAAAATGAAACGTGCTGGATTTAGCTCGTACGTGTCTTTTCTAAGAACAAAATCAGTGGTCTCATAAACTGGAACAACTTTTCTTTTCGTGTCGGTTAAAACAACCGGATCGCCAAGTTGGTCTAAATCAATATATAGACCATAATAACTAGAGTTGTCTGGAGAGGCCACGATTGCAGATAAATCAACCTCTAGGTCTGCAAGACTTCCTTCGTTTGCAGGATTTCCCGTTATTAAAACTCTTAAATCATCTAACGGTAACATGGATTTTTTGATTATCGCCGTAGCACCACTCATTGACTTAACTCTAAAGGCAACGGCGGCACCATCTCCTCCACCTCCTGCACCACTTCCAAATCTAAAAATTCTAAAATCAGATCCAACTTTATTTTCAATTATATTGGTCGTCGATCCTGCGGTTTTGTATTTTGCTTCTCCAACGGTTGCGTCGGTACATTCAAGATCAACATATCCAATTGGAATACCTTCTATCTTTGCAAAAAGCTCTCCAGGATTTTTTAAGCTTGAAACATCAGTTGGATGTGAGTCAAAGGTTGAGTCGACGACGTTGTTTCCAGATTGATAAACAAAAACATGTCGTGCGTATTCACCAACCGTGCAATCAGGAAGTTGAAAGGCCTCACCATCTACGTAAACCGTTCCGCCACTTACCGATCCACCTGAGGCGGCTTGATAGTCTATGGTAGTGTCTGGAAACAGGTTTATCAAATCATCAAGAGGTGGACTTGAAAGACCGGCACCGTCTCCTTGTTCGACTCGGTTTGTTCCAATGTAAAGAAGTTGATTTGCTGTCGGTGACCCCGCATGAAGTCTAAAAGGAATATTGAGATGTTTGTTAAGACGACCATGAATTTCTTCAAGATCTGTTCTTTCTGGAACACCCAAAACATCCATTGCAGCGTCGACCACCATTTGATACGCTTGCATTACGTTTGCAGCCTGAGCCGTAACAAAAAATACGGCGAGGCTACTTAAAATGACTGCTGGAATTAAAAGTTTTTTCTTCATTTTTTCCCTCACCGTTAAGTAGTCTTGTACATTCGTACACGTGAATTTTTTCTAACCGCATCGATAAACGTTACGGTCGTAGCCTCTAGATGTTCTTGATAGTTGAAATCTACACCAACGTGTTGACCTTTGCCATTTACTTCAATTTTGAGCTCATCGATGAAACCGTTATACTTTTCACCTGATGGTAATGTAAATACCTTATGAGCCGCATCGTAAAGACCACCACCATGAGGTGTACCAATATCAGTGTCAACGAGAACAGATTTATCGTATTGACGCAAATCTAAATCATCGTCAATCAATGACGGTATTCCATTTACAAATCTCATTACTTTTGCCATAACCATAATTCCCCTCGTTATGCTATATCAACACCAAGAAGACAACCAACACCACATTCAACCGCAAAAGTTGAGTCGGTTACCAGTGTTGCTCTTACCTTTTGTTGACCTACAACAAACGATGCATAAGCGTCTCCAACACCTATGCCTAGTTTTGCATCAGTACTAAACGATCCACCTTTATTCAAAAATAATGGAAGACCGTCGTCCAGTGCATCAAAGTTTGTATCCGATGCTTTAAGATTTAATGTCTCGGCGTATTTGATAACTTCAACAGGATCATCGGCCACTAAAGCAGAGCCAGTTTGAACAACACCAATTCCCCAAAATTTATTTGGAAGATTTTCATGATCGGACGATGCCTTGTAAACCTTGCCGGCATCTTCTCCGTTAAGACCATAACGTACAACAAATGTTCTATTCGCTTCAAATGCCTCACCCGCAACACCAGGAAAATTCAGAACAAAATGTTTTTTGTTTTCAAGTTCATCGTCCACGTATTTTTTATTTGCAATATGATAGTCGTCGGTCGGCGCAGATGAAGGTGTTTTGGTATGATTTACAAGTTCTGGTTCATTCGATGTGTTTACCTTTAAAATTTCAACGTCATCGGTATCTAAAGCATTTCTTGCTCTTAATGTTTCATTATTAGCAAGTCTTAGTTTAGATCCATCGACGGCGTTTGCCACGATGGTAAACGTTCCATCATTTGCCATGCTAAGATCACCACCAGGTGTTTGTTCGGCGGCTTCATTAGAAGCGTTACCAACCCAAATCTTAGCATTGCTTAAATCAATTGACTGGACCTTACGAATTTCCCATTCGGGTGTTCCATCGTCGACGTAAAGTAAATCTCTATCCAACGTGTCACAATAAGCAACGTAGCCTTCTAGAGGAGAAACCTTCACCCAAGATCCTGAAGTGAACTGAACAATATCTCCAGCAGATGCTCCGTCCCAATCAGCGTGAGGCGCTCCGCCTGTTGTTTGAAGAATGTATCTATCACCTTCAACCTCTGTTGGTGGCGCAACTGTATTGTCGGTGACAAGATCTATTACTTTAGTTCTTCTTGAGTAACCAGTTTGAAGATTGTTTATCTGTGTTTGAATGTTTGAAGTCACACCGTCAAGATGTGCAATTTCTGCCGCCGTGATATCTGAGTGTGTAGGAATTCCAGCAGCGTCGGAGATAAGTGCACGACTTGCAGTAATGGGATCAGCCTCAACGATTTTATCTCCAAGACTTCTCATTACTCTATTATTCACCAACGTGGTACTTGAATTGGTACCACCGTTTGCAACCGGCAGAACATTGTCAACCTCACTGGTTAAATCAATATTTCCGCTTATTAGTTGTTTGTTGGCGTCAAGACGTGCAGGTTTGCTTTCCGTTACCGTAGGGTCTGTAACTTTAAAACTTGTGGCTTTAAGTACGTTGCTATCGGCGGTTAAATCTATGCTTTCTGGTAGTCCATCTACCATGTGGGCAATGACCGAAACTTCCATGTTCTATCTCCCATATTGAAAAATAAATTAGTGTCGTGCCGTTAACCCTTTTCGGTAATGTCTAGCACAAATTTAATGTTAACATTATGTTCAAGCATATCCTCGATAAAGTACTTGTACTTTTTACTGATGTTACTCAGTTCGTCGATAGCCTGTTCCACTTCTTTTCGTTTTTCTTCGTCGTTGATAACTACTTTATTGTTAAGAAATTCTACCAATTTCTTTGCGCCGCCTTTACTTTTTGCAGTCTTTACTTTTTTCTTAATAATTTTCTTTTTTGTTTTTGCCATTACGCTACCCCAATCGGTGATATTTGAAGAACCAATCTACCTTCATCCCAAATTCCCATGTAAACAATCCAAAGACCACTTCCTGTTGTTGGCGGTGTGATAGAGTATTTACCAAGATCGTGTAACCAAATGCGTGATCCGTCTAAAGGTAAAGTTCCTTCTACAAAGTTTGATGCCGTGAGAATTCCTTCCGGCACTGTTCCATGTGTTTGAATAGATCCGTACTCGTTGTTTGGTACGTCTTTAAGTAGAACACCAAAAACACGTGAGTTAAGTTCAGTGTCTCGGCTTGCTATATGAAACTTACTAAGCTGTTTGCGTACGGCCCATCCTTTGTAAATAGTTTCACCAGATGTTTGAAGAAATTCTCTTGGTGCGGTTGCCGAAATTGGAATTGACGCCCCGCCTCCTGTTTGATGAATTACTTCACCAGTGTTTTTGAGCCAAATACCAGACATGCCGGCCGGAAGTGGATTACTTGCCTGTTCGGTAAAACCAACTCCTTTAGGATCAATGATTCCTGTTACGTCAATGTCTCCAAGAAATCTTGCTATTTTTTCACCAGCAGGTCCAGAGATTTGCCACGGCGCACCGGCCACTGTTTCAATTGTTCTTCCATTATTGTAAACCGTCTGCATATCAGGTCCGGTTGCAATACTTCCAGCAGCGGCTCCTTCAATTCTTAATAACTCAATTTCAACACGGCCGTCTTTTCTAACGGTTCGATCGAATTCAATTTCGGTGCTTGAAATTTTATTAAAATCTACACCCTGTTCTTGATTTACCCCGTTTAGTCTTACGTTAATATCTCTAACCGATGCGTTATCCGTCCAGTCAAATTGTGTAACCTGAAAAACTGTTTGACCAAGTGGATTGGTTACGTCAAAGAATTGTATCGTTCTTGCTTTAGAGAAAATAGCACTTGGGTTGGGACTCATTATTGTAATGTCGGCTTCGGAAATATCTTGAATCGTTCCTGACGTTCCAGTACCATCGTCCTTACATGTTACCATCCAAAGTGGAACACCATCGGCCATGACTGGTTCTTCCGCATCGACGCGGTTGACGTTTTCACCACTTGGTGTTATGACTTTTAATTTCCCACTACGTGCAAGTACAACGCCGTAAATAAAGTACGTCCCAGGGGTCGTAGGCGTATACGGAGTGAAATCATCTCCACCACCTGTAACTACACCTGTTGAAAAGTTGATCGTTCCTCCGGGGTATTTAGACGCAGTATCTTCTACAACCATTGCGTAGGTTTCTCCAGTGGCCAAAGTTACTCGACTACTGGATACGTTTACAATTTTATCCGGCGGATTTGATATTGTTGGTCTACAAATATTTCTAAAAAGTGTTCTATCAAAAACTTCATTTAGACTTGCATCGACAGGTATCTCGGTTCCGTCACTTGTTTTTGAGTAAACCGGTCTTGATCCTGTGCGAATTTCTTTACTTCTTATCTTACCAGTTCCTTGAGCACCATCTGCGTCAAAGTGATATTCGTTATCGGCTTCAACAAATCTTATTTTGTCATCGTCCGAGAAGTAGATACTGTTTCCAATAACTACGTCTTCCAGTTGTCGGGACTCACCTTGCTCAAGTTGAAGACCTCCGCGTACGTTTACCACTCCATCGTTTCGATGAAAAATCCAAACGTTTCTCATATTTGTTAACGACGCCGCACTTCGTGGTGCTTTTTGCATCGTAAGTGTTCCTGCAACAAACGGATCTGGAAGTTGTACGTAGGCTACTTCATCATCGGCCAACTCAACATTGCTTGCCGCGATGGTTACTTCTGTACTGGCACCAAGTGGACGTATCTTTAAATCACCACCCCATGCTACTTTACCAGTAACCGACGGGTCGTGGTTTATTGTTCCGCCGCCTTCAAGTAAGGTAAGAAGTTGTGCGGCAAGTCCAGATCCTGGCTCCATTGTCAGTGATGGTAGAAATTTTCTATCGGTTTGATCAAAGACAGTTGGAATGGCTCCAGTATTTCCGTCAATGATTCCTAGAAAACAAACAGTGTCATCAAGACGAAGATCTGTATTTTTCTTAACGATAGGTCCAAGAAGTGCACATTCATACTCATTTTCATCTTCACTTACTAGTCCTATTTGTTGACCAAGCGCAGTGGATGTTGTAATGACGTTATTGGATCCATCCCATGTTACGTCACATGTTTCAAATGGTGTGGACTCGGTTTGTGGACCAATTGATCCGCCATCTTGACGACGTTTCATCCAGATGGTTACTTTTCTTCCTGCGTTTGAAACACCAGCCTCAGTTACCGAGTCTACTATAAATGTAATGGTACCATCACCGTTGTCGTTAGCACCGTTTGGTGTTGCTTTAAGTCCCACTATTTCTTTGTAGACACGATATTCAATAAGACTGGTTTTTACGTTGCGTTCGGTCTCGTCTGGAATTAGTATTGGTTTTATCCCAACGTAGTAACTTGATCCAGTATTATTTTCAAATGCAATGTTGGAGGCCAATGACGGTTCAAGAAAACAATCGACGCCGTCTGAATTCATTCCTTCACATGGCGTTTCAAGAGTAAACGTGTCGGCAAGGGTTGACGATATATCTCCGCCCCTGAATATACCGCCGCCCCTGTAAACCCGCTTACCAACATCAAGGGTAAGTTTCTTTAAATAATCCATGAAGAGTTCGGTGATTTCTTGCTGCGCAAGGAACTTCTTCAAATAAATGATTACGCTTTTGTCGTTAGTTGTCATGTGTTTGGCCTCGTAATAGCAATTCTATCTTCATAGTGGACATAAATACATACAATTCTAAAGTAAGTTGTTTGGAAGTATTTTTTCTACATCAAGTGGATGTTGAAATACTTCTATCTCGGATACCTTTATTTTGCCACCTACGGATGTTTCTAATCCAAACTTCCCTTTGGTAAACGTGGAGTCGTATATCTCCACAATCTTGTTACGATCGTGATAACAAATAATCTTGTCATCGAATATTGCAACAGTAAAAAAATACTGGACGCCGGGATACATATCCACATAATGTGGACCAGATAACAGTGTTTGAACACCGTCTACAACTTTGTAAAGACTTACGGTTCTTGAAACTGTGTCAAATCTATAGACGTAATAATTATTTTCGTCCTGAATGTAGAAACGTTGACCACATTCTCCACTTACTGGAACTATTCCAGCCTGAAAAACATAGTTCACCCAGTCGATGTCTTCGGCCAATGCAGAATGTTCTCCAGTATTTGACTCAAGAACAAAATAGGTTTCACCGTCCACGTAGGACGATCCATTTATTGTATTGAACTGACCTTTGCCGGCACCAAAATTTGTGTAGAAGTCTAAATACAAAACATTCAAACGTTCTGAAGTTATTCGCATAAGATTTAATATCTGTTTCAGAAGAAGTCGGTTAAGATCACCTCGATCAACAACTCGTACGTCGGAATAAAATTCCGGAAGAAGTTCTTCCTGATACTCGGTGAATGGAAGTACTGGCACTAAAAGTGAACCACTTGTTATGTTGTACACGTTATTCAATGAAATTCTAAGATTGTCGATGAAGCCTTCAAATCTATTTTCAAAACCTGTGTCGCAGGTCAATATGTCGGCCTCGTTTGTAAGATCATCAATTGCCGTAATACTTGTTGTTACGTAACCTATTCCATTGAAATACATTCGTGCTACATTTGTGGTGCGGTTTACCATCAAAACAAGATGACGTAACGTCCCGTCTTTAAGGTTTGGTATCGTGCTTTCACCAGATGTGTTTTCCGTCCCGTCGGAGATTGTCCATTTTATTTTCCCAGAGTTTGCTTTGTATTCTATTGTCACTTCTTTTGTCCCAGATTTTTTCTGAAACAACACCATATCTTTATCCGTGACGGTTCCAACAAACATCTCGATGGTAAAGTCACCGGAAAAATCATATCGACTAGAATGTTTTATCTTTGCAAACCCACCGTACAACCAAAGACCGTATCGACTTTCATTTCCTGCTACGGAATGTTGTACGAAATCAACATCACCAGATTTTTCAATCTCATTTCTTACAATACTTCTATCAAGAAAAGATTTTTCTAACGGCCAAAGACCTACTACGTTATTTGTTGGAATTGTCTCGGCATAGCCCGGTCGACTAATAAACCAAGAGTCTTCACCAAGTTGTTCTTCACCAAAGCTAGCCTCTCCAACAATGTATCTGAAATCAAACCAATTGAAAACCCTTGAATCGCTACCGGTAAAACTACGAACGATGTTTTTATAACCTACATCAAGTCCCTTTTGTCCGGTCAATTGCACAAAAAGACTTATCACTCTTCTAAGATCATCCTCGGATAGATCTTTAGTTATCTTATCAAGATTTTTTGTGAGACCTACGATAGGTTTTAAGTATTCAAGCGCAGCGGCTGGTGTTCTTGATGGTACCCAAAGATCTAAAATGCCATTTATTTTTGGCCAGATTTTTTCTTCCCATATTCGTTGAGGACCAAACATGTATCTTTGAAGAAAATTTCCTTGACTTTCATCAGCAACCCGCAATGGTTTATGAATGAACCTAAACATATCATGCGGGAAATTTTCGTTTAATTTAGCCATTTATTCTCTCATACAATGTTCACGGTTATCGTGCCAGGAAACGGTAGTTCTCTTTCACCTAAAATCGGATCCGTTGCCGGTGTAATCAGATTAACGTTCTTAATTGCTTTTGGATCTACGTTTGTAATCTCGGTTATCATAAGACTTCTTGGAACAGTGTCTTGAAAAGTCCAACGATACGTGTAACCGTCGTCGTATTTTGCCGTCGGTGTCAAAAGGGCAATAAGTGCGTTTTTGATTTCCTCTGGATTTCCTCCAGATACTTCAACTTCAATATCAATTATTTTACGATCATAGTTGGTTACGGTAATCTCATGGTTTGAAACTAAAATACCTTCTATTTCTTTTGTCTTGTTACCGTTGAAATAGTCTTCAACATCTTCTCGTTGTGATAAAGACAATTGATTGCCACCAATACCTACGGCAACAACCTCAAGAGTTTTAACACCGAATGTTTCTTCAAATGCTATTGCACGTTCTATAAGTTGACTATTATTTTCGGTCCTGTATTTTGTGGCCAAGAATTCTGCGTCTTCCGGTGATATTGCTCTACCTCTTGTAAGAAGTGTTGCAGGGCCTTCTATTTTTAGTCGTTCAATATCTTCCGGCGTTGCGCCTTCTTTTATTTTCCAACCAGTTGCCTGACGTGGATTGTAGACTCGGTTTACGAATGCAATACCACTTTTGTTTACGGTTATTGTTCTTGCACCTACGTTACCGTTTACGTCAGCGCCTATTGAGTAAAACGCCCGTATATTATTTGATCCAACGTTAGGTATTTTTCCTTGACTACCACTACCAAAAATCACAACCGCAGTGTCGTCGGATTTAATATCTAGTCGATAGTCTTTACTTATGTTTGTAGAGTTTAGAAAATTGTCTACCTGTGACCATTCGGTAAAACCGTCGCCTTCATCTATTTCAAGACGAAGTGTTCCATCAATGATCGGTGAGTTTGTTATCTCAAATTCTTGATTGGGTGACCCGTTACTACTTCCAAGAGGATCGTCCGACGTGCTTCTTCCTTGAACAACTTCTACCAAAAGATATTGTTTACCGCTATCGATTAGCAGTCGATCGATGTTTGGAATTCCACCAATTCCATTGTACGTATGCGGGTAGGTTGTTTCGGTAAGGCCAAGTATCTCTTTTGTTGCATCGTTTGCACCAGGTTCTTCTAGTTTAACTTGACTTTGTTGACCAACGGTTTGACTGGAGAGTTTTAATTGTCCACCTTCGTCCGATGCAACGGAGTTAAGACTTGCATCAACACCGGACAAAACAGAATTGATTTGAGAAATTACACCCGACAACGTATACGTACCAGCCGATGCTCCGTTGTCTCCCGTTACGTCTACCACGGTCGAGGCAAACTCGTCTATCTTTATTTTTATATTGTAATTGGAAGGATCAAGATCTTCAAGTTTTAAATTTGTTCCAACTACATAGGCAGATGTTTTTTGGTATCCAGTAACTCTAAATCTTATCCAGAAGGCTTCAACACCATTTACTATTGATTTGATCCAATTTTGTGTTTCGTCTTGAGGTAAATCAAATTCAATTTTTCCTTCTTCGGTAAATCCATTTGTACCATCAATTACATTTTTAAGTGGATTCCAATTTGATCCAACGGTGTAATCGTCTACGTCGGTACTTACAGACGATTGACCTAGAAGACCAACGGTCTCAATAATATTTTTGCCACCAGAATAAATGCTTTCAACTTCTTCATACGCCGACGATGAATTCAGTACAACCTTAACCAATGATCCAGATCTATCTTCGTCTCCCAAAAGATCTGTCAAATCAAATCTAAGATTAGATCCAAGATTTGTCACGGCGTCTGGTTTAGTATCATCCGTGTCACCGTCGTAGTATTCCCAAACGCCACTTATCCCACTTCCTGGTGTGTTGTATTCAAACTCTACCGTATCAAACATGATAGAATCATGACCTACGTAAAACGCAGTATTCAAAACCGGCTCCGAGTTGAACATATCAACATAAACACCAACCGTGCTTAATGCACCAGAATGGTTGGCGCCAAAAACACTGGCCTCGTGTTGATAAACGGCAGTTGGTCTATCGGTTCTAGAAATTTGATTGTCACCAGTTGCTTGATAAATAATTTGAGGCGTATCATCGGTTTCCTCTGTAGCAAACTGTGTTCCTTCTGGGACGATGTTTACCGACGATGTAAAGACCTTTGAAAACTCTAATAAAACTTCAGCTGACGCCGGGAGATTATGCTCAAGCTTGACTGCTATAAGAGCCAACCAGTTACGCATTGACTCAAGAAGTCTTGCTGTTCCAAACAATGCTTCATTGGCCACGATGTCAAGGTTTACGTTATTGAGATGAGCACTTAAAGCATAAGATTTCAAAAGCTGAATGTACGGTTCGTGTTGATCTTCATCGGTGATTTCTGGTGCATAAATACGGTTGTACAATATCAACGCACGATATATGTCCGGATAGTAGAATGACGTGTATTCAAAATCTGGAACTTCAATAATCTGTCCTGCCATTTCTTACCTCGTAAACTTAGTTCTAAATTCATCTTCTTCATCTGTTTCTGGATCAAAAAATCTTACCGTTACATCCAGTTGACCTTCAACGTTTCTTTCAAGAGTGATTGCATTTTCTGGAACTAATACAATCCGACCTTCAAAAAGTGAAACTATATCGTTGACTATTTGACGTATTTCTCCAGCATGATTTGACGACGCCACTCGATAAATGATTTCTTGATCTATTCCAATATTTTGAAATGGATTTTCATCGTCGTTTTCACCAAATGCAAGACCTAGAAGTTTTTTAAGCTGAGAACTTCCTTCGACGGTTTTGCTTCCTCCGTCGTTACTTGTTCTTACAGGTATGTCGATTCCCTTGGTCATTTATTTTCCTCTCGGAGTTTTTTGCATTCCTTACAAAGAATTATTTTGCAAGTAGGTTGACCATCTTTTTTTAAAATAATATCATGCTTTTCAGTTTCAGTAAGGGGTTTCTTACACGAATAGCAATTATATTGTTTAACGAAAAGTTGACCCATTATTCTATGCTCACTTTCACGTCTAGACGCACAGGCGGTGAAAATGCCGGTATTGGCATAAGCGGAAGACTTGGAAGTTTAAAACTTGGTAAACTTGGAAGCACCACCGCAGGAATTGAAGGTAGGCTTAGACTTGGAAGA
>Ga0180431_10006723_pt1 | contig 13587 bp, 14 predicted proteins | sample SS_ome_11_FD_132459 | JGI IMG/M metagenome (GOLD analysis project Ga0180431, IMG submission 132459) | Hypersaline lake sediment archaeal communities from the Salton Sea, California, USA - SS_1_MS_1 metaG | ecosystem: Environmental > Aquatic > Non-marine Saline and Alkaline > Hypersaline >... | reverse complement strand
GCTTATGTGTCTTTGGTTGAAAAGTATCATCCTGATTTGGCTTCAGAGCAATTATCGACTTGACAAAGGGGACATATGTCACTATCCCGGTTTTTCGCCTGTAGAGGAGGAGACTGCGCCCACGCCAATATCCTTCGCAGCCTCCGCCTCGACTGTGCCGGAGGAAAAACCGGGTTTCTCTACGTTGTGAGGACGGCCTGCGCCGCCGCCAACCCCGCCCCGGCCTCAAACCCGTACCCCGCCTTCGCCAATCCCGTCTCGATCGCCCCGATCGTGGCCAGCACGTCGGACCCGCTCACCACGCCCATGTGGCCGACGCGGAAGTACTGCGCCTTGATCGCCGGATGCAGGCCACCGGCGACGATGACCCCATTCTCCTTCACGGTCCCGAGCATCGTCCGGTCGACCCCCTCGGGGAAGTAGGGCGCGGTCAGCGTGACCGCCGCCTTGTCCGGGCTGACCGGCACCTGCTTCATCCCCAGCGCCTCCACCGCCGCCTTGAACGCCTGGCTCAGCTTGCGGTGGCGGGCGAAGCGGGCGTCCATCCCCTCGTCCAGGATCTGGCCCAGGCTGACGTTCAACGCCCAGATCAGGTTCACCGCCGGCGTGCCGAAGTAGCTAGGCCGGCGCTCCTCGTAGGCTGTCATAATCGGCATCCACAGCGTCCAGTCGGCGTAGTAGTTGCCCACCGGCGTCTCGCGGCTGTGGAACGCCTCCATCGCGCGCGGCCCGGCGACGACCAGCGCCAGCCCCGGAGGCACGCCGATCGCCTTCTGCGAGGCGGTCAGCGCCAGGTCGATGCCCCATTCCTCCTGGCGCATCTCCTCGCCGGCCACCGCACACACGCCATCGACGACGACCAGCGTCCCGTACCGCCGTCCCAGCGCGGCCAGCCCCTTCACGTTCGCCCCGACGGCGGTGGAGGTGTCGACGTGTGTGATCGTCATCAGCTTGTAGTCGTCGCTCTTCAGCGCGGCCTCCACGTCCTCCAGCGCGGGTGCGTCGCCGATGGCCGGGGCGTTCACGACCGCCACCGTCGCGCCGTACCGCTCCAGGATGGCGCCGAAGCGGTCGCCGAAGTAGCCGGTGTTCACCACCAGCGCCCTATCGCCGGGCTCAATCAGGTTGCACGCCGCCATGTCCATGGCCAGCGTGCCCGACCCGGCCACGACGAACGACTGCCCGCTGGGACACAGGAACACCCGGCGCAGCCGCTCCAGCGCCTGGCCGAAGGCCTCGATGAAATTCGGGGCCACGTGGCTGGTCGTGGGCATGCCCATGGCCCGCATCACCTCGGGGGTGAATTCGATGGGACCGGGGATCATGAGGAGTTTTCTGTCTTTCACCGTTGGTACCTTCCTTTCTTGATTTCTGATGCGCTCTGCTGCATTCGTGACTGTTTGGCAAGTGTCCGTACTCGCTGTTTCACGGTGCCGTTAGAGCCATTTGTGCCATTAGTGCCATCAAAAATGACACTTCTACCCTGTTCATTGGTTGTAGCCGATGCCGACGTCGCCCCCAGCGGCCATGGAAAACCGCCCTGCAACCTACGCCAGTATATCCCCACCTCACGCATAAGTCAAAACGAGACGCCTCCACGCGCACACACTGTAACACTCCTGTAACGCACCGCCCCCCAGACCCATGCTATAATGAATGCGGGCCGTAGGCCTTGCGTGTAGATAACGTTTCGCGTCGAGCAATTTTTCAGCCAAGTTCCATCTTTGCAGGAAGGAATTAAGGAGGAACGAACGATGAAAGTACGATCTTTCTACTTGAGTCTGATCATCATTGGCGTCCTGATCGCCCTGGTGCCTGTACCCGTGGTGGGCCAATCGTCCAACACGTACACATCCATCATCGTGACGGACGTCCTCGCTGGAGCTCCCGTCGTCGGCGGCACGTTCACCACCGACCTCCAGGTCTCAGTCACCAACAGCGCCACACCCGAGGTCGGCGTCATGGGCGTCGAGCTTTGGCTGCCCTTTGACTCCAGCGTCGTCACCGTGGATGACTTCGACGACAACCCGGCCAACGGCATCCAGATCGAGATCAAGAACGGCTTCTTCGATGGGAATCTGGTGATCGGGGCCAACGAGGTCATCGTGGGCACGATGCCACCCACCGCGCCGGCAGACTGTACCGCGGCTGGCGCCTGCGTGCACGTCGCCGTCAGCCATACCGGCGGAAGCGGGCCAATCACCAACAAGACGGGGACCGTGGCCACCGTCGCGTGGGCCGCGCTGGCGACCGGCATGACGGCCATCGACATCGCCGTCGTGCCGCCGGGCGTCCCCCCAGGATCCGTCCTCTCCGACCCGGATGGGCAGCCCATCCCCATCAACAGCACCTCCGTGCCCGACATCACCGTGACCGCCGCTGGTACGGTCAGGGGTATCGTGAGGCGACAGGGAACGCAGACCGATCACGCCAATACGCGGGCGGTCGGTGTCACAGTGGACGGTGGAGTAGTGGCGACGGCCACGACGGACGCGAGCGGCAGCTTCAGCCTGGTCGTCCCCATGCGCGGCACGTATACCATCAGCGCCACGTACCCCGGCTACCTCCAGTCTCAGAAGGATGCCGTCTACGTCGTGGGCGCAAACGTGGACATCGGCACGGCGAAGCTGGTGGGAGGCGACGTCAACGCCGACAATTGTATCAACATCCTGGATATCGTATCCATCATCGGCAAGTTCGGCATGACAGGGCTGCCGCGTGAGGACCCCGAGGACATCAACGACGACGGCACCATCGACATCCTCGATCTGACCATCGCCGCTGGAAATTTCACGCGCTGCGGCCCGACGGCCTGGATTCCATAGTGAGGCAGGACCACGGTTCGTGCCAGCTTGAGCTACACCCTCTCCCTGGCAGGGAGAGGGACGGGGTGAGGGTGAATGCTCCGGCGCCCGCAATCCACCGCTGATTGACTTCGGACACCAACCGCGCAGCCGACTTGACAATCAGGCGCTATCCAACTAAAATAAGATTGGTTGCTGTCTAAGGGAGGGGGAACAATGACCGCTACGAGTCTGTGCAGAGCTCTGCGTAGTGCCGTTGTAGCCCTGGGGCTCCTGCTTTTGACGGCGGGAGGAGCTGTCCCGGCGCGGAGCGCGCCTGCGACCGGGCTGCGGCTTGACCCTGCCACCGCCGAAGCAGCCAGCGGGGAAACCGTCGCGCTTGCGTTGTGGGTAGACGACGTCGATGACCTGCACCGCGTTGAGCTACACCTGGATTACGACTGGCCCGAGCTGGAGGTGCAGGACGCAGATCCGGGCCGCGTGAGCGTGCAGATTGAGCCCGGCCCGATCTTCTGTGCGACCTGTACCCCGTGGAACGAAGCCATCGATGGGAAGATCCACTTCGTGGCCCAACGCGATCTCATCTCCGGCCCTTTCTATGGCAGCGGGATTGTAGCGACCATCACCCTCCATGTTGCAGCGACTGAACCGGGCACCTACACTGTCTCCTTCGACCGGGCGGCGTCGCGGCTCCTGGACAGCGGAGGTCAACCGATTGGCATCGATCAGTTTGCCGACGCGATGCTCGTCCCGTCCCCACGGGTCACGCTGACCGGATGGCTCACCCGCCAGGGCTGGGGCAGCGACGAGCGCTCGGTGGTCAACGCGGTTCTGTATCCGGCCAGTCCCCCGTATGAACCGTCGTCGTGGGGACGCACCTGCACGGATGCGAGGGGGGATTTCACGCTGGCGATAGACTCTACCCCACAGCCTCCTCCTGCCGACATCCTTCCGGCCGGCCCACCACCTTCCTCGCCGTCCTGCACGTCGCGATGGGCCTTTGTGCGGCTTGACTTCACGAACTACCTGAGTGAGTGCTACTGGGAATGCGCAGACGAAGACGTGCGAGACATCGGCTGGCACGACCTGGAAGGAGGCGACGTCAACGGGGATGGCTGCATCAACATCCTGGACATCGTGCAGATCATCGGGGACTACGGCACCACAGTGCCGGACCCGTGCCATATTCCCTGTGACGCATGCCCGCCCGATGACCCATCGTCTACCGCCGCACCGGCCTGCGACGTCAATGGAGACTGCCAGGTCAACATCCTCGACTTGACTCAGACTGCCGGGAACTTTGGCCTATGCAGCAACTGTCCATAAAAATAGAAATGAAAACACAGCTCCACCACTTCGCACTTGTACTATTCGGATGTTGGGCGATTGTCCTCTGGACCGCCACTCCCGGTCTTGGCTTGGGCCCGAGAATGTGGCTCGACCCCGAGACACTGGACCTGGCCCCCGGCGACGTGGCGACGGTGGAGATCCACGTGGATGACGTCGTCGAACTGGCTGGGGTTGAAGTGCATCTCACCTTCGACCCGGCGCTGCTGGACGTCGTCGACGCCGATCCATCGTCCGAAGGGACGCAGATCGCCCACGGGGACTTCTTGAGCCCGGACTTCGTCGTCCAGAACACTGTTGACCCGGCCAAGGGCACGGTGGATTATGCCATCGCCCCCATGCAATTGGACAAGGCGGCCAGCGGCAGCGGCGTATTGGCTCGTATCACCTTCCGCGCGCTGGCTGAGGGGGAGACACTGATCAAGATCAGCGGTGCGCTTCTGGCCGATACCGAGGGGTGTCCAATTGAGGTCGAGACGGGCTCCAGCGTGGCCGTCATCAGCCGCCCCAGCCCCTCCGCGGGGGTTTGGGCGTTGATTGGGTTGGTTGCCGCCGCCGTCGTAGCCGGTTCCATCGCAGTTGCGTGGGTCGCTATCCAAGAGCGGTAGTGTACCTGTCTCGGAGAGGAGAGGAAAGATGAAGAAGCGGTTTCCGAAGTTGGCTCGCGGCTCAGTTCGCCTGATCCTACTGATGGTTGCGCTGCTCTCGATGCCCCTTGGGCAGGGAATGGCCCAAGGCACGACCGTCCTGATCGCCCCCCAGAACAGCGAGGTAGCCGTGGGAGCCACGACGACGGTGGACATCCGCGTCGACAACGTAACCGATCTGTTCGGCGCAGAGGTGCACCTGGCCTTCGACCCGGCGCTGCTGGAGGTGGTCGACGCCGATTCAGGCACGGGCGGCGTGCAGATTCAGCCCGGCACACTCCTCAGCCCGGATTTCACGGCACAGAACGAGGTCGACCAGGGATCCGGAAAGATCGACTTCGCCATTTCGCAGATGCAGCCCAAGGAGCCGGTCAGCGGCAGTGGGGTATTGGCCACGATCACCTTCAGGGGAAAAGCAGCCAACGCTTCGGACATTCGTTTCCTCAACGTCATCCTGGCCCAATACGGCGGCATACCCATCGATGCCACCACCCAGAACGGCAGGATCACCGTCACCACGGGCGTGACTCCGACACCGTCCGTCACCCCGACCCAGGCACCCGTCCCAACCGAGACCCCTGTCCCGACCGGGACACCGACCGCCACGCCGGACACGACGCCAACGACGGCACCCACCGCTACCCCCACGGCGACGCCCACGCCCATCCCCGGCACGTCGCTGACGTTCGACCCCCGGTCTGCCTCCGTTCATTCAGGGGAGACGGTGCAGGTCAAGCTCCACGTGGCCAACGCTGTCAACCTGTATGGGGTAGAAATCCACCTGACCCATGGCAATGGCATCGACGCCACCGCCATCACACCGGGGCCCTGCGTGGCCGATGTGGTCGCCGTCGCGTCGGTGGAGGAGAACCGGGTGGACTACGCCGCCAGCCTCCAGGCGCCCAGTCCACCGGTGAACGGTGCGTGTGATCTGGCGACGATTACTTTCACGGGCCTGGAGGATGGCAGCCACACGGTGAGCTTCGCCAGCGCGCTTCTTTCAGACCCTGACGGCACCTCTCTGTCGGTCACCACCGCCGACGGGACGATCGTCGTGTTCACGGACGGGGAGATCCTGGGCCATCACATCGTGCAGCCGCGGGAAACGCTCTACTGCATCGGCCGGGCCTACGGGGTAGATCCATATGCCATCGCCAGACGGAACAACATCCTCAATCCCAACATCATTCACCCCGGACACCGGCTGGCGATCCCCAACGTGCCGCGGTCGCTAGTGCCCGGCCGGGTCTGCCCGCGCCAGTTCGACGGCGGCATGCCGCTTCCCACCTGTCGCTTGTATCACACCGTCGCTCACGGCGAGAACCTGTACCGCATCGCGCTGCGCTACGGCGTCAGCATGTGGGCCATCGCCGAGACGAACCACATCCTGAACCTGAACTACGTGCGCGCCGGGGAGGTGCTCTGCATTCCGTAGCGAAAAGGCAACAGTCCAACAACCACATCGTGTCGAGCAGTTCGCCCCGCAATCCCACATCCTGCATCCTTCCGCTCTTGCGTCCTGCGTCCTTTCACTCTTGCATCCTCCCAACTGTGTGCTAAAATTCTCCCAATGCTGAACCGACTACACGTCGCACTTCTCGTCCTTGTTGCGTGCCTCGCGCCGGCCTTTGTCTCAGCCAGCGCACAGGAACCCGACCCAATCGTCACCTGGCAGATCCTGGTGAACCAGGCCCGGCTGGACGAGGGACTGGCGCCCTATGGATTCTCCACGCTGCTGACCGCCGCAGCACAGCGCCACGCCGACGACTTGGTGGCCAACCAGATCTCGTCCCACACCGGTTCGGATGGATCGACGCTCAGGCAGCGCATCGCCGATGCCGGCTACGCCGGCTGGAAATGGAACAGCGGGGAGCTCATCGCCAGCGAGAATTTCTGGACCGGCTACGGCACGCCTGAGGAGGCCATGGCCTTTTTCCTGGGCGACGCAACCCATCGAGACAACATCCTCAGCACGACGTATCGCGAGATCGGCATTGGCGTCGCCACCGACTCCGCCGGTCGCAACTACTACGTGCTCGACTTCGGTACCCGCCCCAACGTGCTGCCGATCTTCATCAACGAGGGAACCGTCAGCACCGATGACCCGCAGGTCGCCATCCGACTGACCAACGAGGAGGCCCGGCCAGGAGGAGAAGGGGCGACCTTCATGGGCAAGGCGATCGAGATCCGCATCAGCAACAATCCGGATTTCAACGACGTGCCCTGGCAGCGGTGGGAGCCGCTCGTCCCCTGGACCCTGCCAGATACGCCCGGGGAACAAACGGTCTACGTCCAGTTTCGTGACGCCGCGGGTCGTACCGCGGGTTCAGCAGACACGATCTTTCTCGGTGAGGGAATCCCCGCCACGCCGACACCTCTCCCGCCCAGCCCCACCCCCGAACCTACCGCCACACCCATCCCACCCAGCCCCACGCCCGAGCCTACTGCCACCCCCGAGGTTACGGCAATCACTGTCCCGGAGCCTGCCGCCACGCCTGCTCTCACCTTGCCTCCCACACCGCCACCGTCCCCGACTGTAGCACCAACCCCCATTCCCGATGTGATCAGCCCGTCACCTGCGGCGCCCAGCGTCACGCCTTTCCCTACCTGGACGCCGCTACCGACGCCGGCATCTCAGAGGGCCGAGACGGATGATGCTCCTGACCCACCGCTGACCACGCTCGTGGCACTGCAAGCGCTCGCCATCGTCCTCGGCATCTACCTGGCGCTGCACCGCGGACAGGACCAGGGCGGCGTTCACGTACCGGAAGATGCGGAGGAATGAGCAACCACCGGTGCGTCGGCGTCTTCGACTCCGGCGTGGGGGGACTGAGCGTCTGGCGGGAGATCGCTCGCCAGCTTCCCCAGGAAGATACCGTCTACCTGGCCGATCAGGCCCACGTGCCCTATGGCTCTCGCCGGTTGACCGAGGTGCGGGAGTTATCTGAGGGTATCACACGCTTCCTGCTGGATCAGGGGGCGAAGCTCATCGTCGTCGCCTGTAACACCGCCTCCGCGGCCGCCCTCCACTACTTGCGGCGCGCGTTCCCCAACGTTCCGTTTGTGGGGATGGAGCCAGCCGTGAAACCAGCCGTCGAGCGAACGGATAACGGGGTGGTGGGCGTGATCGCCACGCCGGCCACCTTCCAGGGGGAACTCTTCGCCAGCCTGGTCGAACGATATGCCAGCGACGTGAAGGTGCTCACCCAGGTCTGCCCGGGGTTGGTGGAAGCGGTGGAGGCCAGCCGACTGAACACCCCTGAGACTCAGGCACTGCTGCGCCAATGCCTGAAGCCGTTGATCGAGGCCGGAGTGGACCAACTGGTGCTCGGCTGTACCCACTATCCCTTCCTCCGCCCCGCCATCAAGCGGGTGGTGGAAGCCGGCGTGGCGGTGATCGACCCCGCTCCAGCCGTCGCCCGCCAGGCGCGGCGCGTGCTGGCCCGGCAGGGGCTGGCCACCGCTCACCCGAACGGCTCGGGCCAGCCACGTCGGACTCGCACCGGCCACCACATATTCTACACCAGCGGAGACGCAGCGGCCTTCGCCGCGACGTTCGCCCAACTGATCCCCTCCATGAGCGCAGACGTGGACGTTCGACACGTTCGCTGGCACAAGGATCGCTTGAGGGTGCAGGTCTGAAGGCGCCGCTGTCGACTGTCCTGCATATTGGAAAGGGGCCGCTGCCGACTGTCCTACAGTCGGATTTCCCTTTGTATTGAAGAGGTCGCCTGAGATCGAAGGAGCGCGCGTCGCCGGCGACCAGCGTGATCTGCTCCCGGAGTTTCGGGCGTTGGGCCAGTTTCCTCTCGAATTCCCCGCGCATGGCGGGCGAGGGTTCGACGCAATGGACCCGAACCCCGCGTTCGGCCAGCGGGATGGCGATCCGGCCCGTCCCGGCTCCAACGTCCAGGATCTCCCCGGTCGCCAGGGCGTAGCGGGCGAAGAACTCGACGTTTGGCTTTCGATCGAACAGGTCGTACAGGTGGGCGGCCTGCTCGTACCCGCTGCGATGGGTCATGCAGCGCCCCGCTTATCATTCCGGTGGGCGTTGTTCTACTTTGGCCGGCGGAGCGCGTTCCGGTTCGGGGCGGTCGCGGTGCATCCAGTAGGCCTGGATCCCAATGCCCACGGCGAGCAGAACGACGAACAGCGGCGCCTCGATCAGCCGGCGGAAATTGGTGGCCTCGACGATCAGGTTGGCTCCGATGAGGGAGGATAGGACGATCAACGCCCAATCGAACAGGGTCGCCACCAGCACCACCCCGATCACCCCACCGATGACGAAGGGCACCCATGTGAAACGCCCTGGGTCCCAGCCGATCATGTTCACCAGGTAGATGGCGGCGTACCCACCGGCGATGAACCCGGCCGCCGCGATGGCCAGTTGTTGGACGAAGACGGCCAAGAGCGCGCCCAGCACGCCGGCGGCGAGAGCGACGACGAGAATCACCCAGTTGGGTTGACTGCCGAGAAACCGGGAGGCCAGCGCCACCCCGAGCGCAAAGCCGGCCACACCCACGAACAGCCAATACAGCTTGCGTCCCAGGGTGAGCACAGAGATACCTGCCAGAAATCTGAGTACGTCCATGGGTTATCCTCCTTGTTCATCCTGTATCCGGAGTCGCGGTGCCGGGAGCATCACTTTCCCGGCCCGGCGAACCGGTGCCGCACGGCGAGTGCGGCTCTTACTTCCATGTCGGGCATTGGCACCCTCCCAACATTATAGACTATTTGCAGGTCACCACAACTGCCCTGCGTTCTCCCGCGCTGCTGGATCTGGCGATCCAGCGGGAGTAGATCAGATCAAGTGGGCAATGAAATCTTACAATAAATATGTCAATATGTGAGCGTATCACGGAGGGGACAAGAATAGGGGGGAATCGGGCCACAGCGTTCGTCAAAAGCGAAGAAAAAGAGGGTAGCGCGGTAGTATAATCAAAAGTGCCAGCCTCTTGAAAATATGGTACACTGTACCCAGCCCAAGACACAAATAGGAGGCTGGCTCATGCAGTGTACCACAGGAACAGCAGATCAGCAAAGGCAGTGGGGTGCTATCGCACACACAATAGCAATAGTGGGGCTGATCGTCCTGGCAGCGGTGGGTGGGAAGCCTGTCCACCGCTGTTAGTGAGGGTAGGGCAAGGGCAGCGACAACGGTGGAGGGATCGGGATTGGCACCCTCGGTTTGCTTGGCGGGAGGGATGGGCCTGGGCGGTGCCCGTCTGACCACCTTCGACGCCGAGCGCATCACAGGGGGAACTCGACGACCGGCCGGCGGGCGAGGTGTCCCGGGAGGAGGTGTGGTCGCGCATCGTCCCCGTGACCGAAGAGGCTCGGGTCAGGTTGGCCACCCATCCCGACGATCCTCCCATGGAATATTACCGGGGTGTCCACCAGGCGCTCATCAACTTCGAGGGTCTGAGGCGGCTCTACTACTGCAACCACTACCACGCCAACCCGGACAACACGATCCTGATCGGTGACGACGTAGACGACCTGGTGCTGATCGACATCTCAGGCGAGGAGGCGAAGCTCGAAGTGCTGTGCAACCACAAGACCTCGTGGCACATGCAGACCAGCCACTGCCACCCCACCTGGAGCTGGGATGGCAGCCGGATCCTGTACGCCTCGGACTTCGGCGGGCGTGTGAATCTGTATATCGTTGAGCCGTAAGTAAGCAGCCGCTTCGCTTCCCTTTACATTGGAGGGAGTTGCGATATGAAAGCCGCTATCCTGTACGACGATCGAGACATCCGCCTGGGCGATGCAGCCGACCCGCGCGTCGGGCCGGGCGAGGTGCTGATTGCGCCCATCTACGCCGGCATCTGTGGCATCGACCTCCACGTCTACCGCGGTGAGTTCCACGGCCGGGTCGAGTACCCAGCCATCCTGGGCCACGAGTTTGGCGGCATCATCCAGGAGATTGGCGAAGATGTACAAGAGTTCCAGGCCGGCGATCGGGTCGTCGTCGATCCGATCATCTCCTGCCACAGTTGCCCGGCCTGCTTGTTCGGGCACATCAACGCCTGCCGCACGCCCAAACTGCTGGGGATCGACCTCGACGGCGGGTTCGGCCAGTACGTCGCCGCGCCGGCCGGCCACGTCTATCCGCTGCCCGGTGAAATCCCGATGGAGCCGCTTCGCTTTCCTTTACATTGGAATGGGCGAGCAGTTGTCCGCCGTGCACTTCAAGACGCTGGTGCTCAAGGAGGCGGAGATCATCGTCTCGCGCGTGACGCGGGGCGAGTTCCCGCGCGCGATCCGATTGCTGGCCAAAGGATTGCTGCATCCGGAGCTGTTGATCACCAACCAGATGGCGTTGGGAGACGGCGCTGCTGCGTTTGAGCAGGTCGATCAGGAGGACCCCAGCACGATCAAAGTCGTGCTGAATGTACAAGAGGTATAGGAGATAGGAAAGGTAACGCCTATGAAATATCGCAAGCTTGGCAAAACTGACATCACAACTTCTGTCGTGGCTATGGGCTGCTGGGCCCTCGCCGGAGGCCGCGTGTGGGGTCCGCAGGATGACGACGACTCGATCGCCACCGTCAGGGCCGCGTTGGACGCCGGCGTGAATTTCTTCGACACGGCGGAGGGCTACGGGGGTGGGGACTCAGAATTGGTGCTGGGCCGGGCGCTGGAAGGCCGCCGGCACGAGGCCGTGATCGCCACCAAGATCAGCCGTTCGCACCTGTCGGCCGATGAAGTACAATGGGCATGCGAGCGCAGCCTGCAGCGGCTGCGCACCGACTACGTCGACCTGTATCAGATCCATTGGCCCAGCCGCACGGTCCCCCCGGAAGAGACGATGGAGGCGCTCGAAGGGCTGCGCGAGCAGGGGAAAGCGCGCGCTATCGGCGTCTGCAACTTTGGCGTGGGGGATCTCTCCGACCTCCTGGAGATCGGGGGGGGGCGCGGCGCTATGTGGGTGGAGACGAATCAGTTGCCGTACAACCTGCTCTGGCGCGCCATCGAGTACGAGATCCTGCCAAGATGCATCGAGGAGGACATCGGGGTTCTGTGTTACAGCCCCCTGGCCCAGGGACTCCTGACCGGCAAGTTCTCTTCGCCCGACGAGGTGCCCGAGGGGCGGGCCCGCACCCGGCACTTCTCCGGAGATCGGCCACAGTCGCGCCACGGCGAAGCTGGCTGTGAGGCTGAGACGTTTGCGGCCATCGAGGAGATCCGCCGCATCAGCGATCGGGTCGGCGAACCAATGGCGAAGGTGGCCGTGGCATGGCTGTTGCATCAGCCCGGGGTGGCGTCGGTGCTCGCCGGCGCGCGCAGACCGGAGCAGATCGAGCAGACGGCCCAGGCGGCTGACCTGGAGTTGTCCTCCGACGTCGTGGCCGAGTTGACCAGAGCCACAGACGAGGTCAAGCGGCTGCTGGGACCCAACCCGGACATGTGGCAGTCGGAGAGCCGGTTTCGATAACCAGCACACCATGGGAACGGTTCAAGCAGGCGGCCCGTCTGGGTGAACCAGCTCGCGTCCCCGTCGGCCTCATCGTGGACAGCCCCTGGTTGCCCGGCTACGCGGGTATTGACACGCGGGATTACTTCCTGTTCCCCGATACGTGGTTGGAGATCAGCCTGGGGTTGCTGAAGCGCTTCCCCGACGTTGCCTGGATCCCCGGCTTCTGGGTGGAGTACGGCATGGCGGCCGAGCCGTCCGCGTTTGGCGCCAAGGTGCACTTTCACCCCGATCGCCCGCCTTCCATCGAGCCCGTGGTGAGCGATCTGACCTTCCAATATGAAGGGAAGCGCAGCGGCTCCTTCTGGGCCGACGTGAAGCCCGCCGATCCGCGGGAAGATGGACTGATGCCCCTGGTGCTTCGTCTATACGAGGTGCTGGACGACCGGCTGCAGGCCGAGGGGCTGGGCATACGGATGGTCTGTGCCCGGGGGCCGATGACCGTGGCGTCATGGCTGACCGGCGTGACGCCCCTGCTGATGGGACTCGTCAGCGATCCGGACTCGGTATCTCGCATACTGGACGCTATGACCACGACCATCATCCGCTGGCTGCAGGCCCAATTGGATGCGGTGCGTCAGCCCGAGGGTATTATGCTGCTCGACGACATCGTCGGTATGATATCGAGAAACCATTACGAACAGTTGGTTCAGCCCCATCTGCGCCGGATCTTTGACGAATTCGACGGGCTGATCCGCATCTACCACAACGACACGCCCTGCCTGCATCTGCTGGAGAGCCTGGTCCAGGCCAACTTCGACGTCTTCAATTTCAGCCATGAGATGGACATCGCCCGGGTCAAGGCGCAGATGGGCCATCGGGTGGCGCTGATGGGCAACGTGCCGCCGTTGGACATTGGACATAGGAGTGCGTGGGACGCCGGCGGACGTGGTGCGGTGGGCGCGGGAGTGCCTGGACAAAGGGGCTCCCGGCGCGGTGGGATGATCCTCTCCTTCGGCGGCGGCGTGTCGCCGGGCACGCCCCCTGAGAACATCGACGCGTTGGTGGAGGCGGCGGCGGCCCAAAATCGACAATCGAAAACCAGCCACGCGCTACAGAGCTGACCGTGAATGCAGGACTACGGCCCTCCTGCCAGGTGGGTATGTGGCAGACTACGATGTGGCCTTGCTTGTCCCCCGTGCGTTTATGCTCTGAATCAGCTTGATGTTTGCCCTGAGCCATTCATTGACCAACCCCTGAATGTCGATATCTCTTTCGTCTGCCAACTGATTCATGAAGTCATCCACGTCTGGCTCAAGGTAGACTGGGAAGCTGAACTCTGCATCGGGGCTATAGAATTTACCTCGTTCGC
>Ga0180431_10006721_pt1 | contig 13589 bp, 13 predicted proteins | sample SS_ome_11_FD_132459 | JGI IMG/M metagenome (GOLD analysis project Ga0180431, IMG submission 132459) | Hypersaline lake sediment archaeal communities from the Salton Sea, California, USA - SS_1_MS_1 metaG | ecosystem: Environmental > Aquatic > Non-marine Saline and Alkaline > Hypersaline >... | reverse complement strand
GCCTCCTGCTTGTTTGGCTCACCCATCGGGTGATGGGTTGTTTTTGTTTGTTCGCCCCTATGCTACAGGGGTCGCCAAGCAATCGGGAGGCTTTCCTCTCCCCCTTATCCGAAAATCCGGGGGCAGCTCGGGCTTGACTTGGACGCCGGGCCTGCTAGTATGCGTCCTCCCCGAACAGTGGAAACGGCGAAATCCCGCAAAGGCGGGCGCAGGTAAAGAAAAGCCATGGCTCTGATCGTCCACAAATACGGCGGCACCTCGGTCGCGAATCTCGACAAGATTCGCCACGTCGCCCAGCGTGTCGTCGCCACCAAGGATCAAGGCAACGACGTTGTCGTTGTCGTCTCCGCCATGGCCGGCGAGACCGATCGCCTCATCAACCTCGCCTACGAGATCAACCCCGACCCGCCCGCGCGCGAGGTGGATATGCTCGTAAGCACCGGCGAGCAGGTCTCGGCGGCGCTCCTTGCCATGGCGCTGAGCGCCATGGGCCACCGGGCGATCTCGTTCACCGGCGGCCAGGTCGGCATGTTCACCGTCGGCGTCCATCGCAAGGCGAAGATTCGCGAAATCAGCGCCGAGCGCATCTTCGAAAAGCTGCGCGAGGGCGCGATCGTCATCGTCACCGGCTTCCAGGGCGTGGACATCCACGGCAACATCACCACCCTCGGTCGCGGCGGCTCCGACACCTCCGCCGTCGCCATTGCCGCGGCCCTCAAGGCCGACCTCTGCGAGATCTACACCGACGTGGACGGCGTTTACACCGCCGACCCGCGCCTCGTGCCGTCGGCCCGGAAACTCGACACGATCTCCCACGACTCGATGCTCGAGATGGCCACGCTCGGCGCCAAAGTGCTCCAGAGCCGCTCCGTCGAGTTCGCCAAGAAATACCGCGTCCCACTCAGGGTACGCTCAACCTTTTCCGATGACCCCGGAACGCTCATCACCGAGGAGACTGACACAATGGAACGAACGACGATCACTGGCGTCACCGTGCTGCGCGACCAAGCCCGCATCAACGTGCTTGACCTCCCCAACGTGCCCGGCATCGCCGCAAAGATCTTCAAAGCCATCGCCGACGAGAACATCAACGTGGACATGATCGTGCTCACCGAGAACAACTACGGCGGCACGGACATCTCGTTCACCCTCGCCATCGGCGACCTCAAGACCGCCCACGAAACCATGCAGCGCATCGTCGCGGACGTCTCAGCCAAGGGCGTCACCGTCGAAAAAGACGTCGTTAAAATCTCCGTCGTCGGCATCGGCATGCAGAGTCAGCCGGGCGTCGCCGCCGGCGTCTTTGACGCGCTCGGCTCGAACGGCATCAACATCGAGATGATCAGCACCTCTGAAATCAAGATCTCGTGCCTCATCAAGGGCAAGGACGTCGAACACGCCACACGCGTCATCCACGACCGCTTCAAGCTCGGCGAAGCCGCGACCGCGAAGGTGGAGGAGGCCGACGCCTAGCCGCGCCGCCGAGGACCACTCACACGCGCATCGAATCGCCATGGATATCCCGAAGCAATACACGTCGGCCGACGTCGAGGAGCGCATCGCCGCTTTCTGGGCCGAGCACGATGCTTTCGCCGCCGACCCCGCGCGCGGCGGCCAAAGCTACTGCATCGTTATCCCGCCCCCGAACGTCACCAACGTCCTGCACATGGGCCAGGCCCTCAACAACACTCTCCAGGACGTGCTCATCCGCTGGCAGCGCATGCGCGGCGCCAACACCCGATGGGTCTACGGCACCGACCACGCCGGCATCGCCACCCAGAACGTCGTCGAGCGCGCGCTTGCCGACGAGGGTGCCAGCCGCGACGACCTCGGCCGCGAAAAATTCCTCGAACGCGTCTGGCAGTGGTGCAACGAGAAGGGCGGCGCCATCACCGAGCAGCTCAAGCGCCTCGGCTGCTCGCTCGACTTCGCCCACGAGCGCTTCACCATGGACGAAGGCCTCTCGAACGCCGTCCAGGAAGTTTTCATGCGGCTCTTCGCCAAGGGCCTCATCTACCGCGGCAACTACATCGTCAACTGGTGCCCACGATGCTGCACCGCGCTCTCCGACGAGGAGGCCGAGCACCGCGAGCAGGACGGCAAGCTCTGGTACATCCGCTACCCCATCCACGGCTCGAAGGAGACCATCGTCGTCGCCACCACTCGGCCCGAAACCATGCTCGGCGACGTCGCCGTCGCGCTTAATCCCGCCGACAAGCGCCTCAAGGCCCTCCAATCCAAGACGGTCCTTCTCCCCATCCTGAACCGGAAGCTCGCCGTCATCGCCGACGACTTCGTGGACCCCAAGTTCGGCACCGGCATCGTCAAGGTCACCCCCGCGCACGACCCCAACGACTTTCAGATGGGCCAGCGCCACGGCCTCGAGCCCATCAACGTCATGACCGATACCGGCGAGATGAACGAGAACGCGGGGCCCTACGCCGGCATGGACCGTTTCGTCTGCCGTTCGCAGCTCCTCGACGACCTCGACGCCCAGGGCCTCATCGAAAAAATCGAGCGTCACACCCTGAGCATCGGCGAGTGCTACCGCTGCCACACCGTCGTCGAGCCGCGCCTCTCCAAGCAGTGGTTCGTTCGGATGAAGCCGCTCGCCGAACCCGCCATCAAGCCCGTCGAGGAAGGCACCATCCGCTTCCACCCGAAGCGCTGGACCAAAGTCTATCTCGAATGGATGAACAACATCCGCGACTGGTGCATCTCGCGCCAGATCTGGTGGGGCCATCGCATTCCTATTTACTATCCCAAAGATTCCGACGAGCCCATCGCCGCCCGATCTGAGGCCGAAGCCCGCGAAAAAGCCGGCGGCGCGCCCGTCCGCCAGGATCCCGACGTCCTCGACACCTGGTTCTCCTCGTGGCTCTGGCCCTTCTCCACCCTCGGCTGGCCCGACGATACCGACGACCTTCGGTTCTTCTACCCGACGAACACGCTCGTCACCGCACCCGAGATCATCTTCTTCTGGGTCGCGCGCATGATCATGGCCGGCTACGAATTCGCCGGCGACCTGCCGTTCACCGACGTCCTTATCCACGGCACTGTCCGCGACGAGTACGGCCGCAAGCAGAGCAAGTCCTACGGCAACACCATTGACCCGCTCGAAATCATCGCCGAGCTCGGCACTGACGCGCTCCGTTTCAGCCTTGTCAGCCTCGCCTCGCCCGGCCAGGACATGCCGATGCAGACCGGCTGCGACACCCCGCCCGGTCACACGCCCGTTCATCTCAGCGACGAGGAACGCGCCCAAAAGCGCCTCGAGACCTTCCTCCCCGGCCGCAACTTCTGCAACAAGCTCTGGAACGCCTCCCGCTTCCTCCTCCAGAACCTCGAGGGCGCCGACGAGATCTATGATTTCGCCTCGGCCACCCTCACCGCCGACGACACCTACATCCTCGGCAAGCTCAACGAAACCATCGCCGCGACCGACGACGCGCTCACGCGCTTCCGCCTCAACGACGCCGCACTCGCGCTCCACGACTTCTTCTGGCACCACTACTGCGACCGCTACATCGAGTACGCCAAAGGACCGCTCACGAACGGCTCGCCCGACGACCAACGCCGCACCCAGGCCGTTCTGCGCACCGTCCTCCAGAACACGCTCAAGCTCCTCCATCCGATCATCCCGTTCATCACCGAAGAGATCTGGCGCCTCCTCGAGAGCAACGAACGGGCACCGCTCATGTCCTCGCCGTGGCCCCGCGCGCTCACCCTCGATCTCGACGAGGAAACGGTCGCGCACACGGGCGAACGCTACGAGCTCGTCCGCGCGGGCCGCAACTTACGCAAGGAGTACAACGTCCCGCCGAGCTTGAAACGCCGCTTCATTTTCCAAGCACTCGACGAGACACGAATGAACCACATCGTCACTGACCGCGCCACGACCGAAGCACTGCTGGGCGCTTCAGAACTCCTCGTGGTTGATTCGGCCCACCGGCCCGAGCACCCCATGCCGAGCACCGAGACACCGATGGGGACCCTCTACATCGAGCTCGGCGCGGACGCCGTGCGCGAGACGACACGCCTCAAGAAGGAACTCGAAAAACTCGACGAGGTCATCGCCAAAATCAAGGCGAAGCTGCGCACCGAAGCATTCCGCTCCAAAGCACCGGAAGCCGTCATTGCCAAGGAACGCGAAAAACTCGAAAAAATTTCCGAGAAGGCCGACCGCCTTCGCCGCAGCCTCTCGGTGCTCGAAGAGTAAGCCCGGCTCCGCCACAAGGATCACGCTCATGCCGCCAAAAGAAAAACTCCCGCGCGACCGCCTTCTTCCCATCGTGCGCCGCGCGATCGAGGAAGACATCGGCATCGGCGACATGACCACGACCGCCATCGTGCCCGAGGACACCACGGCCCAGGGCCGCCTCATCGCCGCCGAGCCGTGCGTCGTCGCCGGCTTGCCCGCGGCCGAAGCGGTTTTCGGGGAAATTGACGAGGACGTCGCCTTCACCCCTCTCGTCGAGGACGGCGACACCGTCAAGGCCGAAACAGCCATCGCCGGCGTCAAGGGCCGGGCGCGCAGCCTCCTCGGCGGCGAGCGCGCGGCGCTCAACTTCCTCGAATGGCTCTCGGGGATCGCCACGCTTACCGCTCAGTTCGCCGCGAAGGCCGCCAAAACCAAGGCGCGCATCATGGACACCCGCAAGACGAGCCCCGGGCTCCGGCTCCTCGAGAAATACGCTGTCCGTCTCGGCGGCGGCACCACCCACCGCATGGGGCTCCATGACCAATTCTTCGTCAAGAAAACTCACCTCGCCGTGCTCACAGGCCCGCGCGAGCAGCGTATCCGAAAGTGCATCGCCGCCGCCCGCGCGCTGAACCCCAACCTCCAGGTCGAGATCGAGGCTGCCTCGCTCGACGACGTGAAAAGCGCCGTCGCGGCCGGCGCCGACGTCATCATGCTCGACCACATGCCGCTCGCCGACCTCCGGCAGGCCGTCAAGCTCGCCTCGGGCAAAGCCGTCATTGCCGCCTCCGGCGCCGTCAGCCTCGCCACCGTCGCCGACGTCGCCGCCACTGGTGTGAACTACATCACCGTCGGCGCGCTCACCACCCGCGCGCCGCGCATCCGCATGCGGCTGGAGCTTGGCACATGACCCACGACGCGCGACTCCTCGCCATGCTCCGCGAACGCGCCGGGCAGGACATCTCCGGCGCCGAGCTTGCCGAGCGCCTTGGTGTCTCGCGCACTACCGTGTGGAACCACGTCGAGAGCCTTCGCCGCGAAGGCTACGTCATCGAGGCTTCCACCCATCGCGGCTATCGCTTCGTCTCATCGCCCGACCGCATGCTCCCCGACGAGATCCACCGCGACTTGCGCACCAAGTGGCTCGGCCGCACGCTCTGGTGCTACCGCGAAACCGACTCCACCAACGACATCGCCCTCGCCCGTGCCGCCGAGGGCGCGCCCGAAGGCGCCATCGTCCTCGCCGAGGCCCAACGCCGCGGCCGCGGCCGTTTCCACCGCAAGTGGCTTGCGCCGCCGGAGACGAGCATCCTCGCTTCCGTCATCCTCCGGCCCGAGCTCCACCCGAGCCTCGTCTCGCAGCTCGTCATCGTCGCCGCCGTCGCCGTCGCCGAAACGCTGCACTCGCTCCACCACCTCGACGCGCACATCAAGTGGCCCAACGACGTCCACGTCGGCGGCCGGAAGATCGCCGGCATCCTCGCCGAGCTCAGCGCCGAGGCCGAGCAGATCAACTACGCCGTCATCGGCATCGGCCTTAACGTCAACACGACCGCCTCGCAGCTCGCGAAAACGATCCGCACCACGGCCACCTCGCTGCAGATCGAGCTCGGCCACGCCGTCTCGCGTCTCGAGCTGCTGCGCGACCTCCTCCGGCACCTCGAACGCTGGTACGAGCGGTGGCGCCGCGACGGCTTCGCCCCGATCAAAGCCCGCTGGGCCGAGCTCTCCGCCTCGCTCGGCCGCCGCGTCGAAGTCGTCTCGGGCACAGCGAAAACCACCGGCCTCGTCGCCGACCTCGACGACGACGGCGCCCTCGTCCTCCGGCTCGACTCCGGCCTCATCAGGAAGGTCGCCTCCGGCGACATGACCGTCGTCGGGTAGAATGATATATTCACCACCGATTGACACCGATTCCACAGATCAGCGTGCGTCCCGCTCGTGAAATCTGTGGCGAACAGACAACAGCCTCGTCTATCATCGCGCATCACACACAAAGCGAGAACGGACCAATGAAATTCGCGACCGAGTACCTGACCTTCAACACAAAAAAGCACCGCGAGTACGTCAACATCACCGACAAAGTCGCCCAGGTCGTCGCCCAGAGCGGCATCCGCGACGGCATGGTCCTCGTCTCGGCCATGCACATCACCGCCGCCGTCTACGTCAACGACGCCGAGAGCGGCCTCATCGCCGACATTGACGAGTGGCTCGAGCGCCTCGCGCCGTATCGCGACGACTACCGCCACCACCGCACCGGCGAAACGAACGGCGACGCGCACCTCAAGAACCTCCTCATCCATCACGAGGTGATTGTGCCGATCACCGACGGCGCGCTCGACCTCGGCCCCTGGCAGCAGATCTACTACGCCGAGTTCGACGGCCAGCGCCGAAAGCGACTCGTCATCAAAGCCATGGGAGAATAGGTGCCATGCCTCCGGAGCCTTCAGCCGTCGTTCGTGACGCGATCAAAACCATCGTCGAGGGAAACGACCTCACTCGCGAAAAAGCCACGGCCACGATGAACGCCATCATGTCCGGCGAGGCCACCGACGCCCAGATCGGCAGCTTCATCACTGCGCTACGTCTTAAGAAGGAAACCGTCGAGGAGATCACCGGCTTCGCCACCGTCATGCGCGAAAAGGCGACCCGGATCCGCCACAGCGCCTCGTGCGCGGTGGACACCTGCGGCACCGGCGGCGACGGCCTGCACACGTTCAACATCTCCACCATCGCCGCCTTCGTCGCGGCCGGCGCCGGCGCCGTCGTCGCCAAGCACGGCAACCGTTCGGTCTCGAGCGCTTGCGGCAGCGCCGACGTCCTCAAGGCGCTCGGCGTCAACATCGAGGCGCCCGTCGAGATCGTCGAGCGCTGCCTCGACGAGATCGGCATCGCCTTCCTCTACGCGCCGCTGCTGCACCAGGCGATGAAGTACGCCATCGGCCCGCGCCGTCAGATCGGCATCCGCACCGTATTCAACATCCTCGGCCCGCTCACCAATCCCGCCGGCGCGGCTGCCCAGCTCCTCGGCGTCTACGACGCCGCGCTCACCGAAACCATCGCCGACGTCCTCAAAGCGCTCGGCAGCACCCGCGTTTTCGTCGTCCACGGCGAGGACGGCCAGGACGAGATCTCACTCACCGGCCCGACGCGCATCTCCGAACTGCGCGACGGCGCGGTAACGACCTACACCATCACCCCCGAGCAGTTCGGCATGCGCCGCGTCCCCATCGAATCGCTCGTCGGCAGCGACCCTGAGCAGAACGCCGGAATCGCCCAAGAAATTCTCACCGGCAAGAAAGGGCCCCACCGCGACGCCGTCCTGCTCAACGCCGGCGCCGCGATCGCCGCTGCCGGCCTCGCCGACGACGTCGCCGCTGGCCTCGCCAAGGCCACCGACGCCCTCGACACTGGCGCCGCCGCCGCAAAACTCGACGCCCTCATCGAGCTAACGAACACGGGGTAGGCTATGCCCAGCAACACCCGCCCTCAATCAGCAGGACAGGGCAAGCAGATGCGCTCCGGTAGGCTCTACCTCAGCAAGACCACACGCGCCCGGCTCGCCGTCATCAAACAGACATGGCGGGTCCTCGCCGCTGTGGCCGTATTCGGAATCGTGGGGAGCATCCTTGGGTGGCTGCTTCATCCGTGGTTCGACCCCTTCCACAATGCCTGGATTGGTGGTGCAGTGGCGGCGCCCATTGGTTTCCTGGTCGGTCTGTGGTGGCAGCTCTCCAACCGCGAGCGCCGCAGGCGAACACCCGTGCTGTTCCTCGTGGGTCTTGGCCTCCTCGTGCTGATCGGTAGCCTCATCGGCGCGGTCAGCGAGATTCCCTGGCAACGGGCGTTCGCCCGGAGGCTTAACGCGTTCACGTCTCTCCCGCAGAACTCCCTCAAGCGGATCACCTTTTGGGACAAGTATGGCCGGGACGAGCTCCTGACCATTCGCGACGAGAACGCCCTTCGTGACTTTGTCCTCGCCTGCCGGGACTCGGATGGCTACTCACCGAACCATCCCCGCTACAATCGCTCATGGTACGTCGTCCTCGAGGGAGAACAGACCATCGAGCTCATGTGCCACTACGAGAGCCTAAAGCAAGACAAGGTGGTGGGGTACTTCGTCAGAAAACAAGGCGACTGGACGAGATACTATGGCAGCTTCACCAGCGAGAATCTACGCCCTTGGTTCAAGAAGTACGTGGAACCCGTCCCCTCCAGTGCCCAAAAGGACTAAAGCCTGACCCACGTCAAGTGCTGAAAAGCGCTCCGCGAAGACGAAAGGCAGACTAGCCGCGCAAGAAGAAGATGCAGAATGCCCCTGCCAAGGAACAGTGAGGCTCAGCAAGCAGCAGAAACGTTTCGCTATTCCTTCACCTTATAGACGGCAATAAGCCCGTAGTCGGCCACCACCTTCTCCGAGGCGATATCAATGTGCTCGTAGGTCAGCGGCATCACGCTGATGATGTTCTCCGCGCCGATTGCGCTGAGCGCCTCTGACACCTTCTCATCGAACATGTCGCGGCCGATCTCGATAAACTCCGTCCGCTTGAATGACTTGACCCTGACACCCGTCGCCATGGATCCTCCTCCGCTCTAGAGTCCTTCATCCAGCATGCAGCCCCACGCTAGCAAATAGGAAGCGCTTACTCAACCCCAAACCTCATCCCAATGCCGAGACAACCCATCGCGCCCCATGCCCTTTCAGGTATTCCACAGACGACACTGCAAACACCCTGCTGCCTTCTGCTGCCCGCCGCCATGCTTTGGCATGGCAGATGAGAAACCTCCATCGCAACCCGAATGTCTATTCTAAAGGGCAATACTGCTTTCCTTGAGGCATGAGAGGATCTCTTCGAAGCGCACCCCGTGCAGAACCACATGCTCTACCGTCTGATATCTGTGGAAGCGGCTGCACACACTTGCGCCGACTATTACGTTCTGATCGACAACCGTGACGCGCTTGCGCTCTGGTTGTCCTCCTCGCTTTGACATGCCTTCAGCAAACAGGTAGCCCAAGTGCAAGTCCGTTGAAGGAAATGAATGCCCGATTACCAGCACAGCATCAGCGGCCCCAATCAAATCAACAGCGCCTCGCCAGACTCCGGCGAACACGCCGCTCGAATGGACGTTCTTATTCCATGTCGGAGGAAGAACAAGTGGCTTATCTAGCGGTTCGGCGTCAGTAGCGATCGTCCGCAAGTCAAGGTTTCGCGTCTGGGGCCAGTTTACCGAGCCGTGGAGTTTGAGTATCGGAATGGGATTCTCGGGCCTGCAACTGGCTCCAGCAACCGAGTACGAGCTTTCCCGGTCAATCTTGTGCAATGCGGTTTCGATAACACGGTCATAGTTGGTTGTCAGAACACCCAGACGGTAGTGCTCCAAGAGATAGCTGAAAAACTCGGAGTAGTAACCCAGCCATTGGTTGCAGTTCTCAAGCACAGCTTGTCCGTACAGACAAGCGATCCCACGTTCAAACCCTTCGACGACGTCCTTAAGCCTTGGCCCGTCACGGCTCGGGACAAATACGTCGTGTCCATTGTTACGCTGAAAAGTCGCCACTCGGAAATCCGGCTTGTGAATTACCTCTCTGAACACCGCTGCGCCATAAGCGGTTTCAAGGTTGGGCTCTTCATGCAAGGCATACCCGGCAAAATAGAATCCAGCACGGATGCACCTCAGAAGGTCCTCAGCGAGCCGGTCCTCCGCGCGCAACAGGAATTGGTTCATCACAGGCGCTCCCGCAAGAGCAGAAAAGCCCGCCCCTGTGAACAGAAGCAGAAGTTGCTTCTTGTGGTTCATTCTTGTTCTTCCTCCACCTGTTCCTTCGCGACGCGCAGCGCATCCACGCCGAACTTATCGCGCACCTTATCAATCGCCTTGTAGAGCTTCTTGAGCTTGCCCACATCGAGATCGCCGACAAACGTCTGCTGCCACGCGTCCGAGGTGAAGTGCGACGCCCCGACGCCCAACAGCCGCACCCGCCCTCGCCGCGTGTACGCCTTGGCGAACAGCTCCTTCACGTGCCCATAGATCACCGGGTCGAGATCGGTCCCTTCCTTGAGTGTCACCGACCGCGTCACCGTCGAGAAATCGCCGTACCGCAGCTTTAGCGTGAGGCACCTCGCCTGCAACGCTTCCTCCCTGAGCTCCCGGCCGACCCGCTTGACGAGCCGCCACAGCGTTCGGTCCATCTTCTCGAGGTCCGCCGTATCCTCGCTGAACGTCGTCTCCCGGCTCACCGACTTCGGCAGCGACCACGCCTCGACCGGGCTCGTGTCAACGCCGTTCGCCTTCTCGTGCAGCCACGCGCCCCACTGGCCGAACGTGCGCACGAGCAAGTCCTTGTCGATTCGAGCGAGCTGGCCGATCCGCCGCACCCCAAGCGCGACGAGCCGCTCCTTTGTCGCCTCGCCCACGCCGGGCAGTCGCTCGATCGCCAATGGCGCCAGAAAATTCGCCTCGAACCCCGGCAGCACCGCGCACAGCCCGTTCGGCTTCGCCAGCTCCGAGGCCACCTTCGCCACCAGCTTGTTCGTCGCCAGCCCCACCGACGCGTTGAGCTTCGTTTTGCGCTTGATCTCGAGCTTGACCGCCTCGGCCGCGGCGAGCCCCGGCCCGTGGAGCCGCTCCGTGCCGATCAGATCGAGATACGCCTCGTCAATCGAGACCGCCTGCACGTCGGGCGTGTAGTGCTCGAAGATCCGGTGCACGCGCCGCGACCAGCTCGCGTAGTTCTGCAGGTTGCTGTGGAGGAAAATCGCGTGCGGGCAGAGCCGCTTCGCCGTCCGGAGCGGCATAGCCGAACGGATGCCGTACGTGCGCGCCTCGTACGAGGCTGCTGCCACGACCCCCCGCCCGTCCGGGTCGCCCCCCACCACCACCGGCCGGCCCGCCAGCGACGGGTTCGCCAGCGTCTCGACCGACACGAAGAACGCGTCCATGTCCACATGCAGGATCTGCCTTGGCCGCCTCATGCCCCCATTCTATGCCCCGCGCGGAGCGCACACAAACATTGCCCTTGCGTTTAGCATCCCGCCCCGGTATCATGGATTGGGCATTGCAAGGAGGACAGACCCATGTCGGATATGAGCCATGAGGAAATCGCCTTCGAGGTTCGCAAGGCGCTCGAGGAGGTCTATTCGCTGCTTGGACCGGGCTTCGACGAAGAACCGTACAAGCGCGCCTTCGCCCAGGAGCTGACGCGCCGCAACATCCCCTACGAGCAGGGCAAGAAAATCCCCATCACATACAAGGACGCGACCGTCGGCGAGTACACGCTCAACTTCGTAGTCCGGGACAAGGTGTACGTGCGCCTCGCGGCCGAGGGGGGTCATCCCGGGCTGCTCAAAGCCCAGGTCGCCGCCTGCATCAAGGCGGCCAAGCTCAAGCTCGGGCTCCTGGTGGACATGAACGTTCAGTCATTCAAAATGCACCAGGTCCTCAACCCCGACTTTGTGCTTGGCTCCGGCGGTTCGGGCGGTTCGACCGCCGGCGACGAGGAGCCACCCGAACGTCTCCCGCAGCAGAAACGCAAGGGCAAAGATACCGACGCGTTCGAAAAGCTCTTCGACGAATAGCCGCGGCGCCAGGGAGAGCGGCCCAGCCTGGGGCGCAAGCCCGTCGAGGCCTCAGCAAGGGCCAAAGCGCCGGAGGTGCAACAGCCGGTAGCCCGGGGCATAAGCCCCGGGTTTCCGACGAGAAAACAGATATTCCGAGCCCCGAAGGGGCGACAGCAAACGTCGCGCCGTCCCCTACTCCTCGAGCTCCTCCCACGAACGCCGGTCGGCATTCCAGCGCTGCATCGAGGGCCGGCTGTGCGTGACCCTTCCGTTCCCGTCGTACGCCTCGTATCGCTCCATGCGCTCCCGGCCGTCTTCGCTGTAGGTATAGACGCTTTTGCTGAGGAGGTTCCCGTCCCCGTCAACAGTCTCCCCGCTTGCCGGATCCCTGCTGTCGCCGAGGTAGTCGTACGTGGTCTTTGCAAGCACCTCGCCGCCGCCGTAGCCGTACGCCTCCTCGATCATCCGGCCGCGACCGTCGTAGCGCCAGCTATTGTGCTCCTCAACCTCACCCTCCTCGTTGTAGCCGGTTTCCTCGAGCACGCCGCTGTGCGCCGCGTACTTCCATTCGACGCGCACCCCGGCCTTCAACCACCGAGACGGCGCGCCCGTCTCGCCGAAGGTCTCGAGCTTGGTCAGCTTGTCGCCGTGGTAGGTGAATTTCAAGTATTCACGGCCCTCGGGCGGCCTCTTCCACTTCTCGCCGCCCGGCCTGGTCTTCTCAGAATCCCAGTACCCCTCGATGTCGGCCGCGTACACCACGCGCTCAGGGCCCAGTTGTTCCACTTTGACCGCCGCGTTCAGGTCCTTCCCAGGGTTATTCTTGTCCTTCTCTTCAGACCCATTCCCGCCGCAGCCGACCGCCACCACGAGCGCCACACCCACGGCCAAACCAAGCAACCTGCTCATCACTTCACGCCCTCCAGAAATACCCCGCACCTTTTCCTGGGAGCATTCAAATCCGCCTTTCGCTCACCCCGCCTGCTCCCACGTCTCACCCGTCTTCCTCCAGTCTTCCCTCACAGGATCCCATTCCTCTCGAAACGTGCCGACATGCGTCAGGGCACCCGCATCGCTGTAGAGTTCCATCCTTTCCGTGCGTTCCTGACCATCGGCGCTGTACGTGTACTTTCGTACGGTCGTCTTTTCCTCGCCGTCCTCTCCGTACACCGTTTCCTCGACGAGCCGCTCCGCATCGTCATACGCGTACACATGGCGCTCGGTCATCTTCCCCTCAGCGTGCTTCGCCAGCTCGACAAGCTGCCCGGCATCATCATAGCGGTAAGCGTGACGAATGACCACCTTTCCATCCGTACCAAACCACCGCTGTTCAAGCACCTCGCCGTTGGCGGCATACAGCGACTCAGTGCCGGCAGCGCGTCTCAGCTTCCGATCCACCCCCAACCCATACTCGCCGAACACGTACCTGGTGGACGCATCAGGCATGAACCGCAAGCCAGGGGAGCCATCCTCGTTGAACGCCTCCAACTTGACCAGCATCTCACCGTAGTACGTGAACTTGACATACCGTTCACCCGCCGGCGGGCTGCTCCACTGCTCGCCACCCGGCACATCTTGCCCATCTTCCCAGTCCACGTACTCGGCATACCTCACATGTTCCGAACCCCAATACTCGGGCTCCACCGCAGCATTCGGCCCCTCCTTGTCCCCCTCGCCGCCGCAGCCGATCGTAACCACCAGCGCCCCAAGAAGTAACACAACAAACCCTGCCCTGACCATCCCTCGCACTCCTTCTGCTTTGGTTTCCACAAAATTCTCCGAGACACCAATCCAACTTCCCACAATCAAGTTTCAGGCCAACAGGTACT
>Ga0180431_10006720_pt1 | contig 13591 bp, 14 predicted proteins | sample SS_ome_11_FD_132459 | JGI IMG/M metagenome (GOLD analysis project Ga0180431, IMG submission 132459) | Hypersaline lake sediment archaeal communities from the Salton Sea, California, USA - SS_1_MS_1 metaG | ecosystem: Environmental > Aquatic > Non-marine Saline and Alkaline > Hypersaline >... | reverse complement strand
TGATGAAACAAAAGCTGGAACTGGGTCTCCCTCCGCGCAAGTTTACCCGGCTGGAGCTGCTGGAAGCCGCCGGCCCAGACACGCCACTGTCCAAAGACTTGACTCGTATCGAACGCAAACTAAGACAGACTGCCGGTCAGGAGATAGATGTGCGCTCTATTCAGGCTATCGTCAAGAACAAGCCATCGCTTGAAGCGGTGCTGGACGAATTGGCAGGGCAATACGAGGTGCCGGAAAAGCGAGTGGAGGACTGGGTCAAATGGGTGAGCCGGCTGTGGGAGCAGACGCCACGCTACGAACTGGGCGGACGGACGCCATCCGAAGGCAGCAGAACTTGAATCACGAGGAAAAAAGGATAACATGGTCAAGCTAGTTCATCGCAAGCAAGAGTGGGAAGTCAAAAAGGGGATGACTGTCCGTGACGCTATTTTGAAAGTGGGACTGAATCCAGAAGCTGTACTGGCCGTCCGTGATGGCCAACTCATCAACGAGGATACCAAAATCCAGGAGGGCGATGTTATCAAATTGATCGCCGTTGTCTCTGGCGGTTAATTCTTGCTCATTCTGAGGTGTCAATGAAGTGTCGAAAATGTGGCCGCAAGGCTGTTTTTAACATGCGGCGCCACAAGCTGGCGCTGTGTGCAGAGCATTATTTAGAGTGGTTCCCGACGCAGGTCGAGCGTACCATCGGCAAGTACAAGATGTTCACCCGTGACGAACGGGTGCTGGTGGCCGTCTCCGGCGGCAAGGACAGCCTGGCGCTGTGGGACGTGCTGCTGAACCTGGGTTATCAAGCCGAGGGGCTCTACATCGGCCTGGGGATTGATGGGGGCTTTGGCTATTCGGATCTGTCGCTGGAGAAAATCCAAGGGTTCATGGCTACGCGTCCAGGCGCTGTGTTGCACAGGGTGGACATCCCAGAGACCTATGGCGAGAGTCTCCCCGAGGTCGCGGCGCGCAAGCAGCGAGGGCGGGGCAAGCCGTGTGCTGTCTGTGGGTTGATCAAGCGTTACGTGATGAATCGCGTCGCCAGCGAGGGCAGTTTTGAGGTCCTGGCCACCGGCCACAACCTGGACGACGAGGTGGCGGTGCTTTTTGGCAACACGCTGCATTGGCAGGTAGGCTACCTGGCCCGGCAGTCGCCGGTGTTGGAGGAACGGGGTGGGCTAGCCCGCAAAGTCAAGCCACTCTGCCGCCTCTACGAGCGCGAGGTGGCCGCTTATGCTCTCATCAAGGGCATTGACTATATCTATGATGAGTGTCCCTACGCCGTTGGCTCGACGACAAATCGGTATAAGGAATTGCTTAACGAATTGGAACTGGATTCCCCGAGTAGCAAGTTGCAATTCTATGTGACCTTTTTAAAGGCCAAAGAGCAGGGACTCTTTCGACAGGCGATAGAGCAGGTGGAACTGCACCCTTGCGAAAACTGTGGCCAGCCGACGACGGCGCCGGGGCTGTGCACATTTTGTCGTTTGTGGTAGCGTTTTCCTTTACAATACCTTTTCCAGGTCCAGGCCGCGCGCAGCGGCACGTTCTGCCCGCCAGTTGCCTTCGGTGACAGGCGGTGGCAAAACCTCGTCGGCAGGACGGCGTACGAGGCATAATGCCCCTTCCGGACAGGTAGGAACGCAGAGGCCGCAGCCCACGCAACGGGTTTGATCCACGCGTACCACGTCTTGCAGCGATAGTGCCTTGAACTGGCAACGCTCAACGCAGAGGCCACAGGCGGTGCACAGTTCTTCGTCCGCCTGATTGACAAAGGCGGAGCGGGCGATGACGTTGGCCATGCCCAGGTCGGCGATGCCGCGCAGGATGCCACAGGAGCAGGTACAGCAATTGCAGATGTACCACAATCCCTGCTGGTTGTTGCTTACCGAGTGCACCAGGCCTGCCTCGGCCGCACGCTGCAATGTAGCCATTGCCTCTTTGCGGGTTAAGGCGCGGATGGTGGAGCTATGATCAAAGACGCCAGGCGTCTGACTCAGAACCATGCAGACGTCGATCGGATGCTCACATGGCTCGCCGATGAGCGCTTTCTGCGTACGGCAGATGCAGTCGACCACGCCCCATGCCTGAGCGGCATTCACAATGTCGGCTGCGCTCTCGAAAGGCTGTACTTCTATGCCAATTTGTATACTTTGGTCTACCGGGATGACGCGGTGCACCGGTGGCTGCATGGCCAGGGTTTGGCCGAATGCTTGTTGGTAATAGTCTTCAAACAGGTGCGCCAGCTCGGCATCCAGCGTGCTGAATTGCATCTCGTAAATGCCGACGACAAAAGGCAGTAACCCGTAGCCCAGGCCCCCTTCCGCCCGCCCGGCAGCGATGAGACCACGGCGAGCCATCTCTTTGAGCGTTTTGCGCAAGGTTTTTGAGTCGTTGCCAACGCGGGTCGCGATTTGTGCCGGCGTCTCTAATGTCAGGCGCAGTTGAGCCGCCAACGTGGCCTCTTGGGGGGTAAAGAGCTTGGCCAGCAGACGCAATTCTGCGCCATCGGCAGTCGGCGGAAAGCCGTTGGGCAGTGCGTCCAGACGTTCGGCCAGGCGCTTGTAGGCGTTCATGGCAGAAGCGGGCATGTTCTCTCCTCTCTATGCTGACTTTTTTATCTGTCTCCAAAGGTATTTGTCAGAAAACGATGCAATTGTGCCCGATGTCCCTTTAACAGCGACTCGTCTCCTGTACGATAAGCATGCACCACGTAGCGGATGCTCACTGCTTGCTGGTAAACCTCTAGCCGATCCCAAAAGTTGTCCGGCAGACTTTTTGTGTCGGCATAGCCATCGAGAAAGCCTCTGATCAGGGATGGATGACGGTCAGCAACGTGGCTAACCAGGTTGGCCATGTCCCACTCGGGGCTCCAGCCTTGGGCGTGCTTAAAGTCAAAAACGCCGGTGACGTGAAAACCAGCGATACCCTCTTGAACGGTGATGTTTCTTTCGTGATAGCTGCCATGGATAAAACAGGCTTCTCTGCGACTCAGGGCGTGCGTTTGTCTCACGAGACGTTGTAATGCCACGACGGCCGATTTGTCTAGCAGACCGTTCTCCTCGCAGACTTGGAGCCATTTCATGACACGGACGACGGTATAGTTTTTCTCACTGGTTGAAGCGAGCGGGTCATCAGTGAGAAACTGGCCAAAATTTTCCAGAGGAATGCTGTGCAGCCTGGCCAGATAGCGGCCCACCTCGTAACCTACTGTTTCCTGATCCTGTTCGTCCATGCGGGGCAATGCCTTTTCTAAGGACTCGCCGGGTAGGTGGTTGAACACAGCATAGGGTTGGTCAATGAGCGTCCGGCTGTCGTCAAAGTGGATGACGCGGGCTGTGGGCACACCCGTCTCGGGCATCACTATCCGTAATACGTGCATTTCCTTCTCTAATTGAGGTTGGGGGGTATCACGTTGGTAAATCCGCAGAACGATCTCGATCGAGGGATTTTGTAGTTGCACGACATAGTTCAGGTTAGCCGAGTCGCCTTCCAGTGGACGGCAGGAGGTAACGATTGTTTCAGGGAATGCCTGGCGGGCCAGATTTTCGATGGTTTCGGGTACAAATTTCATTGATGCACCTCACAACAGGGACTGGTTGATTTTAGCCGAAAGTGGCGGAAAAGGCAAGAATTCCTCATGAATTTCAAAACGCTTTGCCTAAAATGAATTGGCTAACATGGCTGCCGCTGAATTCACAGACGCCATCTTTTGACGGCCGTTCTGAGCAATGCTATAATGAAACAATGAAACGTCGTCCGCTTTTCAGTGGGAAGGGGATTTGGGCTCTCTGAAAGGGCGGCTGTACAGGCATAATGTTTGATCTGTCGCCAACTTGTCCTACTAGTTTTTCAGTGATTTTTTCAGTGATATCGTCGGCCCGATTTTGTTCATACGATCGCATGCGTTTTGACCGAGATACGGTATTGGGTTGAAATATGATGACACCTCAGATCGCGTTCACCCTGACAATTCTTGGTGTTGCCATTGTGCTTTTTGCCTCCGAGTGGTTGCCAACTGACATTGTGTCGCTGTCGGTTATGCTGATCCTGGGAGTGACCGGTTTGTTGTCGCCGGAGGAGGCTTTTACCAGCTTTGCCAATCCGGTCGTGATTATCATTGGTAGCGTCTTTGTCGTCAGTGCTGCACTCTTTCAGACCGGTGTGGCGACACAATTGGGACGCGTTATGGTCCGGTTGGCTGGAGAAAGCGAACCTCGCCTCATTGCTGCATTGATGATCGGCGCGGCCCTTTTGTCGGGGGTGATGAACAACGTGGCGGTGGCAGCAGTGCTCATGCCGGCGGTGATCGGCATTGGTCTCAGCACTGGTCGCGCTCCCTCCCGCTTGTTGCTCCCTCTGTCCTTTGCGGCCATCGTCGGCGGCACCTTGACTCTGATCGGCTCGCCACCCAACATCATTGTCAGTCACGTACTGTCTGCAGGAGGCTTTCGACCCTTTGAGCTTTTGGATATTGCTCCTATTGGCGTCCTCAGTGTGTTGGCTGCCACTCTTTACATGGTGACCATTGGCCGCCGCTTGCTCCCCGAGCAGCCCATTGAGGACAAGCTGCATCGTGCCCGGCTGCCGAGCCAGTTGATCGGTCTCTATCGGTTGCCGGAGCGAATTTTCACCCTTTATGTGGCGCCAGATTCCGCTCTCGTTGGTCAGACACTGGCCGAGAGCGGCTTGCGGCGCGACCACGGTCTGACGGTGTTGGGTATCATTCGTGAATCGAGTTGCCGTATGGCTCCTTTGCCGACAGAGTTGATCCAGGCTGGCGACCGGTTGCTGACGCAGGGAGGTCCCCGTCGGCTTCAGCAGGTCGCAGCGGACAAAGATCTCATTTGGGGAGCAGCCACTGTGGACGAAACGGAATTGCTCACTGGCGATGTCGGCGTGGCAGAGGTCACGCTGATGCCTCGATCGTCCCTCGTTGGCAAGACTTTGCGCGAATTGCACTTTCGGGAGCGTTTTGAGCTGACGGTGCTGGCTTTGTGGCGAGGCGGCGAGCCTGTAGAGCGTCTCATCGGTGACGAGCCATTGCGGCGGGGCGATGCCTTTTTGGTGCAAGGCTCGTGGCGAAAAATTCGTCTGTTGCACCGAGAACCGGGCCTAATGGTTATCTCGGAAGACGAGGACATTCCCCGACGCACCCGCAAAGCGCCGTGGGCAATCGCCATCTTGGTGGGTATGGTCGCTGCTGTTGCTTCCAAGATGCTCTCTTTGTCGTTGGCTGCATTAGGCGCAGCTCTCTTGACGATCTTTACCGGCTGCCTGAGGGCCGAAGAAGCGCGGAATGCCATCGAGTGGCGGGTGGTCTTTCTCATTTCCGGCATGTTGGCTTTCGGTAAGGCCATGGAAAATACCGGCACAGCCCAGTGGGTGGCGATGACTCTCCTCTCTCCGGTAGCTGAACTGGGGCCTTTGGCTGTGATGGCAGCGTTGTTTCTGATCACAATGGTCCTGACGTTGGGTATCTCTAACCATGCCACGGCAGCCCTGATGGCGCCCATTGCCTTTAATGTCGCCACGAGTCAGGGTTTCGATCCACACTCTTTGCTCCTGGCTGTAGCGGTCGGCACTTCGGCGGCTCTTCTTACTCCTTTTGCCCATCCATCCAATTTGCTGGTCATGGGCCCAGGTGGCTACAAGTTTCGAGATTACGTGCGCGTCGGACTTCCATTGAGCATTTTGATATTGGTAACCACGTTGGTAGGATTGGCGGTGTTATGGCGAGTGTGAGGGAAGCAAGGGCGTGTCTCGATTTATCCTCGGATCGTTGGACTGCGCAATCGCGACCTTTGGGGTTTTCCTGACCTCAGAGGTCTTTTTTTAAGTCCACTTGATAGTAATTCTGTGATTTGGTGCAGTTCAGTATGGACAATAAGGCTAAAGTATGATAAAATATAGTAAAATATGACCAATCATATTGTGGTGAGTTGCCTTTGGGGGTAGAGCGTCGTTGTCTTTTGGGGTTTTTGTTGATCCATCCTGTCGTCGGGCAAGAGTTGGCTGGCTGAAGGTGGACTTTTGTCCTGAGAGGCGAATTGTGCTCTAGACCGCAATCAGGGGGATGTGACGTTCTGCTTGTGCTTGGGGGAATCGGTTGCCAGAGGTTTCTCACCCACCCAAGAGGTGGTGCGACTTATGTCTGAAGAAAAAATTCGCGTTTTGATCGTAGAAGATTCTGTCGACGTGCGCGAGTATTTGCAGAGGCTCATTCACTATCTGGCCACAGATTTAGAAATCGTCGCTTTGGCATCCAATGGCATACAGGGGATAGACCTGGCCAGGGAGCATCAACCTGACGTTGTGCTGATGGACATCAATATGCCTGATCTCGATGGCATTGCAGCCACACAGACTCTTTTACAGGAATCGCCTTTGTCAAAAGTTATTCTGATGTCGGGTCATGTGGAGCCCGAGTATGTCAAGCGTTCTATGCAGGCCGGGGCCCACCAGTTGATCACCAAACCGATTAACGGTGACGAATTGATATCGATCATACGCACGATCTGCAAGGTGGATGCCGGCGCAAATTGACTTTGGCTCAAGTGAGGACAACAATGAAAATCTATGATCTGGAGGCCACTGCTTTAGCGGCAGAGGGCATCCTGTATATCCTCATCGCTGGTCTTCTTTTAAAGAGACGCGATCTGCGGGAAGGGATTGTGCGCGCGCTTGTGTTCTATGCTGCCACCTCGTTGCTTTGGACGTTGGGCCTGGCTCTCTGGCGGTTGGGTTGGTTTAGCTTCCTGGTCGCTGATCTGGTGGCGCATCTCCCGTTTTACGGTGTATTGATCCTCTCTTTGCTGTTTCTCTACTTGAGCCGGTTGTTTCTGCGACTCAAAGGGATTGGCCTGGGCTGGTGGGCATTGAGCATAGCCTGGATAGGCGGACTGGTGGCTTTTGACAGCAGCTTGGCGCCTTTGCCCGATGTGCTGTGGTTAGGGGGAGGGAGGGCGATCCAAAACCAGGAGGCTGTTCTCGGCCTGCATGTTGCCGGCTGGGGAATTGTGATGGGCTGGGCAATTCTGCTGACGATCAAGGCCTTCCGTAGCGCACATCAACCCCTGCATCGCAATCGGATAAGGTACTGGCCAATGGCCTGGATGTGTGTCGTTGCCGGTGATGGGCTGCTATTCGCCGGTCGTCATCTTTTGAGCAGCAGTTGCCACTTGTTGGGTATCCTCATTGCCACTTATGTGGTACTGACTCATCGTTTGCCAGACGTCACCCGGGTTTGGCGGCGGACGGTGAGTTATCTGATCATGACTCTCTTGACGATCACCATTTACACCGCCGGCTTTTGGGTGACGGAATATGTTTTCCAGACAATACCGGGTTACAGCCCTCTGTTGGCCGGAGCGGCTATGGCCTTGATCTTGGCTATTGTCTTTCAACCACTCTTGCGCCTGATTCAACAATTGGTAAAGCGGTTGATCTCGGGGACGGGCTACGATCCCAGTCATTCATTGCGCGAGTACAGCCGGAGCATCAGCAACATTTTGGACCTGGAACGGTTGGCAACGGTGGCCGTGGGCATCATCAGCGAGGCGATGGAGATCCTTCATGGCGTGTTGTTCCTGGTGCAGTATGAAGAAGGGGAGGAAGGAGACGAGGAGGGCTATTTTATTCTGGAGGCTGTGAAAGGCCTGGGAAAAGTGCCTTCCTCCGGAAGACTGTCCGCCAACAGCCCGGTAGTTGATTACTTGAGCCAGGAACACCGTCCCTTGACTCAATATGACATAGATCTGCTGCCCTGTTTTCGCGAGATTGCTCCTGCGGAGCGCGGCTGGCTGACGGGTCTGGACATGGATGTATATGTACCCATCTATGCCAGGGGAAAGTGGATCGGTCTTTTGGCCTTGGGTCCTAAGCGGTCTGGCGATCGCTATTTCAGCGAGGATCTAGTTCTGGTCGGCACGCTGGCCGACCAGACGGCGGTGGCATTGGAGAACGCTCGTCTCGTTGGGGACCTGAGGCAGCTTAACAGCGATCTGTACCATGCGTACGCAGATTTGGACAAGGCCAACCGCCAGTTGCACGAGATGGACAAGCTCAAGTCGAATTTTATTGGCGTCATCACGCACGAGTTGCGCAGTCCCTTTGCCAACATTGCCTTTTCGCTACAATTATTTGAACGCTATGGGGTGGATCATCTGCCTTCTGAACAACACGACCAGCTGAATCAGCTAACCGGCGTGGTCGCATCAGCCAGAAAGATGGTGGACAACCTGGTGACCTTTGCGGCCTTTTTCAGCAAGCAGGGTGAGTTGAACATGAGTTGGTTGGATTTCGACGATGTGATCCAAGAATCTCTCTTGCCTTTGCAGACGATGGCTGAATCCAAGGGTTTGACGCTCCAGGTTGCAGCGTCAAATGGCCTGCCAGCACTGTACGGTGACCAGGAGCGCCTGGCAGAGGCCGTGCATCACCTGGTGCACAATGCGATCAAGTTCACCGAGGCAGGAGGGGAGGTGAGAGTCCGGATCTGGGCTACAGAAGACGCAGCTCACTTTGAGGTAAAGGACAACGGCATCGGCGTGCCGACTGAAAAACTGCCCACGCTGTGGGAGGGCTTTACCCAGATGGCCGACCCGCTGCGGCGGGGTGTGGAGGGACTGGGCCTGGGTCTGGCGTTGGTCAAATACGTCGTGACAGCCCACGGCGGCAGCGTGTGGGCCCGGAGTGAAGAGGGCGTTGGCAGCACGTTTGGCTTTCGAGTGCCTTTGGACAGCGCGGAGGGCTTGACCGCGATGAAAAGGACATTGACCTGTTCCTAGCCCGCTGTCAAAAATGTGTGTTATGGCCAATACATAGCTTGTTCCATTGAACCGGCCCAGCGATCTTGATTTGACAATTCTGATGAAACACGATATACTCTATTCGTGTGGGGTAAGTAAAATTCCGAGTTGGTGCTGAGAGAGCATACGCCTGGACTTTTACAGGTCTAGGCGTTTTGTTTTGCTACTTGTCCTAGAGCACAGTTAAATTTTTTCATCATGAGAGATCATCACTGTAAAGTGGTTCAATGGTTCTAATGGCCAGGGCTTTATCTCGCGAGAGGACGCCAGGGAGACTTTTGTTCACTGCTCGGCCATCCCAGGGGGGAGGGGGCGAAATCTGGGCAAAGGACAGCAAGCTCTCCGTTAGACAAGACCCCAAGGGTCTGCAAGCTATCAATGTCGTGTCCTTGTAGACCAGAGAAGGAGAAAGTGACATGACCAAAAAAATATACGTTGGCAATATGAGTTACGATACGACTGCGGAAAGACTTCAAGAGCTATTCCTGGTGCATGGTGAGGTGACCTCGGTTAATGTGATTACCGATCGTTATACCGGACGGCCTCGAGGCTTTGCTTTTGTCGAGATGGCGACAGACGAGGCAGCAAAGACGGCCATTGCTGCGTTAGATGGCAAGGAAGTAGATGGTCGGCAACTCAAAGTGAACGAGGCGCAGCCTCGCAAGCCGCGTGGCGGAGGCCGAAACCAAGACCGTCGTCGATGGTAAAACCAGGTCTATGGGGGGAGTTACAGGCTTTCCAGATGTGGTTGTTCTAGCTTGGTAGGTATACATAAAGTGTATCACACTTTTTTCCCCCAGCAGGATTAACCTCTTAAGAGTAATATGAGGAGTAAAAAATGGCACAGGCAAAACATGGTGATACTGTCAAAGTTCACTATACAGGCAAGTTAAAAGACGGCCGGGTCTTTGACACTTCTGCTAACCGCGATCCTTTCGAATTTACCATCGGCGATGAACAGGTTATTTCTGGCTTTGAAGAGGCCGTGGTTGGGATGAATCCAGGCGAATCAAGAACCGCTCAAATCCCGGTGGATGAAGCGTATGGCCCTCACAGTGAAGAAATGGTGCTGGAAGTAGATCGAAACCAACTTCCAGAGGACTTGGAACCAGAGGTCGGTGATCGGCTAAAAATACGTCAATCGGACGGTGAAACATTTGTCGTTACAGTGACCGATATCTCTGCATCAAGTCTGACATTAGATGCTAACCATCCTTTGGCCGGCCAGGATTTGATTTTTGATATCCAGCTTTTGGAGATTGTTTAGCCATTTCATTTGCCAGGCTTTTTAGCCCGATGTCTGGAGCACTTGAGCGTCTGCCCACGATGGCAGGCGCTTTTTTTTTGACTACCATACGCCAGGCGTGGTTGGGTTGCAAGACAACGTGTGGGGTCTGGTTAACTTTTAGACGGTTTTCAGGATTTGCTGGCTCTTTTCATTCGCTTGGACCGGCGTACGAACCTATTATGCTGTGTGGCCGGCTTGCTCTCTTGGCTGCATGCGAATAAACCAAAGCCTACGAGGCAAAGGACGGTGCTCACAACGAGGGCGCCGCCAATGCCAATGCGATCGGCCAACAGGGTGCCCAGCAGGGGTGCAGCCACTGCCGAGAGATGCTGCACTGTTTGGGCCACAGAAACAAAGGTGGCGCTGTGCTGCAGCGGCACCGTCTTCATCAGTTCGTCAAAGAACACCAGATCAAGTCCTGCTTGAAAGATGCCTGCCAGGCCGGTATAAAGCGCAATCCATTCCACGCGATGCGTAGATGCAATCAACGCGGGATAGACAGCCAGGCCCAGAGCTGTCCGCAATAACACAAAGCGCGAGCCTCGTACTTTGCCCTGGCGTGCCCAGAAAAAATAACCTATCAACATGATGAACGTCTGGGCGGTATTGATGATCCCGATCCATGCATCCGTTGCCTGTGCCTCGCGCACATAGTAGAGTGGGAAAAGGGGGATAGAGAGTGCTGAGCCCAAGGTATAGACGAATCGCTTTGACGTAAATGAGAGAAAGGCGCGTTCGCTGCGAATTAGATTGACATAGCCCTCGAAACGCTGGAGAAGCGACTGGTCAACTGTGCGCGGCTGTGTTTCCGCATCAGGTAGATCGATGCGCATCGAATAGCAGTAACTGATCAGTCCGCCTGCTGAGAGACCGATAAAGACCAACTGATAGTTAATGGGAAAGCTGACGCGATGCAAGATCTGGCCGACGACTGTCACCATGACAGCCGATGTCAGGCCTATGATAGACCATCGGCGGCTCAGCAGTGAATAACGTCCCCTGGGGCCCGCCACGGCGTTCATCACGACGGAGAAGGCAACGTTGACCGTCACTTGAGGGAGGGTGATTGCTGCCCAGATGACGAGCACGGCCGGCACAATATATTGCTGCGGCACCATAAATGACACGATGCCGGTTAATGCATAGCCCAAGACAGTCAGCAATCGCGCGCTGCTGAACCACGGCACAATGTTCCGGCGGCTTTGCAAAAAACGCCCCGCGGCGATGGCAAGGAACAAACCGGTAAAGGCCGGCATGGCTGTCAGCAGACCGACCTGGAAATTGGTCGCGCCAAGCCTTGTAAGAAAGACAGGCAAGAACCGGGAGGCGGCAGCCGCCAACCCAATGCCAATGGCATCTATCTGGACGTTCAAAAAGTTTTTTTTCTGTATCGGTGTCGCACCCGGAGGTGCCACTGACAGGTGAAAGAATCTCATGATGAGCAATCCCCTGGTGTGAGGTGCAAAATTTGGTTGGATCAGGATTGTCCCCTCTAACAATTTGCACGTTGTGCAGGGACAGTTTCTTGGCGCAGGAGTATATCACGGAGCGGGGGATGGAGCAAATGTGATATCTCTTGCCCGATGCAGGGCAACGGCCGAGTCAGCTTGGCTGGCTTCAAGTGGCTCGCTTGCTCCTGATTGGCTTTGGGGGTACAATACGTGCGGTCGAGGTCGGACTTGACCATCCGAAAATTATTCCAGCAAAATCGTCACAAGCTGCACGAGCGATCGAAATTTACCAATTTGTTGTTTCCATAGGTGTTTGGTGCGCTTGATTCGTCATTGGAAATTCTATTTTTGCTACTGAGCATTTAAATTTTCGGATAATTCTAAATTTATAGAGCCCCTCGTTGCTGAGGGGCTCTATTGAGGCAATTGATTACTATCTCTTGGAATAAATAGTCGCCTACAGAGCGCTGACAATGTTGCTAAAGACGTTCCCAATGATGGGACCCAGGAGCAAGAGAATGGCGATGACCACGATAGCAACCAACACCAGGATCAGCGCATACTCGACAAGACCCTGGCCCTCTTGACGCGGCAGGAACAGCATTGGATTTACCTCCTTTTTGTGGGTTCCAATTTGGATAAAGCAGGAGAGCCATTGATGAATAGCTCTAGTTCCCTTTAGGGTGCCCCTGTACGGTATGATACTAGTATACACTAACATGGAGCCGTTGGCAAGGGCTATTTGTAAAATATTGAGTAAAAACAAGTCGGATGTACATTTTTGCTGTGTCCAACGTGGCGGGCCCAAGAAAAAGGTGATCGAAGACCTACTTCGTCCATGACGGCGAGATGTATGGATCGCGAAAACGGATGAGAAAGACAAGGAAAGGGGGGACAGTTTGGCTCTGACGGTGGCTCACGCGCCAGGCAAGGTGATTCTCTTTGGCGAGCACGCTGTTGTCTATGGCCGTCCGGCGGTCGCAGTGCCGGTGTTGGACGTACGGGCGACGGCAGCGGTGGAGGACATGCCTCCAGGATCGGGCATCATGGTGGTTGCCGAGGATCTGAAGCATACTTTTGGCCTGTTTGACGTACCTCATGACGATCCGTTGCGAATGATTGTGTCGACTACTCTGGCGCGCCTGGGAATAGGGATGGCGATAGCTCTCAAGATCACCGTGTCTTCGACGATCCCTATTGCTCGTGGTCTGGGCAGTGGGGCGGCGGTCTCTACAGCCATTGCGCGCGCGCTGGGCAAACACCTGGGCCAGTGGCTCACTTCGCGTGCTGTCTCTGACCTGGTTTTTGAGACAGAAAAGATTTACCATGGCACGCCCAGTGGCATTGATAATACGGTTGTCGCCTTTGAGAAACCGGTTTATTTTATCAAAGACAAGATCAGGGATGTCTTTTGGGTGAGGACGCCAGTGACGTTGGTTATTGGCGATACGGGCGTTTCCAGTCCGACGGCGATTGCTGTAGCGGACGTGCGGGCAGCCTGGGAGCAGGCACGAGAGCGTTACGAAGAGATATTTGATGAGATCGGCACCCTGGCTCACATGGGGCGGGAGGCGATGGAGTCTGGCGACCTGGAAGTGATAGGCCGGTTGATGAATGCCAACCAAAAGCTGTTACGCCTTTTGGACGTCTCTTCTCCAGAATTGGAAGGGCTGATTGAGGCAGCCATCCAAGGGGGCGCATTGGGCGCCAAGCTCGCCGGCGCCGGCCGGGGCGGCAATATGGTTGCTGTCGTGACGCCAGAGACTGCAGGTCAGGTGAGCATGATGCTGCGGTTGGCGGGGGCAAAGAACGTGATTGTGACAAAAGTCAAGTAAAGAGCGGTGAATGGCGAAGTGAAAGAGCGAAAGCGGATTGTGGTGGCGATTACGGGAGCTTCAGGGGCCGTGATCGGGGTGCGGTTGCTAGAGAACTTGATGGGGCATGAGGTGCATCTGATCCTGTCCGGTGGCGGCAGGGCCGTGATCGCTCAAGAACTGGGCGACGTAGAATTGCTGGCGAGCTATCGCTACGAGGCACGCCAGATCGGGGCACGG
>Ga0180431_10006719_pt1 | contig 13592 bp, 11 predicted proteins | sample SS_ome_11_FD_132459 | JGI IMG/M metagenome (GOLD analysis project Ga0180431, IMG submission 132459) | Hypersaline lake sediment archaeal communities from the Salton Sea, California, USA - SS_1_MS_1 metaG | ecosystem: Environmental > Aquatic > Non-marine Saline and Alkaline > Hypersaline >... | reverse complement strand
CTCTCCGTCCGACGCCGGGATCTACACAGTCATCGTAACCAACGAGTACGGGTGCGCGGACGGCGCCTCGACGCTCGTCGAGATCGACGCGACCCCGCCGATCCTCGAGCTTCCGGCGGACGTCGTCGTCGAGTGCGGCGGATCGACCGATCCGGCGGGGACGGGGGAGGCGACGGCGACCGACGACACGGATCCGTTCCCGATCGTCAGCTACACCGACGCAGCGAGCTCGAATCCGTGCGGCGGGATGATCGAACGGATGTGGATTGCGACGGACGCGTGCGGGAACACGGCCTCCGGTCTCCAGACGATCGAGATCGTCGACACGACGCCCCCGATCCTGACCGTCTCGAGCGCGCAGTTCGAGTGCGACGGAGCGGGAAACGAGGCCGAGATCGCCGGCTGGCTCGCGTCCGCGCTCGCGACCGACGCGTGCGGCGACGCCGTCGTGACGCACGACTTCACGGGCCTCGGCGGGGCCTGCGGCGGGACGGGATCGGTCTCGGTCACCTTCACCGCCGTCGATCCCTGCGGGAACGTGACCGAGCGGGAGGCGACCCTGTCGGTCGTCGACACGACGCCTCCGGACACGCTCGGCGATGTGGCGGTCACCGACGAGGGGACTCCGGTTTCGATCGACGTGCTGGCGAACGACGTCGATACCTGCGACCCGTCTCCCGAGCTGATCGACGTGGGCACGCCGGGCTTCGGTGCGGCCGAGATCAACGGGGGGCGCATTCGCTACGCGCCGTCGGCCGGCTTCGACGGAACCGACAGCTTCTCGTACACGATCGAGGATTGCAGCGGAAACACGGACTCGGCCCTAGTGGAGGTGACCGTCCTGCCGGTGAACGACCCGCCCCTCGCGAACGACCGGGCAGCGACGACGCAGGAGGACACCCCGCTTTCGCTCACGGTGACGGCGACCGATCCGGACGGCGACGCGCTCAGCTACGCGATCCTCTCCGGACCGTCGCACGGGACGATCGACGGGTTCGATCCGGCGACGGGGGCGCTTCGCTACACGCCGGACGCCGACTACAACGGCCCGGACTCGTTCGCGTTCGAGGCGTGCGATCCGGACGGACTGTGCGACGTGGGGACGGTGACGATCTCGATCGAGCCGGCCGACGATCCGCCGACGGCCGATCCGCAGACGCTGACGACCCCGGAGGAGACGCCGCTTCCGATCACGTTGACCGGCAGCGATGTCGACGGCGATCTCTTGACCTACGGGATCGCGAGCGGCCCGAGCCACGGGACGATCGACGGGTTCGATCCGACGACGGGCGCGCTTCTCTACACGCCGGACGCCGATTTCGCCGGGACCGACGCGTTCGTCTTCGAGGCGTGCGATCCGGATCCGGAACACGGGTGTGCCCACGCAACGGTGACGATCGTCGTGACGCCGGTGAACGACCCGCCGCTCGCCCAGGATCAGACGAGGACGACGACCGAGGACACGGCGACCGGCACCTTCGCGCTCCTGATCTCCGATCCGGACGACACGCTCGCCGAGCTGTCGTGCGATTGCCTCTCTCCGCCGCAGCGCGGGACGGTCGAGCGCGGGCCGAACCACACGGTGAACTACACCCCCGACTCCGACTTTTCGGGGACCGACACGTTCCGTTACCTCGTCTGTGACCCGGACGGCTCGTGCGACACCGCGACCGTCACGGTGATCGTGATCGCCGCTCCCGATCCTCCGGTCGCACGGGACGACGCGGCGAGCGTGGCCGAGGACGGGTCCGTCTCGATCGACGTGCCTCGGAACGACATCGATCCGGACGGAGACCTCGATCCGACGTCGGTCCTCGTTCTCTCCGGGCCGGCGAACGGGACGGCGACCGTCGATCCCGTGACCGGCGCGATTCGCTACGAGCCGGCCCCGGACTTCAACGGGGACGACGCGTTCACCTACGAGATCTGCGATCGCGAGGGCGCGTGCGACACGGCGACGGTGACGGTTCACGTCGTCCCGGTCGCGGACCCGCCGGTCGCGCGCGACGACGCGGACGACGTGCTGGAGGACGGGGCGGTCACGATCGACGTCGCGGCGAACGACACCGACCCCGACGGAGACCTCGATCCGACCACCGTCTCGGTGATCTCGCCGCCGGCGAACGGAGCCGTGACGGTCGATCCAATGACCGGGACGATCCGCTACGAGCCGGATCCGGATTTCGACGGCGTGGACTCGTTCACCTACGAGATCTGCGACCGCGAGGGCGTCTGCGACGCGGCGACCGTGACGATCGACGTCGTGCCGGTCAACGATCCGCCGACTGCGAAGGACGACGCGACGAGCACGGGAGAGAACGTTCCGGTGGTCCTGGACGTGACGGCGAACGACGCCGATCCGGACGGGAACCTCGATCCGACGACCGTCGAGATCGCCTCTCCCGCGGCGAACGGGACGGTCGAGGTGGATCGATCGACCGGTCAGATCACGTACACGCCGAACGAGCGGTTCTTCGGAACCGACGCGTTCGCCTATCGCGTCTGTGACGCCGGCGGCCTCTGCGACACGGCCACCGTCACGGTGAACGTCGGGCCGAGCGGCGACGGGCCGATCGCGCTCGACGACGCGGTCGAAGTGATCGAGGACGGCCTGACGGTGATCGACGTGTTGGCGAACGACCAGGATCCGGACGGGAACCTCGATCCGACGTCGGTCACTCTCGTGTCTCCGCCGACCCACGGGTTCTACAGCGTCGATCCGGTGACGGGGACCATCACGTACGCTCCGGACGCGGGCTACAACGGCCAGGACGTGCTGACCTACCAGGTCTGCGACACCGACGGGGAGTGCGACACCGCGACCGTCACGATCACGGTCCTATCGGTCGACGACCCGCCGATCGCGCGCGACGACGCGGCGACCGTCGCCGAGGACGGTTCGGTCTCGATCGACGTCGCGGGGAACGACGCCGATCCGGATGGGGATCTCGATCCGACGACGATCTCGGTGACCTCGTCGCCGGCGAGCGGGACGGCGACCGTCGACCCAGCGACCGGAAGGATCCGGTACGAACCGAATCCGGACTTCAACGGGGACGACGCGTTCACCTACGAGATCTGCGATCGCGGAGGGGCGTGCGACACGGCGACCGTGCGCATTCGAGTCACGCCCGTCGACGACCCACCGGTCGCGGTCGACGACGCGGCTGCTGTCGTCGAGGACGGATCGGTTCGGATCGACGTCTTCGCGAACGACTCGGATCCGGACGGGGATCTGGATGCGACGTCCGTATCGATCGTGGATCCGCCGAACCACGGGAGGGTGCTCGTCGATCCGGTCACCGGGGCGGTGACCTACGAGCCGGCCCCGAACTTCAACGGAGACGACGCGTTCACCTACGAGATCTGTGACAGCGAGCGGGTCTGCGCGACGGCGAGCGTGACCGTGGTGGTCACGCCGCGGAACGACCCGCCGGTCGCCGTCTGCGTCGAGGCGACGGTCTCCGCCGGGACGATCGCTCCGATCCAGCTCCTCGGGCGCGACCCGGACGGCGACGCGCTCACCTACCGGATCACGTCCGCCCCGTCGAGGGGAACGTTGACCCAGCCTGACGACGAGGGGCTCCTCTACTACTCGACGCAGGGAGAAGGTCCGCTCTCCGGCCCGATCTCCTTCACGTTCGAGGTCTGCGACCCAGCCGGGGCGTGCGACACGTGCGTCGTGCAGTTGCTCGTGGTGCGGGTGGCCGGCGGCGGCGGGACCGGCGCGTGCCGCCAGCGGGTCGTGATTTCGGAGGTCGCGTGGTCGGGGACCGACGCGAGTTCGAGTCACGAGTGGATCGAGCTGCGGAACATGGAAGACGCGCCGGTCGATCTCGAAGGCTGGACCCTCCGCTGGCGACGGAAGGTCGCGGAGACGGGCGAACGACGCCTCTGGAAGGCGATCCCTCTCTCCGGCGTGATCGGAGCGCGTGCGTCCGGCGCGGGCGTCGAGTTCACTCCGGACGACGGTCAGCCGGGGGCATGGTGGGTCGTCTGGAATCCGGAGGTCCGTGACGACTTCTTCCTCGTCGAGCGAACGCCGGGCGAGGCTGTCCTCCACGTCCCGGCGGACTTGGTCTACGAGGACGCGCTTCTCCTCGGCCGCGTCGCGGACTTGGACGATCGGGGCGAGGTCGTTGAGCTGGTCGATCCGTTCGGCTGCGTCGTCGACACCGCGAACGCGGATCTCCCGGAGCGCGACGGATGGGGCGCGGGCGACCTCTGGCCGACCGCGACGATGGAGCGGACCGACGCGTCGGGGGCGGATCTCGACGGGAACTGGCACACGAACCTCGGCCTCGTCAGGTCGGAGTTCGACGCGTGGGCGAACCTGATCCACGGGACCCCGAAGCACGAGAACTCTCCGGTCCTCGCCGACGCGGCGGCGGCCGCGGGCATCGCTATGGCGATGCGTCCGATGGGCGAACCGATCGTCCTTCGCTTCGATCCGCTTCCGGAGTGGCCGGCGGACGAAGGTCTCTGGCGCGTCATTGTGACCCGTCCGCCGGAAGACGAGCTTCTCGAGGCGGCGTGGTCGATCGCCGAGAGCGAGAACGGAGACGTCCTCGTCGAGCTTGACGTCAGGCGTCTCCCGCTTGACGTGGAGATCCACGTCTGGGTGCGGACCCCATCGGGCGACCTCCTCTTCGCGCCGTTCCTCCTCTACCCCTACTAGCGGAGGGACACGGGCGCGAGGGTCGAGGCATCTACAAGTGCTCGTTCACCTGCTCGAGGAGCTCGCGGGCGTCCGCCTGGGCGCGGGCGTTGAGAAGCGGGTAGGTCTCTCCGATCGGCGCGTCGAGGACGCTTCGAAGGACCGCCGCCGCCTCTTCCCACAGCCGGCGCTCCATAAGATAGAACTCGGCGAACGCCCGCCGGTTTCCCAAGTACTGCGCGCAGATCGGATCGATCGGGCACGAGGAGGGGGCGCCGCACGCCGCCGCATCGTCCACGACGCGGCAGAAGTAGCCGCGCGCCCGCTCCAGGTTCTTCCGGTACGTGCCGAACGGCATCCGCGGGAGGGCGCCCCAGATGCTTCCGAGGACGCGATCGGCGCCGTAGCAATCGTAGGTCTCGTCGAGTTCGAGGATCCGCTCCAGCATGGCGACCGTCTTCCCGACGATCCCGGCGGGGATCGCCGCCAGGCGGTCGAAATTGGCGACGCTCGTCCAATTCATGCACGCCCAGTACAGGGCCGGCACGTCCGTTGCGCTCCCGACGGCCTCGACGAAGCCTTCCTGGTCCTCGATGGCGGCGAAGTCCGGATTCATCCGGAGGCTCTTCAGCCCCCAGTGCTTCCCCTTCCGGTAGACGTCCTCCTCGCCGTCCTCCCCCTTCGCGAAGACGACTCCGAGCGTGAAGTACGACTGGGCGAGTGCGATCACGAGGCCCTTCCGACCGGGGTCGACGTCGAATCGGTCGACCTCCCGTTCGTTCGTCTCGTCGAGATCCGCGGGGACGGCGAGCGCCTCCTTGAGGGCTCCGATGACGCCCTCGAGCTGCGCCCGCCCGGCGTCGCTGTACTCGACGACCACGTAACCGTCCCGGAAGATGGCCGCGGCTTCGTCGGGCATCGTCGCGTCGTCCTTGGCGGTCGCGGCGGTTGCGGCGAGCAGCGAAGCGACGACGAACGCGATCCCCTTTCTCATCTCTACCTCACTCTCCGGAGCGCCTCACCGACGTGCTCCGAGCGACGCGGGCCCGATTATAGCGGCCGGCCGGGAGGAGCCTGCGGAGATCGACGAGGTCCGACGCTCGGGTGCTCCTTGGGCGGTCGCGGCCGATCGCGTGAGCCGAGGCTCTCGCGGCGTGAAGATCGGGTAGGATAGCGGCGCTGAATTCCGGCTACATCCGTGTGTGGGGGTTCCTTGCCGATATCGACTGTAGTTGCTGCGTGGATTGCCGGTTGTGGCGCCGGCGTGGTCACGGGGTTGATCGGGGCGAGCGCGGTCACGTTCGCTGTTCCGATCCTCGTCACGTTCGCTTCTCTCTCCGCCTACGAAGCGATTGGCGCGAGCCTGCTGACCGACGTGGTGGCGTCGCTGGTTGCCGCGTGGGTCTACCACAGGCACGGGCGGCTGCGGGTCCGCCCCGCGCTGCTCATCGCGGCGGCGGCGGCCGTCGGGGCTCAGCTTGGCAGCTGGCTCTCGACGCATCTGCCGGACGCGCATCTCGGCGCAATCACCGCGATCATCATCCTCACGACGGGGGTTCGCTTTGCCGTGCGGCCGGAGAGCTTCCTCCCGTCGAAGTTCGCGAGGGATCTCCTGTCGAGGCTCCCGCTCTCCACGAAGACCCTCCACCTGATCTTCGGCCTCGTAGGAGGGCTGGTCGTCGGCCTCTTCTGCGGCATGTACGGGGCCGGAGGCGGGATCTCCATCCTGTTCCTGCTCGTCTACGCGATGGACTTCTCGCCTCACGAAGCGATCGGCACGTCGGTGCTCGTGATGGCGTTCACGGCGGCCTCGGGGGCGGCCGGGCACGCCATCCACGATGCGCTCCCCTGGGGCGTCTCCGGCATCGCGGCCGTCGGAGGCGTTGTCGGCGCGTTCGGTGCCGCGGCGATCGCCAACCGCTGTCACGAGCTTCGTCTTGCCCGCGTCGCGGGCGTCACGTTCACCGCGTTGGCGATCCTGATGCTCGTCAGCCAGTACGTTCTCTAGACGCCCCGGCGTCGATGGGTCGCGACGCTGCCCCTGGGTCACTCACTCCCGGTGGGCGTTTCTTCGGATCCAGAGTCGGAAGAACCGATCGAGAATCAGGAACGATCCGTTCTCTCGATCGATCAGGTCCCGCTCGAGGAGAGTGCGGGCGGCGCTCTGAACGGTCGAGGCGCTTTGGAGGTTGTAGGTGCGCACGAAATCTGCTCCGAAGACCTGCGCCCCCTCCGTCGCGCTTGCGAGTCCGATCAGCGTTCGGCGTTGCGCCGGGGTGAGGGATTCCCACAAGGCGCTGTAGGCGTAGGTCTCTCGGTCCAGCAACAGGTCAACTGCTGCGCCAATCGTCTCTGAGGTCACCGAATCGCCGGTCGCGCAGAGCTCCCAGGCCGCGTGGCAGAGGTGTTGCGTGTAGAAGGGATGTCCTCCTGTGTGGTCGCAGATGCCACGGATCTCGGTCTCGCTGATGCGCTTGTCTGAGTTCTGGAATCGATCCTGAATGAACGGAATCCACTCACGATCCGGTATCGGGCCGAGCGGGTAGTGCCCGCCGGCGCGGTAGAGAGGACTGGTCGAATCCAGGACCATCCGCTGGATCAGGTGTTTTCGACTTCCGAGGAAGATGTACGCCACTTCGCCCTGACCCTGGATTGCACTGCGTAGCGTGCGCTCGATCCGGTCGCTCTTGTATTCAAGGATCCGTTGAAACTCGTCGAAGACACGATGACGCGGCACTTCCGTTTCTCGGCAATCCGTGCCGGAGCCAGAAGGACTTCCTCGAGTGGCAGCGACTCCCGCTTCATCTCGCGTACCTCGAAGCGAACCTGCGGATGTCCTTGGTCGTCGACCGTGAGCACGGGGAGGAGGCGCTTGAAGAAGGAGCCGGCAAGCTGGAGCATGCGCTCTGCCGAGGTCTCGAACGCTTCGGTCAGAGCCTTGGCGGTCACGGTGATGAAAGATTCCTCCCCGTCCGTCGGCCAGAGGTCGACGTAGACCGGCACGTGCCCGGCTTTCGGGAGTTCCTCCATCGCCAACCGGACGAGCGAGGTCTTGCCCAGGCGGCGTTCCGAATAGACGAACAGACGCTCGCCCTGCTGCATTGCCCGGGCGAGGTCGCGAAGCTCCGTCGAGCGATTGCAGAACGCGTCTCGTCCGACAACGCCGCCGTAGCGGAACGGATTCAGCATGTTACGCAACCTCCGTAACGCACTCTACGTAATCTTGGGAGTCCAGTCAAGTAAGGGAATAGCGCGATTACGCAACCGGAATTACGTGGGCAACGTAACCCATCAGTGCGATTCCGTGTCCTTGGCGCCCTTCTTTGCGTCGGCCGCGCGGTCGAGATTGAGGGCGAGGAGGCGTTCGAGGATCTGGTCGTCGGGGAGGTCGTGGGGCCAGCCGTAGGCGTCGAGGACGGCGTTGTCGAGGGTCTTGTGGGCGAGGTTGAGCCAGGTGGGGCGCTGGTTGTAGAGGTTGGTGAGGGTGCGCTTCTTGAGCTCGGCTTCGGTCGCGCCTTCGAGATTCACGGGGGAGCGAACAGACAAGGTGTGACCCTCCCCTTCCGGAAGCATCTTGAATCCGTCACCGGGCGCACGCTTCGACCTCCAATTGGCGGGAGGAAAGTCGACGGAAGTAGGATGCGTGTGCCCGGCCTCCCTGCGGAGATTCAGTGGTAGGGCGCTGATCCAGATTGCTTGGGGCGGACCTATTGCGGGCAAGGTGATCATGCGTGGATAGAGCGCTACAGAGGATTCAGGTTCTCGCTGGCAGCAAGCGCGCCAAGGCAACGGAGCCGTTCCTCAAGCGGCTGAGTCAAATGCCGGGCGCAAACGGCCTATTCAAGAGAATCGCATGCGCTCGGGATGCGCACGAGCTCGACGATTGTCGGGCAGAGATCCTGTATGCGTTGATGTTCGCTGGACTTGCGTTTCAAGTCTCCATTGAGCCGAAGGGCGCTGACGGTCCGGACCTATCCGTCTCCCGTCATGAGTACTCGGCAGCAGTCGAAATCACGCGATTCCGGAGAGTGCATGAGGGTCCGCCTGCAGCACAGGCCGGCGACATTCCAGGCGTCCTCCCTGTGTATGGGGATCCACTTCGCGACGTTCGGAAGGTACGCGACAAGGTCACTTCGAAGTTCCGGCAGCTAAGGGAGGGGACTGGCATAGTTGCCATTTGGAATGACGATGGAGATCTCGAGGAGTTGGAAGCATGCCAAGGGGTAGCCGAGATCGCGCATGATGTGATGAGAGGTGTTCTGGCAGCGCCGCCCGACGTGTTCTTGGTCATCTACGCTTCTGAATGGACGCACTGCCGTCAGCAACAGCAGGTGTTCTGCTTCGAACTGCGACCTGAGCTGCCGGACCATCAGCGGAGATGGGCGAAGGAGCTTTCGTCCTCAAGCGTTCAGCAACTCCTTCAACAGGCCTTGTCCTTGCAGTAGGGGCGCCGGCGCTGCAAAAGGGGGGATTCCGGATCCAGCCCCATCACAACGATCCCAGTCCTTCTTTTGCTGATTCTCTGACTTCCTGCGCGACGCCTCCGTACCCTGGCTGCACACCGGATGCTGAGACTCCCTCGCAACCAAGTCGGTCCATGAGCTCCCACGCATGCTCAGTGTCCAGCGTGAATCTGTGAAGTAGAGTCCTCGACGTGGCTTCCGGAAGGTCACGGACGCACGTGTCAACACTCATGTCTGGGATGGGGTCCGCTTCACTCTCTTTCGGGACAAGAAGCGTGGAGACTCCCTCTTGCGCACGAAGGTTCTCGTTCCCTGCACCAGGCGCTGTTACGATCACGATGCTTCCGGGTGTTGGCCGAAGCCCCAGGAGGCTCCGCTGCAAACTGCCATGACAGGACTCGATGCTCAACGCATAGACTTCAAGCCTGTCTGTCGATCTCTGCTTCCCATCCCGAAGTGCTCTATGCGCGCCTGATGCAGCGAAGTATGCAGCAACATGCGGATTCCATGTCCAGTCAAGTAGGCGGGTAGGAAGTCCGTGGTGCTGCGCCAGTGCAAGAAGTGACCACCAATGCCGTTCAGGCCAGGAGTGACCTGCTGGGCGGACTTCGGACCATATCTCGCGTCGCAACGCTTGCGTATCTTCAGGAAGAGCAAGTCCCCGCGCATCTGCCAGCCTGAAGAACTGAACTGCCACGCGCATCTCCAGCTCGACCAGCTTCTCGTACGTCTCTGGTGGCTTCCCCTCATTGAAATCGTCAAGGCAATGTTCTCTCCAGGCTCTCGGAGCAAGCTTCCAGCCTCTCCGCTGGCCGCGGAACATCCAGTGGTACTTGCCTTGGAGGTAGAAGCCCGAGCGGCTCAGTGAGATTGCATCGATGAACTCCGCCGCTGAGGAATGGTGTGACTCGTCGTAGTACATCAGTCGCCCGCCTCCTCTGCCCGTTCGAGGTTCAGAGCGAGGAGGCGTTCGCGGATGTCGTTGTCGGCGATGTCGTGGAGCCCGCCGTACGCGCGATTCGGTGTCGCGATCGATTCGGTAGTGGCGCAGATCATGTGCACCGGCACAGAGTCCTCCATCATCAGCACGGTTCCCTTCATCCGATTCGAGGTGAGTCTAACGAAGGGGGCGGCGAGCACCAACTGCGGGTCGGCTAGGGGTCGAACGCGTCAACCGCCGCCGACGGGTGGGAAGAGGGCGACGCGGCTGCCGTCAGCGAGCTGCGTCGTTCGGTCGTGGACGACGAGGCCGTCGATGATGACGAGGTGGATCTCGTCGGCAGGGAGGCGGAGGCGGTCGATGAGGTCGCTCGTGGACGCTCCGTTGGGAAGCTCGACTGCGAATGGGATGGCGGCCTGAGCTTCGGACACGTGATCGGCGAGCGTCGCGTAGAGGCGGACCTCAACTCTCACTTTTCGCGTCCTCGGCCGGCTTCGGGCGGTAGTACCACTTGTAGAGAAGCTGCATGTCGTGGGGGAAGAGACCGAGGCGTGCCCCGTCGGGGACGGGAGAGTCGAGGGCCGCGTACTGTCCGTCGACGAACAGGTTGCTCCCGAGTTCCGCGGCGGGAATCCCGATTCGCGCCGCGACGTCGCCGACCGTGTCCCCCGTTTCCCAAGCGGCTCGGACGATCGACGCCGATCGGGGGTCACGACTCTCGGCGAACCGTCGCAGCTTGCCGTACAGATGAACCTCGATCATGCGCGTCCTCGCTGGTTCTCAGCGCGTCAGCCAAGACGCCGAAGCGAGAGTACTCTCGCTTCGGCGCCCGGCCAGCGTGAGCTTGAGCTCACGCTCGGCCGCTGAAGACCTTGTCGAGTTCCGCGTCGGCGATGTCCCAGACGACGTCGTGCGGCGGGAGCTTCTCGTAGGTCATGAACTCGGGGAGCCGATCGTCGATCTTCGTGAACCCGGCCCGGCGGTTGAAGTCGAGCTCGAGATCGATGATCTCCTTGCCGATCCGGCTGACGTCGTCGGCCGTCCAGTTCGTCCCGAGCATCCCGTTGCACTCGTCGATCATCCCTTCGAACCCGGAGGCGATGTCGAGGATCGCGAACGCGATGAACAGGCAGTGGCCGGTCGAGTCGATGAACGCGGTCGCGTACTGGAAGTTCCGCGCCAGCTCGGCCTTGTCCGGGTTGAGCGGGTCGAGCTTTCCGGAGACGCCGAGGATCTCGGGGGCGATCGTGTAGCCGGAGGTGTGATCGGCGCCCATCGTCGAGATGGCGTAGGTCATCCCGATTCCCTTGATCGCCCGCGGCTCGTAGGCGGGCATGTTCTGCCCCTTCACCTGCGGGACGCGCGCCACGCCGAACGTCTTTCCGGTGACCGCGGCGCCCGCGCCGAGCACCTTCCCGAGCGGGGTCGCCCGGCCGATCTCTTCGACGAGCTCGATCGCGCGCGCTCCGTCGCCGAAGCTCGCGAGTCCGCCCTCCATCGCGACGGCGATCGTTCCGCCGATCTCGATCGTGTCGAGGCCGTACTCGTTGCAGAGCTGGTTCAGCTCGGCGACCTGGTCGAGGTCGTCGATCCCGCAGTTGGCGCCGAGGGCCCAGGCCGACTCGTACTCGATGCACGAGGTGTGCTCCGATCCGTCTTCGCGGTGCCACGTGTTCGAGCAGCGGATGATGCAGCCGGGAGAGCAGGCGTGGTTGTAGAGCGTCGATCCGGTGCGCTCCTTGTTCCCCTCGAAGATCGCTTCGCCCGCGATCTTGGCCGCGCCTTCGAAGCGCCCGGAGCGGAAGTTGTTCGTCGGCAGCCCGCCGACCTCGTTGATGATGTTGACGAGGACGGCCGTCCCGTAGCTGTTGAGGGCCCCTTCCGGTTTGGTGATCGCGTGCTCGGTCAGCGCCGCCGCCATCTTCTTTCGGCCGGCGTCGAACAGCTCCGCGTTCGCCGGCGAGAGGCCGGGCCCGCCCTCATCGTCGACGACGATGAACTTGAGGCCCTTCGATCCCATCACCGCGCCGAGGCCGCCGCGCCCGGCGTAGCGGCTCGGACGTCCGTTCTGGTCGTTGAAGCAGACGCCGGCCGCCGGCATCCGGTTCTCGCCGGCGACGCCGATTCCGCAGACGTCGACCGACTCGATCCCGTCGAATCGATCGAAGATGGTCGGGTAGACGGTCGAGAGCTTCTCGCCGGTCCAGGCGTCGGCCGACTCGAACGCGACTCCTTCGCACGTGATCTTGACCAGCCAGAAGCCGTCTTTTGCTTGTCCCTCGACGACGATCGCGCGGATCCCGAGGTTGGCGAGGCGTCGGCCCCATCCGGTTCCGGCGTTCGCCTCCTTGATCCCGCCGGTCAGCGGCGACTTCCCGCCGACCGAGATTCGCGAGGACGTCGGCGATGCCGTTCCCGTGACGATCCCCGGCGAGAAGACGAGCTTGTTGTTCGGGCCGAGCGGGTGGCACGTCGCCGGGACCTCGTCGTGGACGATGCTTGAGGTGAGCCAGCGTCCGCCGCGGTGTGCGTACTTCTCCGGGACCTCCTCGAACGTCGCCGTTCGGTCGGTCATGTTGATGCGAAGGATCCGTTCCATCGTTGGGCCTCCTTGAGAGCGCAGTCGCGTCGCTTCATCGTGCCACGAAGCGCAGCCCCGGGTCAACGACCGGGACGGGCGTGACGCCCTCGCGCCCCTCGCTTCGTGGTAGAATCGGAGGACCTGTGAGCGCCGAGGGGACCCCGTGAGCGAAGACATCCGAAGGCTTTCCGCCCTGATGATCACCGACATGGTCGGGTACACGCGCCTGTCCCAGCGGAACGAGGCGCTCGCCCTTCGCCTGCTCGAGGAGCACAACGGGCTCGTCCGCGAGAGCGTGACGTCTCACGGGGGCCGGGAGGTCAAACAGACCGGCGACGGGTTCCTCGTCGAGTTCCCGAGCGCGCTGCAGGCGGTCTCCTGCTCGATCGATATCCAGCGGCGGCTCCACGACCGGAACGGCAAGGCGGACGATCCGAACCGGTTCCAGGTCCGGATCGGGCTTCACGTCGGCGACGTCGTCCATCGTGACAACGACGTCTTCGGCGACGGGGTGAACATCACCTCCCGGATCGAGCCGCTCGCGCTCCCCGGCGGGGTCTGCCTCTCGCAGACGGTTCAGGCGCAGGTCTGGAACAAGATCGATCGACCGCTGGCGAGCCTCGGGCCGAAGGAGCTGAAGAACGTCGACCTGCCGATGGAGGTCTTCCGCGTCGTCCTCCCGTGGGAGGAGAAGGCGGCGGAGGAGGCGAGGGAGCGAACGCGAGGGCTCGACCGCACGCGGCTGGCGGTCCTGCCGCTGGCGAACATCAGTCAGGACCCGGACGACGTCTACTTCGCCGAGGGGATGACCGAGGAGCTGATCTACACGCTCTCCCGAATCAAGGGGCTTCGCGTGATCGCGCAGACCTCGGCGATGGCCTACCGAGGGACGACGAAGACGATCCGCGAGATCGGCCGGGAGCTGAAGGTCGGCTCGATCCTCGAGGGGAG
>Ga0180431_10006715_pt1 | contig 13595 bp, 15 predicted proteins | sample SS_ome_11_FD_132459 | JGI IMG/M metagenome (GOLD analysis project Ga0180431, IMG submission 132459) | Hypersaline lake sediment archaeal communities from the Salton Sea, California, USA - SS_1_MS_1 metaG | ecosystem: Environmental > Aquatic > Non-marine Saline and Alkaline > Hypersaline >... | reverse complement strand
TCGAAGTTTTGTATCCATACTGTTCAGGATTCTGATCTAAATCGCTAAGAAAATAATCATCGCTCACGTTAGAAGTTTCCGTAACCACTAAAGGATAAACTTGTAACCCCCATAGTAGTTTTTCATCAATTACTCTTTCAATTGATTGGATCATACTTTCTTTGTTGTCTCCTGACAAGCCGGCAATTAAACTACCGATGGTGTAAGTGTCCGGGCATCTTTTTTTTATTTCTTTTAGTGTTTCAAAGTTATCAATTAAACCTGTTCTTTTACGCATCGATTTACTTACTTCAGGATTGAAACTTTCAATACCAAAAAACAGTGCGGCGAACTGTATCTTTTCAATCATATCCAATTGATGTTTGCGTTTACTAAACAAGTCTAACCTAGCAAAGGATGTTATCTTTGGTTTATAATCTAAACCCTCCATTGCCTCAATTATAATTTCTAATTTTTCATCACTTTCATTAATAGTATCATCACTTGTGTAGTAATTAGTAACACCATACTTTTTGTAGGCTACTTCAAAATAATTATGTAATTCTTTTGCGTCTAAGAATTTGGTAATTTTTGCACCGCGCAATTCATAATTGCAAAAAGTACAATTAAACTTGCAACCTACTCCAATTTCAAACCCCAAGATATCTCTACTCACAAAACAATTATCTTCGTCTAAATCTGGAATAACTGGATTATCAATTTTTTGATCAAAGTTGCGATTCATTAACACCAATGGACTTTTATTGACTGTAAATTTAGATAAATCTTTATTTGATATCCATTGATCGAAGATTTCCATGCTTCTGCCTAGAAAAAATACGTCAACCAATCCACCTAATGTTTCTTGAAAAGTTCTGCTTCCCCCGTGAATGATTTTTACATTAGGATAAGTTTTTTTGCACCATCTTAAAAATGTTTCTATTTTATAGAGGTCTTTGTTATCGAAAGGTGTAGAAACAGCAATTACTGGTTGATCAGTATCTTTAAAATAAACTTGTGAGGCTTTGATTAAATCATCATTTTTCCAATGTGTGAACCACTCAATAATCGTAGCATCGTAGCCATGATCTTTTACTCGCTTTTTTAATTCAAAGGCGCCTAGACCCCTATAGTGCAAGTAGGGCCAGGCGCCATTGCTGTTTTCGCAAAGTATCAAAAATTTCATTAAGTTTATTTATCAGGCTCTTTTTTCTACCACCTCGTCAACTAGACCGTATTCAAAAGCCTCTTGCGCCGACATAAAACGATCACGCTCCATGTCTCTAGCAAGTTCGTCAAATGTTTTACCTGCGCTGTTGTGCTTGACATAGATTTCAGTTAAGTTCTTTTTCATAGCAAGAATTTCTTTAACTTGAATTTCCATGTCAGTTGCTTGACCTCTTGCACCACCTGATGGTTGATGAATCATGTGTCGAGCATTGGGCAACATTTTACGTTTACCTGCGGCACCTGCTTGTGCTAACAATGAACCCATAGAGCAAGCCTGACCCATTACAATAGTTGTAATGTCTGGTTTGATAAATTGCATAGTATCATAAATTGCCATGCCCGCAGTTACAGCACCGCCCGGAGAGTTAATGTAAAGATAAATGTCTTGGTCAGAATCTTCTGATTCTAAGTAAAGCATTTGTGCAACAATCAAATTTGCCATTTGATCATGTACTTCACCCTCAAGCAAAATGATACGGTCTTTGAGCAAACGACTGTAGATATCATAACTACGCTCACCGCGGCTAGTTTGTTCTAAAACTATCGGCACTAATGACATATTATAAACGCCCTTCCCATTCGTGATCTTCTACTAGCAATTCTGAATCGTCCCAATTATCACGAGATTCTTCATCAGGATAAACTGAAAACTTACCCGAAATGTTAAATGGACGATCAACTGTTTCTGCATCTACTTGGGGCCATTTGCCTTCTGTAAGTGCCTTTTCATGAATTTCGATTGCTTCTTCTAGGGTTTCTGCTTCGACTTCAGCATGATAGCCGTATTCTTCTGTGGCATAAAAACCACCTGAAATGTAAAATGTTGCCATTTTTAACTCCTTGTTTGTTTAGATATATTATTATAATATAATATAGGTCAAGAAGCAAGAAAAAAGGTTACCAAATTAGTCTTTTAAAAATGGAAACATTTCTGGGAAAGTTTCTTTGAAACTGAGTTTTCTGTAGGCATCATGTCTAAGTAATCGATTTCTAAATAAATCAAAATGTTCACTTACATCTTCGTTTTTGATTAGCGAAGTAAAATTTGATAAATTAAATTTGCTGTTTTCTATTCTTTCTATAATAAAGTCTTTGGCATTTGTTTTCCATACAGTTGGTCTAATATATATAGGGTTGTGTACTCTTCCCAAATATGGAACTCCTAAGTTTTTCCCCTCAAGGTAGATCAATAGTTCGTCCAAATATGCAATATTATATGCACTTACTGTTGTGGCTACGGCAATTTTTAAATTTGATTTTTCTTTACTAAGGTTTTTATATTTTTCTACGTTTTCGTCAACTTGTTTCCAACTAGCAGGAAATCTTATATACTCAAACCTAGATTCAACCCCGTCGATACTTAATTGTATTTCTACAGATTTAAAGTTTTCCCATAATTTTATCCAAGATTCGTCAGGAAAAACTGTGCAATTTGTAGTGTAATGCAGGCTAATGTCTTGTGCCCTATCCTCTTTTATAAATATTTCTAACAGTTGCTTTTGTTGCTCAACTCCGCTTAGGAAAGGTTCACCACCTGGAATATCCAAATGTATTAAGTTTTTTGATACCTGACTAAAAGATTCGACAAAATCTTTTTTATAAAAATGATTAGATTTTATATCGAGTCCTGTTATTGATTTCCACTCTTGTTGCCATTTACTAGAAGCATACGGGGAGCAAGTTATACACTTTAAATTGCAAGTATTTCCAAAAGCAATACTAGCTGTAACAAAACCTTTAGTTTGATAGTCTTCTTTTAAATGATCTTTCCAAAGTTTTGCATCTTGTATTCTTTTGCTTTCAATGCCATTTTCTTCTTCGATCCTGCATCGTTCACAGCCCTTAGGCCATTTGTTATTTAAAAAATCATTTTTTACTTCTGTTAATGTAGGGCTATTAACGTAGTCATCAATAGAAGAGTTATTAATATTGTAAATTTTATGAGGGTATTTGGAAGATTTAAATTTACAACAAGGAGTCATTTCTCCCATAGAAGAGATATCTATATGTGTCCACGGTAAATAACAATGGGGCATAAAATATTACTTGCGTTTCTTTCTACCAACATCGCCTACTGGTTTGGCCCTCGTTGATCTTGGTTTAGCACTGATACCTTTAGCAATAGCGGCTGCCGTTTTCTTAAAGTCGTCTTGGTCGACTTCTGTATCTGAACTAGCTTCTAACCCAGATTCGTCAGGCATTTCTAACTTCGTTTTTGGTGCTTCAGGAGAAACTCTGAAACTAAATCCACCTTTAGTCGGGTCAGTTGCGGCTCCCTTAGATTCTAGCGTAACCTGACCACGTATTCTTGCAGGCCAAAATGTTTCAAATGTAAGAACATTTCTTTTGGGTTTGGCATATTGCTGAATAAAATTCATGTTTAAAGTAAGTAACACACTTTCACGGAAACCAGGTAACGCATTTCTTTCGTTGATTGCTTCCATGACTTCTTTTTTTACAGCGTAGGCTAGTTTACCTCCGTTGCTAGAAGGGCTATTAAAATTAATGTCTTTCCAAAGTTTTTCATACTTTTTAGGTATAGGATCCTTGCCATCTATTTCTTTAAAACTATTAATGCTGTCTTTTACTTGATCAGTTACTTCTTCTACATTCCACGGTAAAAATGCGCTAAATTTATTGGATATAGAACTAGGATCAGCCTCATACAAAATATTCATTCCAGCAAAAATTGAAGAAATTGACAATGGTTTAGGTAAAGAAGAATTATCTTGGCACAATTCAATAAATTCAACTGCACCTTTTAATTCTGGATCATTTTTAACTTCATCGGGTATTTTTAATTTTCCTAAACTAGGAGCGGCTCCCTTGTCCCTTTTGCTAGAAATACTGATTGAGTGATTTGTTTTCTTGTTACGAATAATAGCAAAACTATCGGCAAGAGGAACATTGGTTTTACCAGGAAAGTTAAGATCAAGGTCAGATATACTTCCACCTAACCAAGATTCAAAATCTTCTAAGTTTACAAATTCAGAAACACCTTCAAGTAAAGCAAGAACACCCAAGTATTCTCCCGCATAATCAAGTATTGCAGATTTAACTTTATTAGAATATCCTTGAGGAATTTCAGGATTTTGTCCCTCTAATATAGTTTCTGCCATTTCAATAACGCTTCTACCATAATCAGTTGATTGCAAAATCTCGTTATTGATAATTTTTTGACTTAACTGTGACGCAGGAAAAGTTACATCTGTGATGTCAATTTGACTGGGTTTAACTAATACTGATTCTTTTCCTAATTCTTGCCCTCCAGTACCACCAAGTGCTTGTCCACCAAATCTTGAAGTTTTTGCTAATTGACCCAGACGAATTTCTCCCCCATTAGCAAGTTTAAGTGTGATAGTACCTTTAAAGTCACCAGTTTGTACCAGTCCCTCTAGACGATCAGCTTCGTCAGGGTCTATAACAACAGTTGAGCCATCGCTTAATTCTAAAGGTTGTTTTGTTAAAATAGCTGAGATCAATGCTTCAAATCTTGGATATTGAATAATCTCTATTTCATCATGTGTTGTGGTATCTTTATCTTCTAAAGCAAAACCAATCAAATCAGTATCAGCATAAGTAGCCGCTCTAGCCTTGCCGTTACCTGCATCTGCAAGACGTTGCATTTTTTCTACCTTACCAATTACAGGCATTTTAAATCTTTTAGAATTCTTAGGAGCAATTAGCATACCAGCACTTACAGACTGGTCTTCGGATAAAACTGTAATTAAATCTATTAAATCACGCATAATAAAGTATTTATGCAAACAAATCAAACTAGCCAATAAATTATATACAGCCAAATTTTATATAGATAAATATGTTTTTAGGAGAATTAATCATGGAATTATATCTATTATTAGCCGCAGTAGGGGCTTTTATCGTTTTCGTAGCATTTAAGAGTGCTCAAAAACGCTCAAGTTCAAGCGGTCAAGCTGGCCCAGTCAATGACGACTTTGGCGCAGTATCAACATTAAAGAAAAAAGAACAAGAATTTGTTCGAGCAAAAAACAGCAGAGGTAGATTTGTCGCAGATGATCCTTCAACCCCTGATGTAAACGAAGCCTGGGTAGGTGGTAAAGCACCGCCCAAAAAGAGAAAGAAAAAGTCTGACTCTAAAAAAAGCGGAGCAAAGAAAACAACCAAGAAAAAATCTTCAGGTCGTAAATCTTCTAACCGCAAACCAAAACAAACATCATAAACACAAGGAGAATATGTGATGGATTTTAGTTTTATTATTGTAATTGCGATTATTGCAGTTGGTGTAGGGGTATATTTTTATAAGAAAATGGCAAAGGATAGTTCTGATGCAGGTAACCAAGAGCCGTACGATCCATTCCCCTCAACACCTAGTCCAATTGAGGAATTACCACCAGAGCAAAAAAACAGCGTAGAAAAGAAGCCTGCTAAAAAGCAAACCAAAAAGAAAACAACAAAAAAGAAAACAACAAAAAAGAAAGCAACAAAAAAGAAAGCATCAACTAGTAAAAAATCAGGCGTTCGAAAGCCTAAGATGACTATTGCTGAATAATTGTTGTAAGCCATGCACGAGATTGGGTTTGATATTCTTAGTGAGTTGCGATTGGACATAGAAGAATCGTTTAACTGGGAAAATAAACCTTCGAGTCTGTACTGCTTAGTTCCTGGAAACATTAGTGTACATCCAAGAACAGTGGTGCAGACTCTTTCTCATTTAGCCACTCAATATCAATGTGTCTTTTACATTCCCGGTACATTAGAATATGAACTAGCACCATTCGGTGAAGAGTTTCGCACAAAAGAATTAGAAGAAAAAATCTCCGAAATACCCGGAGTAGTAATGCTTTATCAAAATGTCGTAATTGTAGATGGTGTTGCAGTTTTGGGAATAAACGGCTGGGCAAACGGTGGATTAGAAGATACACAAGATGATCTTCGTAGAACACAACACAGATTAGAAGACACAATTTATCTAAGACATTCTATTAGAAGGTTACAAAAACATTTAGACGTTAAAAAAATAATCATAATGTCTAACAGCGTTCCAAAACCTGACTTGTATTATGGTGAAACACCCGACATAGTAAATAACCAAATACCTCTTGCTGTAACACTAGAAAGTGATACAGAAAGAAAAGTCACTAATTGGGTATTTGGTAGCTATGATAAATCAGTTGACATAACAATTGATAATATCAATTATGTCAATAATCCATATGTTAGAAAAAGCCCTTACTGGGCTAAGCGAATTACATTAACCGTCTGATTCAGCTTCGACTTTGACTTGTAAAGGGAAGCCCTGAGCACGTGCTTCTAATGTAACTTCAATACCTTTTTGTTCAGCAATTTCATAAGGAAGAACTGCGACAACAGCACTGCCTTTTTCATGGATATCATAAGTGATTTCAGTAGCAGTACCTGCATTGTAATTAAAATACTCAATAAGTGTATCAACCACAAAATCTACAGTAGTCACTTCGTCATTCATATAGATGATCTTAAATAGTGGTGGCTCTTGCAAATGCAAATTGGGCTTAATTGTTGCTGTTGGTTCTGCTGAATTCGACATTATTGTATCCTCTTGTTTAAGGTGTTAGCGGGCGGGATTGCCCGCTAACATATCTCTATTATATTATTTATTAAAGTTAATTGCAATCTTCTTGGGTTTCTTTTCTTCTGGAATTCTACGTTCCAAACTGATAGAAAGGATACCATTTGCAACATGGGCTTCAACCACTTCAACGTGCTCTGCTAAAGTGAATGTACGAGTAAAACTCCTAGATGAAATACCTCTATGCAAGTATTCTAATTCATCATCTAGCTGGTCTTCTACTGATTTTTCGCCCTTAATAGACAAGATGTTATCTTCTAATTGAATATCCAACTCTTTCTTACCGAATCCAGCAACAGCCAACTCAATTGAAAATTGATCATCTGAATGTTTGATAACATTGTATGGAGGATAATTTCCACTTGATTGTTGTGATGTGCTTCGCATCAAACTGTCAAACATATTGTCGAAACCGACAGCAAATTTGTGAATTGATGGAATATCGATTGAACGTAAGGTTAGTTCGTTAGGTTGGTTTAAATATGATTTAGTCATTGTTTATCTCCTTTTATATTAAGCAAGACTTAAATTACGTAGACCCGTCTATCGGCATCTACAATTACTATTTATCATTAATTATAAGATATCTAGTAAAAAATGTAAAGTATTTTGGTTAACTGCGTTTGAGAGAAGTCTTTTCAACGTACTTTTGCCAGCGTTTTTTGGCTACAGCACGGGCAATTTTTCGCTGGATTGAAGGTTTGGTAAATGTTTCTTTTTCTCTTACGATCATAAGCACCTCAGAATCAGCCACTTTCTTTTTAAATTTACGCAGGGCTTGCTCTATATTACCATTATAGACTTCCACTGATCTCCCAGTGACTTTTTCTTTAACGCTTTGTTTGTTCTTTTTTCTGTATGAATGCATATTTTATGTACAACAATGTATTAATGATTTAGGATTGATTACTAAATCCGTGTTTATATTTATCTCACTAATACCATTTTCTAAATATTTTGATACATAAAACATGTGGGGTAAAAGCACTCTTTCCATCTCAGCTTGGAGTCCTCTGGCCCCTATCTTTAAATCTATACAATTTTGGGCTATTAATTTTAATGCTTCTTTGCTGAATTTTAGCTTGATTCCGTCTATTTTGAATAAATGTCTGTATTGCTGAATATAGTTATTTTTTATCTTAGATAGCACTTGGACAAGTTCTTCGTTTGACAATTCTTCTAAAGCAACTATAGTGCTAAATCTGCCCACAAGTTCTGGAAGCATACCAAAATTGATTAAGTCGCTAGGAGTTACTAATCTTAAATCTTCAGACTGCTCTCTGGTCTTAATCTCTGCGTCAAAACCTATTGTAGTTCCTCTTACTCGTCTGCTGATTAGGTTTTCTATCCCTACAAAGGATCCTCCGGCAATAAACAATATATTTGTAGTATCTACTTCTACCATTTCACCTGAAGGATTTTTGCGCTTGCCTACTAATGGAACACGACAAACAGTACCTTCAATAATCTTTAGCAGTGCTTGTTGTACACCTTCCCCAGACACATCTTTTGATACTGCGCTACCCTCACCCTTCTTGGCAATCTTATCTATTTCATCTATAAAAACAATGCCATGCTGTGCTTTAGAAACGTCTCCGTCAGCGGCTGAAAGTAGCATAGTAATCATGCTTTCAACATCATCTCCTACATACCCTGCTTCAGTCAATGTAGTAGCATCTGCAACTACAAAAGGTACATTAAGATATTTGGCAACAGTTTTGGCGAGTAAGGTTTTACCTGATCCTGTAGGACCTACAAACAGTACGTTTCCTTTGTTGATAGACAAGTCAGCATTCTTAGGAGGGTTGCTGATTCTTTTGTAGTGATTAGCAATAGCAACGCTAAGAATCTTTTTAGAAGCAGTTTGTCCTACTACGTGCTTGTTTAAGTTCTCCATGATGTGTCTAGCATCAAAAGAAACATCATAGTTTTTATCTTCTGGATTATGGACTTCGGTTTTTTTATCTTCAACAATAAGTTGGTTGCATAAGTCTATACAATTGTTGCATATAGCGGCGTCTTCGCTTACTATTAGTTTTTTTACTTCGCTCTTGTGCGAGCCGCAAAACGAACATTGTGATAACTTGTTATTTGACATTTATTATTATAACCATTATACAGTCCAGCATAACAAGCTGGCTTATCGCCCCATCGATGATATATTTAGCAAAGGAGTTCGTGTAATGAATTATACTACTTTTGCTTTAAATAGTCTTCTATTTGAGAACGTTCGCTATCTGATAATAAGTCGATGTCATATTCACCTGATTCTATTTTAGAAATCAAGTATTGAATGTATTCATCATCAAACAAATAACTGTCTGTGCTTTGTTTATTAACTTCTATCCACTTGCTACCATCAAACTTATACACTTTGTTTGGTGTCATGTCTACACGAACAAACAAGTCACCTACTTTAGCAATTTTAGGGAACTTGGTACCAAAGTTAGTGTTTATTTGTCCACTTGAATCTGCTGTTGCAGTAAATAATTCGCTATGCCAATCCTTTAACGCTTCTTTTTTAACTAGCGTACCATTGTATCTGACATAGCCACCGTCAACTTCAACAAAGGTATTGTATTCTTCTTTTTCTGGATCAGGCTGCGCTACAACTTCTGGCTCGGGCACAACTTCTGGCTCGGGCTCTGCCTCTTCTTCAATAATAACCTCTGCGAGGTCTTCGGCAAGTTTTTCAATGAATTCGTCATCCGAAATATCCACAGCGTTATCTTCTGGTTCTGCTTCAACTTCGGGTTCAGGCTTTTTTACAGGGGGTTCCTCCTGCCCTACATCTGGTACCGGAACAGGCTGAGAGGCTACTGTTCCTTTGGGTTCTGTTAATCCAAACAATTCATCAATCTTAGAGTTTTCAATCTTATCGCCACGAGCAATTTTATCTTCACGGATATATTGGAAAGTAAACTGACTAGCAATCAACAACAATACAGCAAGTGGATCAAAAACAAAGATAATAATAACGATTACCCATCTTACTGCTTCTTCTAGTAAATCTTTGTCTGCTTGATCTCCATATATAAATTCAGCAATATATTTGATTGGACCAACTTCTGCTTCTAGTTTACGATATTCTCTTTCTGCTTCTGCTCTTTGTTGTCTTAAGTCAGAAATAACACCTTGCTCTTCACGAACCTGCTGTTCTAACTGTGCGATTCGCTGGTCAATTTCGTCAGTTTGATTTGTTGACTGCGATCTTAATTGACTGATTCTTTCTTGCACATCATTGATTTGACTTTCAAATCTTGCATCTACATCACTTAACTGTCCTTGTAGATTTCTGTTAATAGTTATGATTTCTCGCTGAACAGCACTAGCCACACTTAATTCATTGGATGTTGCTCTTTCAATAGCCTCATCCAATTCACTTCTATTGAAAGCATTGTTGAATCTTTCTTGTGCAATAGAAATGTCTTGCTCTTTTCTGGCTTGTGCTTGCGCTAATCTGTTATTTTGAATTTCAATTTTGCCCTGAGCATCTTGTCTTAGTTGAGATTTCTCACGCTCGATTCTTTCATAGATAGCATCTAACTCTTGTTGCTCACGGTCTAACAGTGAATCTACTCTAACATCAGAGCCTGCAAACAATCTGTCTAGTTCATCGTTCCAGCGTTGAACTCTACCCTCTGCTCTTTCTAATTGATCTGTTAGTTGTTCAGCTTGGGCTACTTGCTCTACGCTTAATGAAGTTTGTTCAATGTGTGCTCTACTTAAGAAACCAAAGATACCCATTGAAGTGATAAACATTAGAACAACAACAGCAAGACCCAGATATGTTTTCAGCCACCATACGCATCTATGCCAATAACGGTGTAGCCAGACAGCGGTAACTAATTTTGCTGTTTCTAAAATGCCGCCCATGATAATAATAGGAATAACAGCGGCTGCAAAGATCGCCGCTAGACCTGCTACTGAGTAGTAAATCGCTACACCACTAATAGCAAGAGCAGTAAACAAAGTTAGGTATGCTAAGAACATAATTTTACTCTCGGTTGTGTATTATGTATTTATGTTAAAAAGATGCCCATAATGGTCTAAAAATGAAGTCAAACTAAGCAGTAATTTTCTAGGAATACCACCGCTTTGTGTAACGTGATAAGTTACCCACAACCCATCCTCACGCCTTTTAACTTGAATAACTTCAATCTTGTCGCCGTCTTCAAACATAAATGACTTGCCTACTAGTTTTTCAGCAAGTTCGTAGTCTAGTTGTTCGGGGTCAATATCATTCATAATTTTCCTGCAAACTATCACATTTATTTTTTAGAGCAAATAGCATAATTTCTTTAACATTGTCATCATTGATGTTTTCTAGAGGTTCTGCTAAGAAAGCATATTTTAACAAAGACGTTGCTTCTTCTACAGGAATACCTCGTGCTTGCATATAAAATAATGAGCCTTCATCAATTTGTCCAACTGTAGCACCGTGACTTGCTGTTACTTCCTCGGCATAAATTTCTAATTCAGGTTTGATGTTTACTCGGGCTTGATCACCAGTCAACAAGTTTCCAGTTTCTAGTGAAGAGTGACTATTGTCTGCACCGGGGTAAATATGAATCTTACCATTAAAACACCCTGTTCCTGTACTATCAGCCAATATTTTAAAAGATTCACTGCTATTAGTGTTTGGATGCACATGAGAAATTTGTGTGCGCCAGTCGCTATGATCTTTTTCACCCATAACACCTACGCCGTGTATCTCGCACGATGCATCATCATCTACTAGACTAACATTGATGTCTTGCTTATTCAATTTGCCGCCAGTGTCTAGCACATAACAATTATAAGTTGCATTTTTGTTTACTGTTACATCACAGCGATGAATAACGGCAGATGACTGATTACTTTTATGAATGTAATGATTTACTACAGCGTTCTCACCTAACTGAATATTTTGTAACCAGTTAATTAAGCCATCACCATAATCATAGTTTAGATCATATATGTTTAGGGTCACCCCTGATTCTACTTCAATATAAATGCAAGGATGACTTGATCCAGTGTAATTGGTTGATGTGGTAGTAGACAGCATAATTGACTTGTCGGCTTTTACTTTAACGTCCCATCCGGATTCTGACTGAGAAACATTTAAACAAGCAAACACATCTTTTTCTGCTCGGTATTGATTTACAGGTAACATTGGCGCCTCTAGAGGAATTATTTCCAAGTCACTGTCAATAGAATCTGTAATTTCTTGCAATACCCCGTTGTCGAACCTAAGGTGTGTGCTATGTTCAAAGCCAGGATACATAACCGCGCCTACTTGTTCTAATTCTTGTTCTTGCTCTAATGATTTTTTCTCTAATGATCTTAACGAAGTGTATTTCCAACGCTCAACTTTAGTTGTCGGAAAGCCAATAATTTTCACACCTTCAAGTGCATTTTGCTTAAGACCTTCATCAGGTGTTATTTTAACAAGTTTGTCTAATAGATCACTCATGCTTATCCCTTGTCCTCCAAATAACCATAACCTCTGCTTTCAAGTTCTAGCGCAAGTTCAGGACCACCGCTTTCAACAATTTTGCCTTCTGACAAAACGTGAACATGGTCAGGTTGTAAGTATTCTAACAAACGTTGATAGTGAGTAATAACAACAAAAGAACGATTACCGTCACGCAACTTGTTTATTCCTCCTGCTACAAGTTTTAGCGCATCAATATCTAAGCCTGAATCAGTTTCATCAAGCACTGCTAACTTAGGCTCTAGCATGGCTAGTTGCAAAATCTCGTTGCGTTTTTTCTCACCACCAGAAAAACCTTCGTTAACACCTCGTTTCAAAAACGATTGATCCATTTCTAACTCTTTTAACAAATTGCGAGCGTTACTTAAGAAAGAAATACCATCTACTTCAGGTAGTCCTCTTGCTTTGCGAACCATGTTAACTGCTGTTTTCAAAAAGTATTGATTGTTAACACCCGGGATTTCAACAGGATATTGAAACGCTAAAAACAATCCTGCTACAACTCGTTCGTCTGGTTCTAGTTCTGTTAAGTCTTGCCCATCAAATTCAATAGACCCGGAAGTAACTTCATAGCCTGGCTTACCTGCTAACACATTTCCTAGTGTTGATTTACCAGAACCATTTGGGCCCATGATAGCGTGTAACTCACCTGAACCAATATTTAAGTCTAAGCCTTTTAATACAGGCTGATCTTGTACATCTACATGTAAATCTTTAATTGTTAACATTATCCAACTGCTCCTTCTAGTGATATTTCTAATAGTGCTTTTGCTTCTACTGCGAACTCCATGGGTAACTCTTTGAAGACCTCTTTACAGAAGCCATCAACAATCATGCTTACAGCATTTTCTTCATCAATGCCTCTAGCCGAACAGTAAAATAACTGATCTTCTGAAATTTTACTAGTTGTTGCTTCATGTTCAATCTTAGCAGTGGGGTTCGCTGACTCGATATATGGGAACGTATGCGCTCCGCATTCTTTACCAATCAACAAACTATCGCATTGAGTATAGTTTCTAACACCGTCTGCTTTTTTAGCAACACGAACCAAACCTCTATAACTATTGTTACTTTTACCTGCACTGATTCCTTTAGAAATAATTGTGCTCTTGGTATTTTTACCCAAGTGAATCATTTTAGTACCGGTATCGGCTTGCTGATGGTTATTAGTTAGTGCTACTGAGTAAAACTCGCCAACTGAATCATCACCACGCAACACACAGCTAGGATACTTCCATGTAATGGCTGATCCTGTTTCTACTTGTGTCCAAGAAATTTTACTCTTTGTGCCCCTGCAATCACCGCGTTTAGTAACAAAGT
>Ga0180431_10006713_pt1 | contig 13598 bp, 11 predicted proteins | sample SS_ome_11_FD_132459 | JGI IMG/M metagenome (GOLD analysis project Ga0180431, IMG submission 132459) | Hypersaline lake sediment archaeal communities from the Salton Sea, California, USA - SS_1_MS_1 metaG | ecosystem: Environmental > Aquatic > Non-marine Saline and Alkaline > Hypersaline >... | reverse complement strand
TTGTTAACCAAGTTCTTGTCGTTGGAAGCATACTGTCGAGGGGAGAGGCACTTCTATTTGCACAGGCTGGAGGGCTCGAATTGGAGCGGACTCTTGCTGCAGTCTCGGACGGGGCTGCGGAGAGCTGGACGCTCAGCAATCGCGGTCCGCAGGTAACCAAGCGGAATTGGCGCCCAGGATTCATAATCAACCTGCAACAGAAGGATCTCCGACTGATCCTGAAAGCCGCCGATGAGATGAGTATTCCTGTTTTCTCATGCAGCACGGCATTCCATCTCTACCGCACACTGCAGAACCGAGGATGCGGTCAGGAAGGGAATCACGCACTGGGTAAAGCGCTGGAGTACCTAGCCAACATCCAGGTTGGCGAGGAGAAGCCCGGGGCCGACGTGTGATGGAAGAATGGCACTCACCTCACTAGCCAAGGAGCTTATGGAGCCTGGAGGACTCGAGCCTCAAAGAATCCTGCAACACTCGGTTTCTTTCTTCCTCAAATTACACAAGCTGTACCCTTCATTGCCCCTAAGAGCGTTGAGCTCGCTTTGCACGCGAGGTCAGCCGAGCAGGCGTCTTCAGTCCAAGAGCAGGCCAGCAGGAGATGCTAGATGGAACTCAGCTTCCACGTCTGTTATCCAGCGACTACCTCAGCGATGTAGGTTCTTTGCGGCGATGAACGAGAGGCCTTTCTCGGTCAGCGCACGGGCGGTGCGATTTAAAGCGTCGTGTTTGTCAAGGTAGTTGCGTTCTAAATACGGCATGAGGCCCTTGGCCTCGATCTCCTCTTTGGGAAGGAAGTATTCGAGGATGTCCGAGGGATGCTCGCGCGCGGAGTCCACATCCGGAGGCCCGCCCTCGTGCTTGGCGGAGATGTTGGAAACGTGGTCGGCAAGATCGAGCAACTCGTCGAGACGGTCGTAAGGCTGGATCACGATCGATTTGTAGGTCTCGGTGATGTGATGTTCGAACCGCACGGCGTGCTGGAAGCCGAGTGCCTCGCGCAACCGCGAGGTTTGCTCGATCGTCCTGTTGTCCACGGAGTTCGACCAGTTGAACCCAACCAGGGGAGTTGTTCCGTCGTCGCGGGAGAAGAGCTTGGCACCGACCAGGGTCCACAGGGCGGCGAATGGATTGTCGTTTCCCATGTAGACGGAAATCTTGAACTCGATGTCGATTCCCAGTTTGTGCAGGAAGTAGCCGAGAAGCACGGTGCCGGGGTTGATGTTCAGCACCTGTTTGATTCCGTAGGTCGTGTAGTAGTGAAGGAACTCGTCGACCCACTTAAGGGCGTGTTCGTTCGGCTGGCCGACCCCACCGAAGTAACCGGTGATCGTCTCCGGGCCGCCGAGGTGGATGTTCGAGCCGTCGGTCCCCTTTGTATCCAGTGTCTCCACGTAGCTTGCGCCGATGACCTGCATCGCCGCGGCCACGGCCAGGGTGTCCCCGTTGTCCTCGACCTGTTCTTTCATGTTGCGCACGCGGATGAAGCGGCCCGGCATTACCTCGCCTTTTTCAATCGCCTGCCGGGCCTCGGCAATCAGCCACGGAAAGAACTGCAACGCGCTGATTTCAAGCGTCACCGCGGATTCGTCCTTAAAGTCCATCGCATCCGCGTTGGAGCCCAAGACCTTGCGCCGGAAGTCTTGAACACCGATGAATGCGCCGCTGTCGCGCTGATCGATCAGCCATCGCAGATCGGCCAGATAGGCAGAGCCGATCTCCTCCAAGCGGCGCAGCAGGTTGGGAAGCTCTCGCGCGTGTTGCGCCGCCCGGTTGATCTCCTCCGGCCCACCGTGCTTGTCGACGATCGCCAACAGCGCGTTGATGAGATCGTTGTCCGGGTTGAGGATGACGTTGTTGATCTGTTGCAGCGCATCCTCTTCGATCCTCAAGCGATTCCGTAAATCGTTCATGGTGCCCTCCCCTTGTTGCTCCCGCCGCCGCGCCTGTTCAGGGACGCTGCTGAGCGTACTCCTTGATGAGATCTTTGAACTTTTCGTCTTCGCCCTCGAGCATGTGGTAGCAGTGCTCGTCATTCGGGAAGCCACCGCTCTTGACTTCTTTGACGTATTCCGCCAGAGCGTTGGTGACCACGCCGGCGACGTTGGCGTATTTCTTGACGAATTTCGGTGTGAACGCCTGAAACTGACCAATCGTATCGGAGACGATCAACAATTGCCCATCGCAGTCCGGTCCCGCACCGATGCTCAGTACGGGAATCGATAGCCTGTTGGCGATGAAGCCTGCGACCTCGGGCGGAACGGCTTCAAGGAGCAGCAATTGCGCCCCTGCCTCCTCGATCGCCAGTGCATCCTCGATCAGAAGCCTCGCCGAGCCGACCGTGCGGCCCTGCGCCTTGTGTCCGCCGAGCTGGCCCGAGCTTTGCGGAGTGAGCCCGATGTGCCCACAGACAACAATCCCCGCATCGAGGATCGCCTTGATGCGGCTGATCACTCGAATGCCGCCCTCCAGCTTCACTGCATCCACCCCGGCCTCTTTCAAGAAACGCCCGGCGTTGCGTACGGCCTCTTCGTCGCTCGCTTGGTAGCTCATGAACGGCATGTCGCCCACAACAAAGACATTCGGAGCCCCCCGCCGCACGGCCTCACAGTGCACAATACACTGATCCATCGTCACCGGCACGGTGCTGGTATAGCCATAAACGCACATCCCCAGAGAATCGCCAACCAGGAGCATCTCCATCCCCGCGGCCTCGGCGAACTGAGCAGTCGGATAGTCGTACGCCGTGATCCAAGCGATCTTCTCTTCTTTCTCCTTCATCGCGTAGAGATCGAGAATCGTCAGCTTCTTGCGTCTCTGTTCCATGTCCATGTTTCGTCTCTCCTTTCACTGTCACCCCATGACTACGCTGCTTGTGGGGCCTTACAGCCGGCGCAGCTCGTCTACACCTCGATCCCCATCTCCGCCAACAGCAAATACAGTCTACAGATGGGAAGCCCCATCACGTTGAAAAAATCGCCGCAGATCCGTTCGACAAACACTCCTGCTCGGCCCTGGATGGCGTAGGCCCCCGCTTTGTCCTCGTAATCACCCGTATCCAGATAGGCCTCGATCTCCTCGTCGCTCAGAGCCCGGAAGCGCACCGTCGTTTTCTCTACGGACTGGCGGTGCTCCTTTGCTTTCGTGGAAAGGACGCACAACCCGGTCAGCACTGTGTGCTCGCGGTTGCTCAGATACTTTAGCATTTGCCTTGCCTCGGCCCGAGACTGCGGTTTTCCAAGCACCTTGCCATCGAGCACCACAACAGTATCGGCCCCAACGATGATCCCTTCATGTCCTTCGGCAACAGCGTATGCCTTGCTGCGTGCAAGGGTGAGAACCTGCTCTTCCGGAGGGCCGCTTGAGACTTCCTCAATCGTGCTGGGGACAGTAACAAAGTCAGTTGTTATGCGGGAAAGAAGCTCTATCCGTCGTGGTGATGTAGAAGCGAGAACAACCTGTTCCCTCATACTGAAGTCTCAACTGGAACTGGATAGATCACGGGACCAGCCGTACCCGGCTACGGAGTGCCCAGAGGTAGGAACGTTGCCCTGCCAAGGCCGTATTTCATCGTGAACGGCTCATACACGTTCACGCTGCTCGGAAAAAGGAGGATTGCTGCCTGCAATTGGCCCGGATAGATGTAGTTCAGGCTCGCAAAATTCTCCGTCAGATTGATCACACTGTCGCCAAAGAAGAGCTCGTGCGTGATTCCGTCCCCGTGGGGGCGTTCGAGAAGGAGGTTGTAGATCGAAAAGGGTGCTCCCGTTGAGGTCAGCATCCAGACCATGATGGCATTCCGGCCGACATACGGGTCAATCCGCGCGAGCAGCTCCGGGGAGAAGGTTCCTGTTCGCACGGCCTCCTCAAGCCGGATGAACAGGAAACGCAGTTCATCAGTGCCGGCAGAATGAGTGAACGTTCCAACCAACCGCGGATCGACGGACAGCAGCTCCGCCACCATCCCAGCGGAAAAATCACCCTGCAGCAGAGCCTCTTCCAGATCCGTTACATCCGCCAATGGCGGAGCCTCGACCGTCTCTCGCAACGGAACGGTCGCCGGAGCAGGTGCCGGGCTCACCGCTGTCAAAGAACCGGCCGCCACCTGTGAAATCTCGAAGTAGGCCCGCTGACCCTGATAAACCACCCAGAAGGGCCGTGTGGGGTCGATGTGGTCTCCCACGACCAAGATTCCCTCACTTCCTGACCCGTAGGAGGCTCCGCCCGGGTTGACCTGAAAGAGTCCACCGAGGAATCCGGGAGTGATCTCGACCCAGTCGGCGGCAGTGGGGTAAAACGTCGTCTTCCCCGATTGCTCTACGCTGAAATGACTGGGAGAAAAAGCGGAGTAGGAAACAACTTGTTCAACGGTCGGATTGATGTACAAGGCATTCTGCCCCACATACGGGAAGAGCCGGTGATAGAGATTGGGATTCTTGGAGATCCCGCTTTGGAAAGCCCGTTCGTTGACGTAAACGACAATAACCGCAAGTTCGGTCCCGCCAGCATTAATGTTGAGCACCCCAACAAGATCCCGGTCCAAACCGGTCTGAGAGGCAATCTGATCGACCGACTGGGCTGAAACGCACAAGCCCACAAAAAGAAGACACAGGCAGCACAGTATCAGATTTCTTCCTGCCACTCGAACATGCATCATTAGGAAGTTCCCTCTACTCTCGAAGCAGCTACAAAAACAGAAGTGATCGACAGACCTAGCAGGGGCCGCCGCACCAAAAGCCGGCAAACGCGAAGATCCAAAAGGCCCAAAACAGGGACAGAAGCAACCAAGCCTCCAGCGTCATATTACACCTCCTGGCAAAACGTAGCATAGCACAAACATCTCGCCGCAGCAAGAAAGAAGTGTTCTACGTCCCTCTCTACCTTTCCTGTGCGGCCTGGAGGACCCCCCAGGTCGCTTCGTGGACAAAAACAGTGACAGCGCCGAGGCTGGAATCGCCGTCTCTGACAAAGACACGGCCCACGATCTCCGCTTTCCCCTCGTCTTCCTCGTCCTCAAGTTGCTTCACAACGATGTTGCCCGTGTTGGGAGAGGGGATGGTGAAGAAGAAGACAACTCGGTTGATCTGTTCGTTCGGCGCGGTGCCGCCTTCGCCCGCGGTTTGGCCAGCATCTGAAACAGGGGCCACAAAGATCATGACGGGGAAATCCTCTTGCGACGCGGCATAATCGGAGAAGAACTCGGCCAAGAAGACAGCGGTGGCTGTCTGACGATAATCGGTGGAGAGCGTGTCAAAATACTCCGCTATTCTAGAGCGAACGCCGCCGGAATTCACCGTCGGCGTTTCACCCGATGTCTCGGCGAGGCCTCCGGCCGGCAGCGGGTCTGGTGTGACGTAGTCGAAGCTCCGCTCATGGATGAGTTCGTTTTGCGTGTCCTCAAGACGGAGGGTCGCGCGGTAATGTCTCCCGGGAATCGCCTCGACAGCAGGTGAGAGGCTGAAGAATTTGCTGATCCCGACGCAATTACGACGCTCCGGCCGCGCGTCCTTTACCAACACCTCTTCTGATCCATTCTCGACAACGGACATCGTCCATTCCGTACGCAGAGCCATGCACCGAGGAGCCGCGTCGTATTCCATCCACACGCTGAACGTGAGTATCGGCTCCCCGGTCCTTGGGTGGGACGTTACGGAGTGACTGGCGTCGGTCTCCGTCCAGGTGACCCCCGCAGCAGAGAATGCCAACCCTGCAACCAACATCCACACTGCCGCCGTGCACATTCCTCGTCTCATCGATCCCTCCTTGAGCACCATTATAGAAGCCCGGACACAATCCAAAAGACCTCCGGTCATCAACGGGATGAGTCAAACCCTGTCTCACCTTCCGATGCGTTAGAAGCTCATATAGAGGGAGACAATCGGAACAGAAACCGCGCCTGTTGGGATGCCAAAGATGCCGCCCCACAACGCACCGCCGAGAGCGGCCATCCCGATCGCTTGAAGATAGCTGAATTCTCCTACCGAGACATCGACAGCAGGAATGGCGATCGCCATCGCGAACGCAAAGCTCACTGCACCCGAAAAAGCACCGCCAAGCATCCCCAAGCCGGCACCGACGAGCGGAGAGAAGGCAAGCGTGGGTTTTGTCGCCAGAGTAATCTCAGCGATCCAGCGACCGGCAAGGGCAGCAGTGGCAGCGCTCGCAGCGACGGTCGGAATCACGACAAGAAGCGAATCCGAGAGAGAAGTCCCCTGGGGAACTAAATCGAGCGAACCCCCAATCCCGATCCCCAGGCCGAGGACCACTCCGGCAATCGTCATCCACGTCCGCACTTGCTCCACCTTGTGTGCGGGAAGTTCACTCCCGCACACCGGTAGGACAAGAAGCGAAGCCATCACTAAAAAGCATATCCCTTTGCTGATCACCCGTCTCATGATACTCTTATCATAAGTACCCAAGCATGCACGTGCCAATTTTCTTGGCCCTGTCAGAGAGGAGCAATCAATGCTGGAAAAGGCACCGCAAGAACCAAAAGAGCTCATTCGATTGCGGCGAACCCCACTCGACCGATTTCCCCAGCTGAAGACGCGGCTTGCGCTCCGTTGGCAGTCTCCAATCCTTGAGATAACCAATTGCCTTCCCATAAATTCCCTTCGATCGCGTGCCTTTCGCCAAACGTTGCGCCATCTGGTTGGAGGCGTCCTGTGGTCGGTGAAGCTCGAAGTGAACACCGCCTGCGGCCTCTCCTGTCGGATGTGCTACCGAGAGAAAGGCAGCGACCTCCTTCCGGTGGCGGAGATCAAGCGGCTGCTCAATGACATCGCAGGAGTGGGGACACGTCTGGAGATCCTCGGCGGAGAACCGCTTCTGCGAGAAGATCTGGCCGAGATCATCCGTTACGCCAAACAGGTTGCCAATGTCCCGCAAGTTGTTCTATACACCAACGCTCTCGGCGCCGACAAAAAACGGGCTGAGGAGCTCAACGGTGCAGGCCTGGATGCGGCCCTGGTCACCCTGATCTCGTGCAAAGAGAGCGAACACGACGCGTTCGTCGGCGTGGCTGGCGCGTGGCAACAGACGCTGGATGGAATCGAGCATTTAAAGGAGACCGGGATCGAGGTCTATACATTCACCGCGATCCACAACGCGAACATCCATCGGGTCAAGGAGATCCACGCATTTGTCAAGGAAACTCTCGGCACCCACGCCATCTTCTACCAATACATTCCCCAGGCAAAGGACGACCTACTCGTTCCCGACAAAGAGCGTTGGGCGGACGTCAAACGATGGATCCTTTGCGAGATGAATCCCGACCACGCCCGTTTTGTCAGGAGTTTCTGCACACTGGCTGGCACGGCCTGCCCCGGGGGATACTTCGTGTCCACGGTCAAGGTGAACGGCACCGTGACCCCCTGTCCCTTCATTTCCGACATTCCGCTCGGCAACATCAAAGAACAATCGATCTGGCAGATCATGCGCGATCGCTTCGCTGTGGAGCGATTCGTGGAGTTACAGTCTCTGCCATCAGACTGTAGGAGCTGTACCCACGCCGATATCTGCAACGGCGGCTGCAAAGCTGGAAACACTACCCTGTTTGGCCGCTACGACTGCAAGGATCCCCGCTGTCTTGGACCGTGGAAGGAACCACTTCAGGAGGAGGCCGTCTGCGACCGGCTGCCCTGCTTCTTCTGACGCTCGCCCCACGGGGCGATTCCCAACTGCCACCCCAGGAAGTGCTGCCACTTGAGTGGGCTGTCACAGAGGAAGCAAAGTCGCAGGCGGCGACCGTCACCGAAACCCAAATCGAGGCGGGTGTTTCCCTCGGTCGTTAGCGAGCGGATTCCCTGAATAGGAAAAGTCTGACTCCCGACGTGCAGCTCCCGCCCCTCGTAGCGTGCCTGCCCTGAAGCGATCGGTCGAAGCCGATCCTTTCCCTCCAGAAGGGTCACCCGGCTGATCGAGGCAAGACTTTGTTTGTCGGCAAGGATATCGCTCAATGAGGCAGCAAGATCAGCAAGGCGGACCTTGTTCCCACTCCCCCCTTTTAAAACCAATCGGCGGTCGATCTCCCAGCAGGCCTCACAGCTTTTACAGCGGATGGCCCGTCCCCGAGTAGCGATGGATCCAATCGTGTAACAGCTCGGACAGGCCCACAGCAGGCGATCGATCCCTGTCGCGGAGCGGGAAAACCGCGTTTGACCATCACTTTGCGCGGCAATCAGACCGAGGATCTCTGTGACCTCCTCCTCGGAGAACGGCGGCAAGTGAGGGGAAAAGAAGCGAACCTTAATCCGTCCGGGAAGAGGGACCTTTGCCCAGCGGGGAAGGATAGCGTAGCTGCCTTCGATTCGTGCGGGAATAATCGGTACCCCGAGGCGCACCAGCAGCTTCTTGACCGTTTCTGACACGACAAGCGGATCCCCGTCCCACGACCGTTCTCCCTCCGGGAAGATGCCTACGATCTCCCCCTCCCGAAGGCAGGTGAACAACCTGCGCACGGCGCCTGGATCGCTCGCGTAGCGGCGGATCGGAATCGAGCCGAAGCGAGAAAACAGCCATCGCCCCACTCGCGTGCGCATCACCTCCAATGTGGTGAGAAAACGGATGAAGCGATCGCTGGCAACGGCAAGAAAAACTGGATCGAGATAACAGGCGTGGTTCGCGACGATCACCGCGGGACCGCTTCGCGGCAGGTGTTCTGTTCCTTCGACCTCTGGCGGGAAAAACACGCGGACGACGGCCTTGGCGAAAAGGTAGGTCAGAGAAAAGACGACCCCCGGACCCAAGCGCGCTCGGCCGAAATGGAGAAAGAAGGCGGTCTCGGACTGGTAGGTCCGATACTCGTCCCCGAAGCGGCGAGCGAGGACGCGCTCTTCATGCACCAGTGCATAGAGACTCCACAAGAGAACAAACCCCGGCAGAACGACGGCTGTCGTGCCGACGGACGCGGCGATTGCTCCCCAGCCAAGCAGGTAAATTGTGAACGCAACATACAATGGGTGTCGTGACAGCTCATACGGCCCTTTGCGCACCAGCCGGGAAGGCGGCAAGAGGGCAATCGGAAACCCGCCGCCGCGCAGGTAGAGGACCACCGCAATCCAGACAGACGTCACCACCCCCACCGCCACGAAAACGCTGCCCGCGCCGACACCAAGCGCCACGGGCAGTCCAGGCAATTTGAGCAACCGATCGATCCACTCTCCGACCAAGACCAGAAACCAGGGGAGAAGCCCCCAATACCCGAGAAGATTGACGATGAAGAAAACGCCTCGTACAACCGCCTTGCCTCTAGCACGTTCGCTCATGAGCCGCAGATGCTTCCTGATAGCATCTTCTTAAAGCGCCATTGCTGTCCCATAAGGGTGAAGGGGCATTCATTAGGAGGCTATTCCTTTTCCCTTGCACCCTTGTAGACGATGCCCACCTTTTCTTCGCTGCGATCGGTGGCGAGCGGCGGTTCAACCGACAGGCCGGAGATCTCGTCGCGCCACTGCGGGGTCATCGTCACCTCCAACGCAGCCAACGAGGCCTCCAGCTGCTCTACGTCCCGTGCACCGATGATCGGTGCCGTGACAGCAGGATGGCTCATCACCCACGCCATCGCGAGCGTGGCCGGATGCAGGCCGTGTTCTTTCGCGTAAGCGGTGAAGCGCTCCGCGATCTCAAAGTTGCCGGGATCACCATATCTCTTCTGATACATCTCGTTTTCCATCAGCCGTCCCTGCTTGGGCCGCTCCGTCCTTCCGTACTTCCCGGTCAACAGCCCGCCGCCCAACGGACTGTACGTTATGACGCCGAGGTCCTCCGCCTGCGCCATTGGAAAGATCTCGACTTCGGCCTGGCGCTTCGCTAGGTTGTACATCGGTTGAATGCAGGCAAAGCGTGTCAGTCCTTCGCGGGTTGAGATCCCCAACGCGGTGGCGATCTGCCAGGTGGCCCAGTTGCTCACCCCCGGATAGAGAATCTTTCCCTGATGGACCAGATCGTCCAACGCACGGAGGGTCTCCTGGATCGGCGTATCGGGGTCAACCGTGTGCAGAAAGTAGAGATCGATTCGGTCGGTTCGAAGTCGCTTCAGACTCGACTCAACCGCCTGCGTAATGTGCCGCCGCGATAGACCCTTGGCATTGACGTCCTCTGCCATAGAGAAACCAACCTTGGAGGTGAGGACGATCTCGTCGCGGCAGTCGGCGATCAGCCTCCCCAAGATTTCTTCCGAGCGACCTGCTGCATAGACGTTGGCACAGTCAAAGAAGTTGATCCCCGCCTCTCGGCAGCGGTGAAACATCGCCGCGGAGGCTCTCTCGTCGGCGATGCCGCCGAACGACATCGTCCCGAAGCACAGCTGAGATACCTTGACACCAGTCTTCCCCAACGTGCGATATTCCATGAAAAGCCTCCTTGCGCACACGCGATACGTCTGGATTCAGCTACAAGGACGCCGCTATCCAGCCTAGCTACAATTCGCCTCTGTTTTCAACCGGGCGGGTCCTTCGCGCGCCAACCTGGCCGGCCAGTGGGCCGGATCAGCCTGCTTTCTCTTTCCGTCTCGCCGCGACGATCTCCTCGGCAAGGGTATAGGGTACCGCTTCGTAGTGTTCGAAGTGCAGGGTAAACGTCCCGCGACCGCTGGTCAGGTTTCTAAGCTCCGAGGCATACCCGAACATCTCGGACAGGGGCACGCGTGCGCGGAGAATCCCCGCGCTGCCTTTTGTTTCCACGCTGACAATCTTGCCACGCTTGGCAGCGAGGCTACCCGTGATCGACCCGGCACATTCCTCCGCCACGGTCACCTCAACACTCATGATCGGTTCCAGCAGCTCTAAACCGGCCTTGCGACACGCTTCGCGGAATCCCGCCGCTCCGCAAGTGCGAAACGCCTGGTCCGATGAGTCGACCTCGTGCATCGAGCCGTCGGTGACCACGACCCTCACGTCGACCATCGGATAGCCGGCGTACGGCCCCTCGGCCATCGCGTCGAGGATGCCCCGCTCGACCGCCCGCAGGTACTCACGTGAGATTTTTCCCCCGCTGATCTTGTCCTCGAACTGGAAACCGGTTCCCGGGCCGGTCGGCTCGATGCGAAAGACCACATGCGCGTACTGTCCCCGTCCGCCTGTCTGCTTGATGTGACGGTACTCGTGATCTACGCAAGCCAGGATCGTCTCTCGGTACGCCACCTCGGGCCGCCCTGTGTGCACCGCCACGTTGAATTCTCGCTTGAGGCGGTCGAGGATGATCTCCAGATGCAACTCTCCCATCCCCGAGATGATCATCTCGCTGGTCTCCGCGTCCGTTCGCACGGTGAAGGTAGGATCTTCCTCCGCCAATCGTTGCAGGCCGGCAGCCAACTTGTCGCGGTCGTCGTTCGACGACGGCGCGACGGCGATCCCGATGACCGGTGCCGGAAACTCGATCGATTCAAGCACGATCGGATGCTCCTCGCTGCAGATCGTCTCACCTGTATACGTATCTGCCAGGCCGACGACCGCTCCCACCTCGCCGGCATGCAGAGCCTCCACGACTTGACGGTCGTTGGCGTGCATCTCAAACAGGCGGCCGACACGTTGACGCACGTTGCGACTCGAATTGACCACATACTCACCCGTCTTCAAAATCCCGGAGTAAACACGGACGTAGGTCAGCTTGCCCATGTGCCTGTCCGCCTGAACCTTGAACGCCAGCGCCGCCAGTGGAGCATCGTCACTGGGGCAGCGGACGATTTCCCGGTGCTCCTTGCGGTGCGCACCGATCACCGGGGGCAGGTCGACCGGAGAAGGGAGGTAATCGACGATCGCGTCGAGCAACCGCCGCACGCCCTTGTTCTTGAACGCCGCCCCACACAAAACGGGGATGAACCGCCCGTCGATTGTCGCCGAGCGGATCGCGCGAACGACCTCGTCGCGCTGCGGGGTCTCTCCCTCGAGGAATTTCTCCATCAGGCGATCGTCCTGCTCACTGATCCGTTCGATCATCAGCGCCGCCGCTGCACGCGCCTGCTCCACGAGATCATCGGGGATCGGCTCTTCACGGATCGACGCGCCCTGCGGCGCGTCGTCGTACAAGATCGCCTTCATCTCGACGAGGTCGATCACACCCGCAAAGTCGGCCTCCGCCCCGATCGGGATCACCACCGGCACCGCGTTTGCTCCCAGTTCCTTGCGGATCTCCTCGACGACCCCGTCGAAGTCGGCGCCGGTACGATCCATCTTGTTGACGAACGCGATCCGCGGGACGTGGTACTTCTCCGCCTGCCGCCACACCGTCTCCGCCTGCGGCTGCACCCCACCCACGGCGCAGAACAGCGCCACCGTACCATCGAGCACACGCAGGGACCGCTCGACCTCGGCTGTGAAGTCGACGTGCCCCGGCGTGTCGATGATGTTGACACGATGGTCCCTCCAGTAAGTCGTCGTCGCCGCCGAGGTGATGGTGATCCCCCGTTCCTGCTCCTGGACCATCCAGTCCATCGCCGCCTCGCCGTCGTGTACCTCACCGATCTTGTGACTCTTGCCGGTGAAGAAAAGAATCCGCTCGGTCACTGTGGTCTTACCCGCATCGATGTGGGCCATGACGCCCACGTTGCGCACCCTGCTGATATCCGTTCTGATAGCTGTTTTCACCGTCATCGTCGCCTCCGTATCGCTCCCCTGCGATTGAAAAAGAGAAAGGGACCCCGCCAACACCCTAGGCGCGATCCGTTGAACCGTCAAACCCAACCCTGCTTAAGAAAACTTGTGACCGAAGGATACGACCCAACATCCGAGAAGTCAACCCCTCGGCAACCGATGTCGTCTCAACTGTAGTTATCCTCTCAGGGAAAAGCGCACCTGCTTGCCCGCTTGGAGCAGTTTCATCACTCGAAAGAGTGGACATTTGAAGACAAGGGCATGACGAACAACAACTTCGGCCGAAGGGTTTCGTTTGCATCCGTGGAATCGCTGGCCGCTTCTGCATAGTGGCATCATCGTGACTACTCCACAGGAACCAGCTCAATCTCAAACAGCCGCGGCCAGAGCTTTCCGGTGACAAACAGCCGGTCATTGCCTGCGTCATAGGCGATGCCGTTTGGCACATCGACTGACTCAATTCGGTCCTCAGGCTTGAGAATCCCAGTCAGATCGATCCATCCGACCACGGCACCGGTATTCGGTGCAATCCGCGCGATCCGGTCCGTCTGCCACACGTTGGCGTAGATTTCGCCCTTCACGTATTCCAATTCGTTGAGCCTGGGCACTGGGCCATCCCTGTCGCGTACTTCAATCGAACCGATCCCTTCAAAGGTTGCAGGGTCCAGGAAGCGAAGCGTTGACGTGCCGTCGCTCACGATCAGGCACTCACCGTCGTGCGTGATGCCCCAGCCTTGCGTCGGATACCGAAACTCGCCAAGCAGCTCGAAGGTGGCCCTGTCGTAGACGAAACCGATGCCAGCCTGCCAGGTCAACTGGATGATCCTCTCCCCAAAGACGGTGATCCCCTCGCCAAAGAGATGATCCGGCAGCTTGCGGATCTGCAGGATCTCGCCGGTCTCCAGATTCGCTCGACGCAACGTAGAGCGCCCGCGCAGGCCCGTTCCTTCGTACAGAACGCCGTTTTCGAAGACCAATCCCTGCGTAAAGGCATTGCGATCGTGGGGATAC
>Ga0180431_10006712_pt1 | contig 13600 bp, 6 predicted proteins | sample SS_ome_11_FD_132459 | JGI IMG/M metagenome (GOLD analysis project Ga0180431, IMG submission 132459) | Hypersaline lake sediment archaeal communities from the Salton Sea, California, USA - SS_1_MS_1 metaG | ecosystem: Environmental > Aquatic > Non-marine Saline and Alkaline > Hypersaline >... | reverse complement strand
TGAAAGTAATGGACATGGTCCTCAATCATGTGTCTTCGTTATGAGAGAAAGTGAATGGAAAAGACTATGTAAACAAGTCGAAACTGTTGGAACAGTTGAAAGAGATTATAGTGGAGGTCCATATGGATACATACATGATTACGATGTTCATAAAATGTATCAGAAATGTAAAATCATTGATAGAAATCCTTCACAAGAGATACTTGATTTTGTTAATAAAATTGAAAATTCAGAATTCTTAGATTTTGTTAATGAAGAATTTGAAGATGAACCTGTAAAAAAATATGATATTATTGATAAATCACGTCATTATGGAAGAGCTTTTCCCATCGGTGATAGCGATAGTGATAGCGATTATTAAGCTTCAGTAATTTTTCTTGTTGATGCAATCTTAGCCGCGAATTGTAATGCAGCCTTAGCTCCAATACAGTATTTGGTAGTTTCTTCATATTTATCACCAACCTCTATTTCTAAATCAGGACGAACCAATGCTAATAGAACAAACTTACTTGGTTTTTGTCTTTTTTCTCCTTCTTTCGCAATCTTATCAAGCATACTCAACATTCCTGTTGGATCTCCTGTATTATCTCTAAGATCTCCATAAGCAAATTTATAAGATGCTACTTGTCCTTTACTATTACCTTGTACCCACCATTTTTCAATATTTTCTCCCTTGAAATGTGGCATATAAAATACATCAAATTCATTATATCTTTTTCCATCATGAGGAAAATCTCCATTCAGATTGTTCCAAATTTTTTCTTTGTCTTCAGGTAATTTCCAATTTTCGTATTCTCTTTGTTGATATCTAAAATAGTCCTTCATTTCATTTAAGGTTTCATTGATGTAAAAACCTTCTCTGACAATATCTCGCGCAACCTTTAGTTTGTAGAGAAGAAAATCTTCATCATCAGGACCTGAGTATCTATTAATTTGTCCACCAGCCATAGAACTCCTAAATCCAGAATCAAATCTCATTTTGAGTGCGATCATATCTTTTTGAACTTGATTTGGATCAAGACCATATTTTTGAATAAATTTCGATAACTCTTTACCATTCAGTAAAGATAAGAATTCACTATTAACATTTTTAAGCTTATTTTTAAGCTGCACCATTCCTAAACTTAAATCACCATATATACGTTCTGTTAGATCTTCACCAAGGAATTTGAGTTGTCTAATGAGAACGTATGAGTCTTCATTCACAAAATCAACAACACGATTTTGTGAATACTTGTTCTTAAATTTCTTTAACTCACTCATAGCATTTTTACCAAATTGAGTTTGATCCTTTACCTTTTTAAGAGAATCACCAGATCCTAGTCCAGCTTGTACTGCTATTAAAGAACCAAACACTGCTGCATTTTGTTCTTTTCTTGGTAGAGCACCTACTGCTTTAGAGCGTGGAACTTCTGGGAAGAAGATTCTGATAATATCAATCACACTCTCTACTCCTCCACTATCAACCACAATTAATTCTCCAGGAGTTCCATTTTTTGGAGTAATCTTAAATCGAATAAACAAATGACCACGACTAGATTCTGGATTATTAGGAGTTGCCTTAATACCACCATTGATACGTCTATCTAATGTGACTTTCTCGTTAATGAAATCAATCGCCTTACCAATATGTGTTAAATTCTCAGTTTTAATATTCATTGTTCTTTTTCCTTCTCTTCCACTTACCGTCATTAAGTCACTGAAAGTTACACCAGGATAAATTTCAGGAATCGCCTTCTTTTCTCCACGAGCTTCAGCTTCTTGTTCTTGAATTTTGTAAAAACTGTCGATGTAATTGACACGTTGAATCACCCCAGGTCCAGCAGCTCTTCTTTCAACTCGTCGTGGATAATCACCTCCACTCAATGAACCTTGTCCATACAATTCTGTAATTTCCGTTATTTCCAATGACTGAATATTGGCAGCTACAGTGGGATCCTTAAATGCTAATTGAACAATTCCTGGTAAATTCCGTTGAGCACTACCAAATAGTGTGAATGTTTTTCCACTACCAGAAAATCCATATACTTGAAGTACTACACTATATCCTTGGAAAACTTGTTTGATAGTTGTTTTTAATCCACGACTACTGTCATCAGTTAAGATACACATATTCTTTGGTGGTTGTTGATCCAACCCACATTTCAATGGATGCTCCTCAATCACAGCCTGTGATATACCCTTGTACAAATGTACATTATCTGAGCATTGGAAGACGCTATAGAAGTTCTCGTATTTTTCTTTCTTAAATTCCTCACCAACACATTGCTTTCCTCCCTTAAATTCAATGTTTCTGGTACAATTTCCGCGTTCATCTGCAAGAACGTTAACAGATAAATCTTGTTCATTCATACTTCTAACAAAACGATCATTAATTCTTGCATAAACTCTGACAGTACCAGAAATATCTTCGAAATCATTAATTAATCTTTCATTACTGATAAATCCGGTTTCTTTTGATAATCCATCGATTTTTCTTAAAATTGTATCAAACGTACGACAAAATCCTGCAAATTGCTGATTTAATCCCCTTATATCAGTACCAGCTGGAATTCTAACACCAGGTTTTAAGTATTTTTCAATACTACTGTACAAAGCAGTATATCCTTCTAACGCACCTTTTGCTGTTCTCATCATAGCACCAGTTTCGTCTGCTACCTTCTGATATACGCCTTGTGCTTTTTGTGCTTGACCTTCTGAATATTCTTGTGGTCTGTTTGCTACAACACTCAAGTAATTTAATCGTGTTTTTTGTAAATTACGCAAACGATTGGCTTCATCTTGTGGTGTATTAGCAATAGCAATTCCTAAATCGATAATTCTTTCTTGAATGCTAGAAACAAGCTTAGTAGCAAGTGAATTTCTCTCTGCAATATAATTGTTAATAGCATTGTTCAATCTTTCGAATTTGTCTTCACATAATTCTTCAAGCACCAAAGATTCTACAGATCTTTTAGCTGCATCTAATATCTTTCTCATACGAGCTAATTCGCCTTGAAGACCTCTAGCAATTCCTAATTGGCTTTTAATTGCAGCTCGTCCATCAGGACAATTAGGAACTGGTTTCTTTCCTTCTGCTTCTAGTTTTCGTAAGAATCCATCAAATTCAGAAACATCACTGCTTCTCTCTTTCTTCAAAATATCCCATTTTTTCTTTGTTACTGTTTTTGCATCACCAATAAATCCACTTAGCTCTTCCAGAATTGCTTCTAAATTACGTTTATCCTCTTCGCATAAACGTAAAATCTCAGCATCTCTTTCTCGAGCTGCTCGTTCTTGTTGTTCAGCTAAAGCTCTTGCTGCTGCTTCTTCTTTACGTTTTGCTGCTGCTTCAGCATCACGTAACCTGGTTAATTCTGATTCTTGCGCTTTTTGTGCTGCTTCACATTCATTAAATTTTCGTTCAAAATCTTCAGCTTTAGCATTTGCAGCACGTAGCTCTTCTCCAATTTTATCTACCATAGCAACTAAATCTTGTTGTGATGCAGTATATTTTTCTAATGCTGTTTTTATGTTAGTAATTTTATCTTCACTTGCTTTATATTTTTCAACTAAATTTTTAACCTTTCCTTCTGGACTTGTTCCTGTAAGTCCAACAATATTACGTACTGCTGTGTTTATACTCTCCAATCGCCCATTCAATGTATCAATTTCTCCTTGACGTCTTGCCAAAGTATCTTCATGTCTGCTTTTAGTTGTTTCTAGATCTGCTTCTTTAGCTGCTAAAGAAGCACCTAGTTTTTCTATTTCATCTTTAGAACTGCTTTTTAAAGCTGCCAGAGCTTTTTCTGCTGTTTGTGCTCTCGAATTAGCACTGTCTCTTTCTCCTTTTAAACTCTTAACTTGTGATTCTAATCCTGCTATAGTTCTTTTTAATGCATCATGTTCTTGACGACAAGTTTTCAGCTCTCCTAAATATCCTTCCATTACATCTAAAGCATTGTTAAATCGTTCTGTTTGATATACTGTATCGTCTTCATTATCACGCTTTTTTCTATCTTTACTCTGTAATTGTGATAATCCACCTGGTACAAAATCTGGTTCATCTTCCTTACCTCTTTTTGGTATTCCAGATAATTTGATTCGTACATCAGTAACCCATTGTTGTAAAGTACTGATAGCAGTGGTGCCCGTAGTTTTAATTGTTCTTTTTAATTCACTAATTTCTGAATCAAGTTTACCCTTTTCCTCTTCACATTCTGCACATTCCTTTTTAGCTGCTACAAGTTCCGCTTCTTTGTCTGCTAATTTTCTTTGTATTGCGTCTAATTCTGATTTATTTACTTTCTTTTCTCCTTCCTGTTCTAATGCTGCAACACGAGCCTTTAATGTTTCCACTTCTCTTAATGCCGCGTCACGAGCTCTTTCTGCTTCACTAGCACGTCTTGTTAATGCTTCTAATTCTCCTCTTTTTTCTTCTAATTGTCTAGTATGCGATTCTTCTGCTTCTGATACTTGTGTTCCTAATGCACTTTTTTCTTCTATCAAATCTGCAATTCTTCCTTCTGCAGCACTTAATTCTTCTGTCAATCGGCTTACATTTGCTTGAAGACCATCAGCTCTAGATTTTTCAGTTGCTGCATCTTTTCTAGCTGCAGCAAGATCTGCATCCCGTTGTGCCAAAGTTTTGCCGATAGCTTCAAGTTGACTTGCACACTCCTTTCGTGCAGCTTCCAACTCATCACTAGCTTTTGTTGCTGCTTCACTCTTTTCTCCAGCTAATGCTTCTTTCGCTGCTCTGATATCATCTAATTGTCCTTGTAACCTACTAGCTCTGTCTGATGCAGTCTTGACTTCTCCTTCAAGTCTATCTGCTCTTTCTTTTTCACTTGTAGCTGAAGCCTTAGCCGCTTCAAGTTCTGCTTTACTTGCACCTGATTTTTCTGTTAATTCTGTTTGTAAATTTCCTAAATCTAAAATAGCCTGTTCCTTTGCTGCCATAGCATTACGTAATTCATCACGACAATCATCTCTTTCTTGTTCTATTTCTGAAATTCTAGCATCCTGAGCAGCTAATTTTTCGTTAACTTGACCCAATTCTCCAATAGCACTTTCTTTTTGTTCATCAGCTGTTCGTTTTTGTGATTGTAAACTTGCCAATTCAGCACGTACATCAGCAAGTGCGTCGTCAACACCTTTCTTTTCTGCACGTAATGTTGCTTCAGTAGCTCGGGCTTCTTCTAATTGTGGTTTAAGATCATCAAGTTGAGCTTGAAGACCTGAAACAGCAGCATCTTTTTCATCTCGTAATCCACTGATGTCAGCAGCACATTTTTTTCGTTCCGCTTCTAAATCTTTTCTACAACTTGCGAGATCTGAAGTCGCTGTTTTTAATTTATCTAACGCTTCTCTAGTTTCTCCTTCCTTTTCTTCTTTTTCACCTTTTAATCTATCTCTTTCATCAGTTAATGATGAAATTTGAGATTTCAAATCAGGAATTTGTCCTTCTAAATCTGCAATTTTTGCTTTTTGTTTTGAAACATCACCTTCTTTACTTTCTAAAGCACCAATCTTAACACTTAATCCACTGGCTTCACTTTTAGCTGCTCTTTCTGCATCTTGTGCCTTTTTCAAATCTACTGCAAGTGTATCGTATTTAGATTGTAACTCGTTTCTTTGTTTTGTTAAACTATCTATTTGTGTTTTTGCTTGTTTAACGTCTGAATCTAGTCCAGCTGCTTCTAATTCTGCCGTAAGTTGTGCTTGTTTAGCATTGGATAACAGGATTTGTAATTCTGCATTTGTTCTTGTTGTAGCTGTAAATGCTGTTCCTTTCGCTGCTTCCAATTCTGCTGTACGAGCTTCTGCTGCCTTTTGTGCTGTTGTAGCCGATGTAAGTCGCGAATTTAATCCTTCGATTTCTGCTCGTAAGTCTGGGATTTGTTCAACATCAGCTGTAGCCAATTCCAATTTACTTGTGATATCTGCTAATTCAGCTTTCTTGCTCGCTAATTGTTCTTGACATTGTGCTAATTCATCATTAAGTTCTGTGCTTTCACGTTCCAGAGATTCAACTTGAACCCCTATTTCACGTCTTTCTACACGTTTTTCTTCTACAGCCTTTTGTTTAGATTCAAGACTGCTTAATCGTCTTTCTAATTCACCCTTTTCTTTTAATAAAGCTCCATAATCAGCAAGAATTTCTGGTGCACCTTTTTCTTTCACTTCTGAAAATCTTCGCAAATCTTCTTGTGCGCGAGCTAAATCTCCTTCTAATCTTTCTACTTCTGCTTTTACTGCTCTCAATTCTTCTGTTAATTCAGTAATTTTAGTTGTGTCTGAACTTTTGGCAACTTCTTTTCCAAGCTTACTACTTAAACTAGAACTTCGACTCTTGGCACTCGCCAATGTTACTTCAGTTTGTCTTACTTTTTCTTGCAATCCAGATTCACTTGGGGCAGTAACTGCTGGTTGTGGTTTTGGAATTTGTTCTGGTTGTACTTCAGGACGTTTTGTTAATTCCGTGCGCAACAATTCTAATTCCGCCTTCAATGCTTCCAATTTTTCTAATTCTGCTGTCACAGCTTCTTGTGTTTTTCTGGATTGTTCTTGATATTTACGTTCTAATGCCTCATTTTTTCCCTTCCATTCTTCAATAATTTTCTTTCGTTCTGCTTCTATGCAGAACGTCTTGCTTCCATTTCTTGACTTTCTAAACTTGCTAATTTAGCAGCACATTCTTCTTGAACTGTGCTTAATTTTGCTTGCACTTCAGCAAGCTGGGATTCTAATAACCCAATAGCTTCACTTTCTTTACCTTCAAGTTGTGCTCTTAATGCAGCTAGTTCTGCAACTTTAGTTTCCAATTGTCCTTCTAAACTTTCTACACGACCAGCTTTTGTATTGGCTATTTCTAAATCAGCACGAACTGATTCTATTTCTTTCTTTAATGCTGCTTCACTAGCCTTCAGTGTAGAAATTTCTGCTTCTTGTCCTAACTTACTTGATAGTTCTGCTTCTTTTGTAGCTAATGTTTGTGTTTTAGTTGAAAGTTCTTCTTCTAATCTACCAAGCTTTGCTGAACTTGTTTCTAATGTAGTAGCTCTGGCTTTGCATTCACGTAATTCGCGCTCTAATCGCTCTCTATCAACTTCTAGTCCAAGAATTTGTTCCTTTAATCCCTTAACTTGTCTAGCAAAATTCTCTTTTTCTTCTTCAGCTGCATTTTTAGAACTTGTTAACGATGCAACTTGTTCCGTTAGTTCTTCATTGGCTCTTTGTAATCTATCATTAGTTTCTTTAATCTTACTCAAACTTTCTGTACTTTCTTTGGATACTTGACTTAATCTACGTTCTATTCCTGTTGTTTTCTCTGATAATGCTTCTAAATCAGAAATTTGGCGTAAAAGGTCTTTAACTGTCTTATCTTTTGGTAGTCCTTCTAATTTACTATTTAAATCTGCTAAAGCAGCTGTATGACCTTCACTCATTCGTCTCATTTCATCCTTAAGATCAGCAAGTTCTCTTTTTCTTGCCCCTATTTCGTCATTTAATCTACCAATCTCTTCATTCTTAGGAAATAGTGCTTGTGTAATTCTGCTCTGAACATCCTTTTCTTGAATACCGACAGGACCGGTAGGTAATTGTCTTCTACAATCATCAAGTTGAGCCTGAATATTAGCCACAGCACTCGTCTTCTCTTCTCTTGCTGTGGCTAATTGTGCTTCTAATGAAGCAATTCTACTTTGCAATGAACTTGTACTTTCTGTTTCTTGACTCATTCTTCTTGTTTCAGCCTTAAAGCTACGCATTTGTTCTTGTAATTCTGCCAATTCTGCTTGAAGAGAAGCCTCTCTTTCTTTACACTCTTCAGCTTGTCTTTTCCATTGCAAAACTTCAGCTCTCACACGTTCTAATTCTTCTCCCATACTACCTCGTAAAGAACCAACACTTTCTGCAGCTTGTGTCTCGGCAGCTTTAGCTCTTTTAAGCGCAGCTAAAGCAGATGCAGCAAACTCTTCTTCACTCTTACCAAGTTCTGCCCTACACTCAGCAAGATCACCTTCTAACTTAAGACGTTGAGCATCTAATGCACCATATGCGTCTCTTTCTTTTTTCAATTCATCATTACAATCCTTTATCATCTTTGACAATTGTTGACCCTTCCATTTAATATAATCACCAAATTCAGTCAACAAAGAGGTCAAGCTTGCTTTCACAGCAGCTTCGGGCATAACAGTTGTTTGTCCTCGCGCATCACGGAGGAGGTCTAAAGGACGACGTTTTGTTTTAGGATCCCATTCATACGACTTGTAAACATTAAATAATTGTTGACCTAATTCTGCAAGTTTCCATTTAACACGTGTTTCTTCTTCTTGCCATTTCCTTTTTTCATCTTCTAAAGCTGCCATTTTTGGACCTATTTCTTTTCTTTCTTGTTCAAATTGCGCTACTTGTTGTCGAAGTTCTTCCATTTTTTGGAAGAGACCAGTTTCACGTCCTAACTTATCTTTCGGTCTCTTAACAATAGTTTCTCCCTTACCAAATATTTTGAATGCCCAACGATCGATTAATCTATCTGGTTTGGGAACATCAACTTCAAATTCCTTGATTTTCCATTTCTTTACTGGAGCCGTTGTAATAGTTTCTGGATCCCAATAAATCATACTTTGTAGATCTGCCATTGTTTCTTGGGCATTTTGAAATTGTTCATCCTTCAATCTAATTTGATCCAAAGTGCCTTGAAGATTACGTTCTGCATCTGCAACTGCTTTAGCTGCAACTGCTTGTGCTGCTAAAAGATCAGAATTTTCAGTACGTAACCTCTCGTTTTCTTCTTTCAGTCCCTTAAATGAATCTATTTCACTTAAAGCTGCAGCCTTTTCTTCCTTACATTTTGCTAATTCAGCTCGTAAATCAGCAATCGTATTGATATCTTCTGCTCGAGATTCCTTTGTTGTTTCTAAAGCTTTTCTTTGTGCTGTTAATCTTCCTATTTCTCCTTGTAAACTTGCTGCACGTTTCTCCTTTTCACTTATAACAGCATCAAGCTTACTCTTTCCAGCTTCCTTTTCAGACAAACTAGCAATATCTGTCAAAGCTGTGCTCTTTTTACTTGCTAATGAAGCTATTTCTGCTTGTAAAGCGTCGCGACGCTTTGTTTGTTCTGTAATTTCTTTTACTAAAGCTTCGAGTTCTGAACTTCGAGAAGCTAAATCTTCATTAGTTTTGATAAGTTGAGCATCTAAATCATCAAGAGCCCTTTTTCTATCAGCAATTTTCTTTTCTAAACCAACTTCTTTCTTAAAAACCTTTACAACTTTAACTACTCTTTGTTGTAATGGTCCTGCTGGTAGTTCTGTTGCAATGGTTTCTAATTCAGTTGTAACTTGTTCTCTCTCAGCCAAAGCAGAACTTAATTCTTCTTTACAAGCCTTAAGTTCTGCTTGCAATCGTTCGCTTAGTGATTTGTAATATTCTAATTCACGACGCAATTTGATAAGTTCACCTGCAGTAGCTCCAGTTTCCTTTTCCAATGTACCGCGTTGAACTTCAGCAAAAGCAATACCACTTCTACACTCTCCTTGTTTGCTTCTGCATTCCGCCAACATATGATTCAAACGCTGGACTTCAGCAGCTAGTCGTGCAATTTCATCACCATTTTGTGCACCTTGATACGGTAAGACATGACGATGTTGCATCACTTCTTGTAACAGGCGTTGAAGATACATCTGGAGTTCACGTTTTCTGATGTCCTTTCTATAAATCTTAGCAAACTCTTGTAAGATTTTCAACATAGTCATTCTCGGTGTACCACCGGGTACCATGATACCACACAATTCATAAACCTTGCGTTGAAGCTGATCATCTGTAAGAACTTCATACTGACGTAGTTCAGCATAAAAGTGATCAGCACCACCATTCTTAGACGCCTTGCGGCTTCCACCACTCTGTCGTCTCCCTTTTTTTCCATTTCTTCTTAAGCCAGCAACAGGACAATCATTCAACAAATGAGCTGTGACAGCCTTTGGATTCTTAAAACAGCCGCCACAAAAATTACACGCAATGGTACACTTTCCACCACCTAACTGAACCTTTGCCATTCTGTCATAGACTGCCTGTGTGTCCAAGGAACGAAGAAAAGCAAGATCAACAGTATTCAATTCTGAAACTGACTTAGTGTGAACCATTTATATTATACACACACTTTTTTTATCGATAAGTTAGCTCGCCAAAATTGAATATATGATTAAATAAATACATATTTAAAATAAAAATGGAATATACAAATTTAGATGATTTCCTTCCGGATGACCACATTTTATTGTTACCAAGTCAACAATCAACAATCATTGCGTCACAAATAGCAAAGCATTTAGTTGAGACTGAAAAAACTACTGGACTTTTTACAACAAACTTCGAAAATATGGATATGAAATTACTTGAAAATAAACCATTTTCAGTATTCATTGTTTCTTACTCGGACGTATTGAAACAGGGCTTGTTAAACAAATTAAAAGAATACTCAATTGGACTCCTTCTCACAACAGACACAAATTGTGATAATCTAGAATTTGATTATATCATTCTATTCCCAGATACTCCGACTGAAATAAAAAAAGAAATTTATGACAAATATTTGAAAAATACATATAAAGAGACAATTATGATCGTTTCTGAAACGATCATAGTAAAAAAAGATAAGATAATTACTTATCTTAAACTTTAAAACCCTTGATAACCCCCACTTTCACCTTTTTCTTTTTGTTCATTTTCTTCAACTTTTTCTTGGTGTGCAAATGATTTAATTTGTTCATATAATAATTCAAAGTTCGTATTTGTTCTATGATAATAATGATTAACTATTGCTGAATCTGGATATTTTTCTTTCAATGAAATTATGCGCAAAATATATTTTTCTGTATTGTTTTTGAAATGTTCTTCCATCTTTTCTTTCAATTCGTCTGGGATATCAGTTCTTTTCATCATTTCACAAACACCGATATCTAATGCATTATATTCAGTTGCTCTATTGAACAATTCTACACCGGCGTCTCTTCCTGATGCAAATCCTGGTTCATGTCGCAATGGTTCTTTATCAAGCAATGCCTGAATACTTAATAAAACCGTTGTTAATCCCATAGCCATTGTCCAACCAGGACCACTCCAAGTTCCAAGAATACTTAAACAAACTTTACCTTCTCCACCATATAAATTAGGATGAAGTCTAGCATTTTTTGTTTGATGTGTTAAATGTGTTACCTTTGGCGGCTTAAATGGATAATCATGTGGAAAATTGAGATTGAAGTACATAAAAGCACCTTCATAAGCAGTATCATCAGGACCAACAATAATTGCTTTCATTTTTGTGACATCTTCTTCATCAACATCAATCCAAATTCCCGGAAAGTTTGACTCTGAAAACTTTTCCAAATCTCTGCAAATTCTTTTGATTGCACTTGATTGAGCCATATTTATGTTGAATTAACATTTGTTTCATTATTTTTCAATTTTCCTACATATTTAATAGTCCATGACCAACCAATTAATTCATCGGTATTAAGTTCAACACTTTCTGTTGATGAATTACTGAGTTTCAAACTAATATAATCATCAACACATGTATGTTCAAATAAACAACTATTTTTTAATACACCACTATGATTTTCATTCAATTGCTGAATATCATAACCATATTTCCTATATAAATTTCCAGAATAATCGAAATAACTTTCTAAGACACCAACATGCTCTGATTTACCAAATTGTAATATACTTTTCAATTCATAAATTCCAAGTTCATCCAACCAAATACCTTTATTTTTTTCATATGACATTCCAATATTTCCGGTTAATCGCTTACCTCCTTCAATTGGAAGACTAACACCAGAACTTTCGCCAGGAATAGAAAGTGCATTAGTGTTAAAAATTTCTGCCACTAATTCCGAACTTCCAGAACTAACTTTTTCACCATTAACACGCAATCCTCCAGAAGCATTAATATTAATAGTTCCTGTCAAACTTTTAATGAAATCGGTATGCAAACATGTACTAGCTCTAATTTCTTTTCCACAAAGTAAATTAGGATTGCTCCCGCGATTACGATAAAAAGCCATTATACTTTTCTCAATTAGTTTAAAAAAAATAAGACAAACGCATACAAAATTATTTAAGCATCAACAAGTGGGTACCAGATTCCATCACCTTGTGGATCTGCAGTTTCAGCGGGAAGGAACATGAACTTAGATGCAGTATCAACAGCCAAAGCTACAGCTCCTCCAGCAACATTACCATTAAGAGCATCAAAAGTTTGAATAGCACCAGATGCATTAATAATAGTAGTTTCCTGGCTTCCAAAAGTAACATTGGTAAGTTTAGGAGATTGAAGACGAAGGTCAATAAGAGCAATATTAGTTGAAAGGACAATAACTGGATTGGTACGAGTGTTAATTTCGCGAGTCAATCCAGGACCAGTAGTTGCAAGATCGCTTAAGACAACTCGATTAAGACCCAATGTTTCGCTAGCGAAACATTGAGTGTCAAATGCAGTCATCAAAGTACTGGCACGAACTTCGTTACCGAAAAATACGTTGTTACCAATAAATGGTCGATTTCCTTGATTAAATGTACTATATTCAGCGGACATGTTATATATTCTATTTATAAAAAAAATATAAAAAACCCGGATTTAAATATTGGCAAATAAGTTGTTAGAAGGATGCCAAAAATCATCATTAAAATCGTAATAAAACATGTACGCACAATCAGTACCCATGACTGGATTAGTATTGCTCTTTGCAACACGACTAACTTCAACATCAGTAGAAAATACTTGATCTTGTCCAGAAGAATTAATAATTATAAGAGAAACAGTTTCACAACCATTACGAGGAACAGTTTGATTGGGTAGACTAAGTGCCAAATCAGTAAGACTAGTATTAGTTTCAGTATTAAGAGTAATTACAGGAGCTTTAAATGCTTCTAGAGTATTAACTCCACCAACAGGAACAATTTCTTCCATTAGTACATCATTAACACCCATACTAATTGTTTTTTGACAACAAGTGTGTCGTGAAACAAGTTCGATACTTGCTTTAACTTCATTTCCAAACAAAACACTGTTTCCAAATCCAGGACCACGAATGATATTTTCAAGAACGTTAGCCATTAATATATATTATACATCTAAAAAAATATCAAAAAGAATTATTTAGACAGAAATAAGACCACATGTAGCGAACCACGATTCCGCAACAGGATCATAGCAAAAATCATAAGCACAACCATTAGCCATAGCCCACAAAGTATCTGTATTCTTAACATTACTAGAACCAGGAGTTTGAGAAAATTCTTGAATGGCACCAGAACTATTGATAATAGTCAAACAAGTAATAGGACAATCATTGTTTCCAGTTAACAAAGGAACGCCAAGAGCAAGGTTTGTTTCAGCAGTAGCAGTTGAAAGAACAATGCTGGGACTATTAGTTGTAGGAATAGTCTTTACCCCACCAACTGTTACAATATTGTTTACATTAATCACAGTTTGTCCAAGAGCATTAGTGACTTGAGTGCAACAATTAGTAGCAATCATTTCTAAACTAGCACGAACAGTGTTTCCAAATAACACATCATTTCCAGGTCCACCAACAAAAGGTCTAAC
>Ga0180431_10006709_pt1 | contig 13605 bp, 15 predicted proteins | sample SS_ome_11_FD_132459 | JGI IMG/M metagenome (GOLD analysis project Ga0180431, IMG submission 132459) | Hypersaline lake sediment archaeal communities from the Salton Sea, California, USA - SS_1_MS_1 metaG | ecosystem: Environmental > Aquatic > Non-marine Saline and Alkaline > Hypersaline >... | reverse complement strand
TGCTCCAGATAGGGACGGTCGAATACTGCACGATGAAAGTTCTGCTCGTTGCCACGCTCATAAGCAAACAAACGTCCGTTCACCCACCGCATGAAATCGCCATGCTTGTTGTACCTTCGCCATCGGTCCCCGCAACACCCCTCGTGGTAACACTTTACGATGTAAGCGAAATCGGGCACCCAAACCTCCATACGCCCTCCGGGCTTGAGAACCCGCCGTGCCTCACGCAACGCATCCACCGTCTGATACCAAGGAATGTGCTCCAGACAATGACTGGAATGCACTATATCGAACGTGTTCTCCACAAAGGGTATGGGGTCGGTTCCCCATACGCACACCTCGTCGGTATCGGGTAGCCTCGTGGCACTCAAATTGACCCATTCAGCCCCCAAACGCCCCGGTCCATGCCCTATGTCCAAGCACAACCTCATTCGTCCCAGAACCCCTTGTGGTTTCCCAACTTCTCCGGGTCAGCCAAGACAGAGAATTGCCTGATACGAGACTGGACATCGAGCTTCCACTGGTGATAGTCAGGATTGTCGCCCCTGTCGTCAAAATGTTCCGCCACAACTTCCTCCACATAACCACACTTCCGCTTCAACGAATCCGCAACACTCTGACGAAACAAACCATCCACTCCGCCATACACCCCGCCGTTTCGATATCCAAGTTCACGCCACAGGTTCCCGTGCGTGACGAAACAACCTCCGGCAACCTGACCCCCATACCGGAACGTGTACGTCTTTCCTCTGGCGTCGAGACTCAACGAATACGGTTGCTCGGGCATGGGGTTGTTCCCGTTGTTCGTGTACGATACGGAGACCATCCCCGCCCGGCGGATTCTCTTATAGCAGTCAACCAGAATCCCCGGCCAGCCCGGCGTCAGCGTGATGATATCACTGTCACAGTTGACGAACCAACCAAAACCCGGATGCTGCTTCGAGGCGTCATTGACAGCCTTGGCTTTCCCGACATTCTTCGGCAACAAAATCGCTTTGACATCATAATGTCCTTCGTCGAGTTCCCTGAGATACTGCTGCAAGGAAGCACCACTGCCGTTATCAACAAAGATAAGCCTCACCTCGTACCCGTCACTCTTGTACGTCGCCAGCAAAGACTCCGCACACTTACGCACGGTCGGCTCACGATGGTACGTCGGTATGAAAACGTATATCCTCTCGACACCCTCACTCATTCAGCATCTCCCTCAGAATCATGTAATAGATACCACCACTCAGGAACTTCGTGGTCGTCGTCCATACATCTTTATGTCTCCACTTCTCCCTGAACACCCGTGCCTCTGCCTTGAAACCTTCAGGGTCAGACAGGATGTTCTCCGAACCACCCGATAAATGCCGGACAGGAACACCGAGCAGGTAGTTCCTCAACCCCAACTCCAGAGCCGACATGCAAATGTCCGCACCGTAGTAATGAAACTTGAAAGACTCGTCAAACGAGAGACCCTTGCACGGAGTAATCAAACACAATTCGTCAAGCGTCTGCACTTCTCTCGGGTGTTCAGGATTCACATTCCTGCACGACCAAGGCGTTCCGCCGTCCTGCATTCCCTCGAATCCGATAATCCCTATCGACTGTGGGTCTGGTATCTTCTCAATCGCATTGAGAACACGCTCCATCCATACAGGTCCGAGAAGAATATCCTGATGGCAGTAAACCGTATAGCTCCCCTCTACCGCCTTTGCTCCCAAGTTCAATGCACGAGTAACTGAAAACCGATTGTCCCAGTTGTTGACCGGAAGCAGTTCGACTTCCCATCCCGCTCTTTCGGGAAGGCTCCTCATAAAGCCGCCATAGACACTCGGCTTGTTGCAGCAAGTGACAAATGAAAAGACGGGCTTCTCACGGGGATGAAAACCTCCCCACTGCTTCAGAAACCGGTTACGGTCACTACTCACCTTCGGGTCATCCCTGCGAGTAGTACCCCGAGTCGCACTCCCCAGATGCAGGCACGACCCCGTGCGAACCGTTACCGAGCAGAACCCCATCTTCGTCAGCTTCAAACAGTAGTCACAATCCTGATATACGTCTTCGTACTTCTCGTCGAAACCACCGACACGCTCAAAGACAGACCTTCGGGTAAGCATACACGCTGCCGTTACCCCGTCAGTAACACCATCCTCGGAGCCAACCTTTTCGGGAGGGAAGTTGACATTCAGGTGGTCGGGAGTACCGATGTTGCCGTCACGGAACAATACCTGACCGTCATGGTCGATAACCCCGCGAGGCTTCATCAAACGCACGCCGACAGCACCAACCTTGTAGACACGAGCATAATCCATCATGGACTCAACCACGCCGGGCTTCAGGAACACATCGTTATTCAGGAACAAAAGACAATCTCCACGAGCATGTTTTCGTGCCAAGAGATTGTTGGTCTTGGAAAAGTGGTACTCCAATCCCATCACGACGCGATAGTGTGACGGCAACTGCTCGTAAAGACCCAGTACACGCTCGTCCGTCGTGCCCGTATCGCCAATGATAACCTCATAGGGGAAATCAATACTGTTGGCAATACCCCGCAGGCACTTCTGAATGATGTCGTAGCCGTTCTTGGTGAGTATGACGATAGATAGAAGTTCACTCTTTCCGTTCAGGAAAGTCTGAATAGACTCATCAAGATTGCCCTCACCCCCGAAAGCCTCAGCCCGGTGGCTATCGTCGGTATACTCGAAATCACAAGCCAACTCTCCCTCGGGGACCAACTGCCCGCTCACAAACAAATGCCCCTTGTGCCTGTTGGGAGCATAGTGAGCCGTGGGAGCCTGCCCAGAACGGCAGTGAAGGGTCTGAATGCGAAACTCATAAGTGGCACCCGGAACCACAGGTACCGAGAAACTGAAAGTGTGTTTGGAATTGTCTTTCAAATCAGCAGCAGCGACCTGACTGATACCTATGGTTTTGTTCCTATGGTCAACAATCGTAGCCGTAATGAAGCCGTCGTTCCTGCGTTTGTAGGTAGACAACAGAACCCGAACGGACTTCAGGTGAGAATCCTTGGCGACAAAGGATTGCCGAAGGACATAGCCATCAATGAGGGGACCAGTGAGGATGGTCTGCCCCTTGCCGAAAGACACAATCATGACAAACCCCTTTTCAGGCAGTCATGCCTTGTGCCGCAAGATAGTCCACAATCTCCGTAGCACTGAACAGAATACTGTCCTCGTGAGTAACAAGAACAGGCATCTGTTTGCCAGCCAAGCCGTACTTCTGAAGCAGGTCTAGGGACGCCGCATTCGACTGGGATGCCAGAACGAACAACTCCTGTCCATCCTTGCCACGAAAATCATCAGACGAAACAGCCTCAATGTCCAGTTTCGCCTTGATAGCCCCGCAGTGCGGGCAATCACTCTCCAAAAACAACCTGTCAGCTTTCATCATTTCCTCCATATTTCCCGGCTGAGCCGGACAACAACCATCCTATTATACACCCCCACGTCAACGGTTTCCCAACTTCTTTGCACAAACAGAATCGCATCTCTGCTCGCCAACCACGACTTCGCCATATTTTTCGCACTGAATGACGGCTTTCGTGCTGACAGAACCCCCGCAACATGTCTTCCGCCTGATGCTCTCCACGCCCCGATGATTAGGACACCGCAGATTACCTACGTCCACCCCAAACGGTATCTCTGAATCAGGAAGTGGCATCAACCGTGACTACCTTTACAATCCGGCTCTCAACATCACGAGGCGACAAACGAACCTGCCGCATAGCATTCCCCAAGGCAAGAATATCCCGCAATTCCGGGAACTCACGAAGGGATTGCTTGTTGTTTACCGCATTGGTCAGGTCATCAATGAGTGAAGCCATCTCCTTGCGGAAATCACCAAGAGTGTGAAGGAAGTTCACAACCCGGCTCTTGAGCTTCTTGACTTTCACCTCGTCAAGAAGGCCCATCCCTATACGATTGGCAGCCTCGATGTCGGCAAAAGCCATGAACAAACCACGGGCAGCCTCAACATCACTGCCGATTCTCTCCGGGTCACGACGCTTCTGCTGACGACGGTTCATCTCATCCCAGTCAACACTGGAAATGACACCCTTGTATTTCTTGCCTTTCATCTTCCACCTGTATGTTTTCCAAGCCTTCTTATCACGTTCCGGGAACACGACAAGAACCTTTGCCGTGAACGTCATGTTGTCGTTATCGACATAGTTGAAACGGATGTTCCGTATCTCTCCGATGAAATAGTTGTTCCCGGCTCGAATCCCCTGAATCACCCAGTTGAAGATAACCTTAGCCATTCCCGTCGAAGTCTCATCCTCGATAGCCTTGAACACGGCATCCTCAATGTTCCGCCGGGTGCCCAGCTTCGTTGAGCCTGACTTCTTGACGGCACCCCACGCCATCTTGTGACACAGGGCATCGTCCCCGTGCTTGTCATAGCACGAGTTGAAAACATGAACCCACTGCCTTTGTTTCTTTTCCGACAGCTTGCTCACCTTCTCAGGTGGATTGTCCGGGTCGAATGGCATAGCTGCCTCCTTTCACGACATCCCAAGCAAGTCCTTCGCCATGCCCAAAATCTGCATGGCTTGAAATCGGTCGTCCGTCCCTCCAAGCGGAATGATGTGCTTCGGACCATCAGCCGGGGAGAACTCCAGTTCCTCGATTTCAACCACCTGACCCTCGAACTCGTCCGTGTAGAACTCACGGTAGTAGTACGGGTCTTCCGGGTTCTTCACCATATACGCTATCGTCACATGGGGTCTGTACTGAGGGTGCGTATCCGTCACGTCAAACACCTTCGACACATGACGATTCAAAGCCATCAGGTCACGACTCTGCACTCCGAGCTTGAGCACCACGAAATCACCGTCACCGTGGAACACGGAAGTCTTTCCGAGTGTAATCGGGAAAGCAGGCCAGCCGGACACCTTCTCCATCACCTCATCCGGGTCGGACGTGTGGAGTCCGTACTTTACAGTAACGTGGGGAGAGTCCTCACGCCCAAGTTCACCGTCCTCGTCATCATGGACGAACTCATCAGGAATAGCCCCGGCTATTTCCCGGATACGAGACGCCAAGGGCTCGGGAAGCCGAGCCAAAAGACATCCCAACGAATAGGCTTCAAAAGAACGTGCCATCAATCTTCTCCACGCCAATCAGTCCTGCCCAAAATTCTATCAGCCAGTGCCGCACAGAAGGCTCCGGGGTCGTCCACCTTACCCTCCATCCGACGCATACAAGCCGAGACCTTGTGCTTCGGTGCCCTGCCGGTCAGGGACTCCCAGAACTTCTTGCGGGATTCGCCCGTCCAGCCCTCCGGCATGGTCTCCCAACGGTCAGCCGTGCGTACTGATGCGCTGACCTGCTTCTCCATCTCTCTCTTGCGGAATCCATTCGGACCATTCGCTTGCGAACCAAGGTCTTTGAGCGTCCCATCGGAGAACTCAAGAAACCAACCGCCCCTCTTGATAACCAAGCGAGCGGGAAGCTGGTCACGTCCGCCACCCTCTTTCTCACCAACATGGCTATACTGCTTCTTGACCTTCAAGGGGTACTTGGCAGCCGTATGGGATGAAGCCGTAAGAATCCCCTGCCACTTGGACGACATCTCCTGCGTCATCTCATCCAAGTCGAACGGACGACCCCTGAGAACAAGCACACCGTACCACCTTCCACCCTGATACTTGTAGTGCTCACCCTTGACTCGGAACCCCCTCAACGCGGGAATCTTCCGAGCCCTACGCTGTAAGTCCTGAATGGTCTCATCCAGAATCTCACTCTCGGTAATCTCGTCCTCGCTGGCCCCACGCGGAGGGTCAAAAAGACCCATCAGAACGACTTCGCCCCGCTTTGGACGAAGAAGTGCCTCATCTCCATAAGCAGCCGTGCGAGAAGCCTTTTGTCTGTGTCTTGATTTGTCCGACATAGGTCCACCACCGTATGCCTTATCCATCCAGCGGTTGACCTCCCTAACAGCCTTCCTGACATCTTCCTTTGTTTCGGCATATTCGTCAGTAATCACCTCTTGACTGTCAATATCTATCGCAGCAACCCAAAAACCACCCTTGGCTTGCGGTCTGCGGACGATGGTATAGCGACGACCACCACCAAAACTTTTCTCTGCATTGTTGATTTCGCTACGGGTCAAGCGAACCTTCTTGGCAGCCGTGCGAGACGAAGCAGAATACCCATGCGTTGCCTCGTACATCTGGTCAAACAAGTCCTGAATGTTCTTCGCCCGACGAATCATCATAAGCCGCATCAGAGCCTTGGTCTTCTTGCCCTGATAGTTGCTCCGGCTCAGACTCACAATCCGCCTGAACGCATCGGGGTCGTTCCTGTTCACAGCCTTACGCACGTCCGAAAGCCAATCCTCGAAGATACCCTCGAAGTGCTCTTTCTCGTCCTCATACGAACCCTCGGGAACGTCACCACGCTCTTCCCTTACCTTCAAATCCGAGAACTCGCCATACAGCCAGTCATACTGCTTGAACAACTCCGCTCCCGTGATTTCATTGATGTCACGGACTCTCGCCGCTCGACGCTGAGTTGCCTTCCTGACACGATTCTTGAACATAGTGACAATCTCACCATCATCCAAACGAATCGCTACTTCCTTGTTCCAATCAACAGGCTTATAGGCTCCCTCCACATTAGTCGGAATCCCCCTACCATCGGTTTTCACTGTCTTCTTATCGACAACGACACCTTCTTTTCCACTCAGAACCCCGCTTCCGCCACTTATTTTTACCCTGTCCCCTTCTTTAAGGGCAGCGGTACGAGAAGACCCTACCGCGCTACTTGACACATCAAACTCCAACCAATTCGCAAGCTCGCGAGATATACGAGGCGACTTGAACCACTTGGCAAGTGCCCGATTGTATTTCGTATTGCTTTCCACTATATCCTGAATCTCAGATGGAACGTGAATATCCGTATGGTGCTCTCTCATTCTACGGTCTTGAATACTCAGATTGGACGCCAAATAAGGCACAATAACCGACAAAACACGACCGTCACTGAAAACGATTTCCCACTGGTCTCCATCTCTCATATACGTTGCGGGAACAGCCTTCACAACACGAACAGCAGCAATACGTCTTGTGCGCCCGGATTCCACAAGGTCTCTGGCTGCCAACACCAACTGGCGGGCTACGGCTTCCCGATTCATTTCGGAACCCCTCATCTGCTTCTTGAAAATGGAAACCGCCGTCGTCATCCACCGACCATACCGACGTGGACCATCTACAATAGGAATGCTTCCCTTCCCTTTGCGGTCTCCGCCGGACCAGTACGATTCCCAATCCAGCCGAACATCATCCCACCCAAGCTCATTGGGCGTCACAACGATATCGAAATGTACCGTGAGTCCACCTTCGGTCAGGAAGTCAATATCCTTGCCACCCTCGGAAATTTCTTTGATGGGAGGCATACGAACCGACCGCGTAATAGCACGCCACAGTTTCGAGCGTATGTCCCTGACCGTCATTGCAGCGATGTGGCAAGAAGCTGCCGTCTTCGGAATCATGCGTTGCAGAACACTGCGAAGCAAAAGACCATTCGTGTGAGACGGAATCCGCTTTCCGGGCAAGGTCCACTTCCGCTTGTCAAAGCCCTGCCGAGTCCGCCGGGACAACCTCTCCACGCACCCCTCCATCTTGCGAATCATATCCCTGCGGTCGTTGATGTTGATGGGTAACTTCTCGTCATCCTCAAACCCGTCCCGCTCCACTTCCCTGCCGGTCATGTGATTACTCAAGCTGTAAACATACTTGGCATGTGCATACATTACCGCATCGCCGTTCTCGTCGGGGTCGCTCATGCCGAACTCGACCCGTAGAAAGTTGGTCAATGACTCATCAGACATGGAGTAACCGCTACTATTGTGATACGTGGCAATATCCCTCGGTGCAGCCGCATTCCGCACAGAAGACTCCTTCATCATGGCTTCCCGCTGTGCTCTGCGAATCACCGAAGCACGGACCCGAGTGATACCCTCGGCATCCATCTTCTCGGCACACAAGGGACAAACCGCCGCCACATCTTCCCGGTCCATCCACTCATCTCTCTCTTCAAGAGCTTCGTCATAATCAGGCTGCATCCTGAGAAGGGAACTTCCCCGTCGTGTTTTCATCTTACCTCTCCTCCGGGAACGCCCGGCTCGAATCACTTCTTCTGGGGGTGATAACCCTTGGGAACCTTGCCCTTCGGACCCTTCTTGGTCTCGCCATGCGGGCCGTAATGCTTGAGCCACCCACAAAAGGCTTCCGGGTCATCCACACCCTTCTTCTTGGCATCTGCAATACACTCATCCCACGTCATAGCTGAACGTAAGACCGAAGCACGAATACGCCTGAGCCCGTCACGAGCCATTCTTTCAGCACACCCCGGACAAATCTCCGCAACCTGACCCCTTGTAAGCCACGGGTCACCTTCCGCCCTAAAACCCACGAGTTCCTCTGCAACGGCAATCAACTCTCTTACTACTGCTTCCGAGTCCATTTCTTCCTCCTTAATGACCTGCTCCGGGAACGATACCCAACAGATGAAGCACGCTGATAATAGAAGTGATGGTCGAAAAACCAAGAAGACCCAAAAGCACGTTCGCATACCGACGAACAAGAGGGTCTCTCATCAAGTCAGTCACAACAACCTGTGATGGGGAAACCTGCGGCTCAATACGCATGATGTGCTTCACAGTATGACTCATCTTGTCGTCAATCCAAACGGAATTGACCTTGATTTTTGCCCAGACAAGCGTTCCATCCTTACGCACAAACCGTTTCGCCATCTCATAGGAACCCGTGACTCCCTTCAACAAAGTGTTGAACATCTTCATATCCTGAAGAACGTCTTCCTGATAGGTAAGCTCTTGGAAACTTTTTCCGACAAGCTCGCTCCGTGAATAACCAAAAAGATGAGCACAGGCGTCGTTTGTATCCAAAAACTTGCCCGTCGAATCAGTCAGAACAATACCGACCGGGCTATGGACAAAGACCGCATCAAAAAACGCCTTCTCACAGATAACTCCCGCAAGAGGAGAATCCAAAACATCAACTTGTTCGCTCATCTTTCACCTCTACAATCTGGGTCTACACCTGAAGAAAAGACGCGATGTCCTTCAATTCGGATTCCACGTGCCCGAGGTCACCGAGATAACCCCAGTTCGTAGGCTCCTTCTTGAATCCGCGTTCCTCTTTTTGAACACCCTTTTCTATCCGCTTTAGGAGTTGCCGGACGCTCCTTGCCTTGTCAGCGAAATCCCTAGCCAAACCGCCGCCGACAATATCCCCTGCAACAACGGTATGTGTGCCTCTTCTCATCTCGTCCTCCATTCCAAACTACAGCCTGATTCTCGATTCCATCTTCGATATTAGGGCAGCCAATGTCGGTGGTCCAAGCTCAATACGCTTACTGAAAAATCCACGAGAGCCCGAAGCCACATACCCCTCACGACGAAGCTCCCTAATGATGTTCCGAACACGACTGTTTGGATTCATCTCTCCATTCTGAGCATCCCACCACTCCCGAGCATACTTTTCAATGACACCGGAATCGGGCAGATTTCCATTTGTCTTAGCATACCGCTTGGCATAAGCCCGCAAAGCTCCCCGCATGGCGGAAACGCTTGGAGACGAACTCGTTCTCGTACTCGCCCTGACGCCCGCATCATCCATTATCTTCTGTGTCAGCAAGCCTTCCCGGTGAAGTCTCTTTATCCACTCACGCCATACCGGGTCTCCCTTGCGTGGCAACCTGACTCCCGGCATGTACTTCTCCATGTCGCCAAAATCCATCCGTTCCCATCTTTTCGGGAACCTGCGTTTCAACACCGCCAGAGAATTGACGGTCGCATCTATCTCGAATTCCAACTCGACATGCCCCCGGTCCAAATACCGCTCCGTAACTGCCTTGCTCTTGTCTCGCCTTTCGACATACCGCCGAATGTGTCCCGTCATGGCATCCCTCAGAGCATGAGTCACTTCGTGCCTTATCGAGACCGGGTATCTTCGGATGTCACGAAAAATCTTGCTGCGGTACCTATCAAACTCGCCATATTGAACAAGAACAGGAACAAGAGCCAAGTTGTAAATGAGGATTACCTTGTTCTCTCCCACGTGATAATTGTTGTCGCTCCAAATGTTCTGTGTCAGGAGACCGAATTTTACCTCATACTCAAACTCACTGATTGCGTGCCTCAAGTCTTCCGGCATATCCCGGTCAGCTATATCCACAAGACGACCCGCCAACCTGCGTCCCTTGTACTTGAGCGGTCCCTCATAATCGCCCTTCTTGTACGAACGAAGAATGTCCGCCATGATGGGCTTCAATTTCCGAGACAACGCATCGGAAATTCCGTAATCGTCAAGGAGCTTGGCTGTAATGGATTCCGAACCCGTCTTCTCACGCCAACGCCCATACTCAGTGTAAATCCAAGACTTCACCCCGTAACCGGGTCTTTCAACGACAATGCGGCTAACCCGGTCATCCTTCTGGTACTGCCGAACTATCTGCATCGCCGTGGACTTGGACCGTGCTGACGCTACCGACAGGGACTCCCCTCCTAAATCAAACGCCCCGACGATATAAGAGTCACCCGACAAATCAGGACGGTTAAAAGAACTCATTCGGCGGATAGCCTTCTCAAGCATTCGGCTCCTGAACTTGGGCATATCCTCATCCCAAGCCGCAACCGCACCAACGATGTCTCTTTCCCTTCGCATCACGCATACGCCGGAAAACCATCAAACCTGTCCGGCGGCTCCCTCCGATTGTGCTTTTTCTTTTTCTTCCGCCTGTGTTCCTCTTCCAATGCTTCCAGTTCCTCGTAACAACACAGACACAAACCCTGCCGCTCTCCCGGCTGATGCCTCTCAACCTGATTGCCGCACCCCTTTGTCCGGCAGGTCTTCATTCGTAGCCCTTGCGTTCCTTATCGTGCTCCTTCTGCTGGACAGCACGAATGACGCCGTGGGGGCTCGGACCACGAGCGATGACCATGACCCTGCTCCGCTTCCCGATTCGCCCGTATGCGTTGCCGCCGACATAGACAATCTCGCCGTCCGGCTTCTTGTAGCGGAACACAGCAAAGTAATGGAACTTGTTGTGTGTATCATCCGTCATTGTCAGGAAGGCTTCATACTCCACCGAATCGGCTCCCTCACCTTCCGTAAGAATCTCCTCCATGTCCCGAAGAACACCGCGTTTCCAACTTCCCGTAACAGGCATCTTCTTGCCCGCCGTCTCGATAAACTGAACTACCTTGTCAGGAAGCTCGTCTTTCATCCAACGGTTACGATTGAAAACATTGGCTGCTTCACCCATTTCACCAGCCGCAATCGCTTCGCCCAACTCGTTCAGCATCCGGGTTTTGGCGTCGAACAGATTTCTCATTGTCTCAACGCTCCGAAGCACCTCGCCCGGCACAGTCACGGCAATCCGAACCGAACCCTTCTGTGTCTTCCGAGTCTTTACAGGGTCAGACTCAACAGGCTCAATCTCCTTCATGTCCACGACTTCCGCTGTGAGCATCTTGGCAACCCGCACCAACTCGCCAGCCGTGTGCCCCCAGTTGTACTCGGAAATTGCCCTGCTGGCGTCACTTACCGTGATTCCCAAGCGATGAGCCACCTCCTTCAAATCGTTCCGGCTAGGCTTCAAGGAAGAACGATTCGTGCCCCTCTGAACATCAGCCAACTCGGAATTCACTTTTTCGCCCAGTCGAAACAAACGCCTGTTCATCACAGTTCCTCCACGTCAAAGAAGCCCCTCTTGTGAGCCTTCTTCACCTCGGCAATCAGCTTCTTGACCGTGTTGGTATCCGAAAGAGACCCCTGAATGTCGTCAAGGTCTTCATTCCGAAGCATGTATGTCGCCTCTTCCCTGCCATCAAAAGTCAGGGAAATCTGAACCGAAACCTTGCTCTGCTGGCGTTTTACACCGTCACGGCTCCCCAGAAACACCTCCGCAAGAGTTTGGCTCGTGTCAGACTTGCGAACGCCGATACCAGCCGACTCAAAGAACTTCACAAGTGCGTCTTTCAGGCTTTCCAGAAGCTCGTGCGTGCCTTCCTCAAGGTCTTTGGTCGCCTCGTACCAGACACGGTTCCGCTCCTGCTGCTGTTGACGCTGCAACTCCTCGTATTCCTTCTGCTTCTTGCGAACCTCGGGGATGATGGACTTGAGCGTCTTGAGGTCTTTGACAGCCGCCGTGCGGCTTGAGGCCGTGACAGACGCCCATTCCCTGTTTGCACGAGAAATCTCCCGCTTGAACGCGCTCAGCCCCTTTTCTCCGATGTCCAGACCAACGGGTTGACCGCTGCCGTCCGACTTGGGAACCGGGATGCCCCTCTCTGCCACATAACCGCGCATGTTGAAGTACAACTCGCCCCAATCCTTCCCACGGAACTGAATCACATAGCGAGCTTCCCGCTCCATCATCTCTCCGCGAATCTTCTTGAGTACGATTGGCCCACGTGCCGCCGTTCTCTCCCCCGTCAACGCCTCAGCCACATCCAACAACGCTTCCGCAATGTCGTCACCGCTCGATGCCGTCATACCTGACTCCTCCTGTGCGATGAGTTCTTCGAGAGCACTGCGAACCTTACGCATGTCGTAATGCAAGTCCCGCAACACGCGGTTATCGGCCCGGAGCGTCGTCCACGAGATGCCGCCGTCACGGTTCATGGCTCCGCCCGCATCGAAATCGAACTCGCCGTTGTTCGTCTGCCCCTTGAACAACCCGTACCCAAGATGTTCGACCGAGGAACGATAACGCCCGGCAAAGTTGTGGATAGTCGGCACATCCTTGTGAATGTCCTGTGCCGTCAGAATGGGCTTGCCCTTCTTGATGTACTTCAAAAGCAACTGAAGTGCCTTCAGCCTGTTCTGGTCAGCTTGTCTTTTCATCTGTCACTCCATCTCAGTTTCCTGCTCAGTGTTGTCGAAAGGTCATCTGCCATCTTCTCTACCGACTGGAAAGCCTTAGCCGCCTCCTCCGCTGCCTTTGCCAATCGACCCAACTTACGCCGAGTCGAACCCGCCGATTCCTCGGTAATATAGGTCTCAAGGTCGGAAAGCACATTCTCCATCTCGTCAGCCACCCTCCGGGCTTCCCGGCGGCAAATGTTCTTCCACCCGACCATCGACTTGAATTCACCCGTCGGTTGATACATGCCGGTTCTCACAGAAGCATTGCGACCGACTTCCTCAAGCCATTCTTCCTCAACGCCGCCCCAGAAATTCTGCTCGAAACCACCCTTGTTGTTCTTCCACCTGAACCACGGAGTCTTGATGTTGTCGCTTCCAACCCCCATGACATTGCCAACATATTCAATCTCAGCCCCAGCGGGAAGACGGACAGACTTGAACTTCCACGACCACGGTCCATCAGAGACGTGCCAATGCAAACTGGCACCATCCTTGAGAACACGATACTTCCTGCCCTTCCTGAACTTCATGAATCGTCTGCCCACACGCTCGGAGCCTACAAGTGTTTCCGCAACCCCAATCAGTTCTTCAGCTATACGCCGCATGTCCATACCCATTCTCCAATCGGGTCTACGTTAGAAGAGGAAGCCCCTTCCATGTGTACTTTTCCTTGATTTCCTTGAGTGTCTCCAACACGTCCTTGT
>Ga0180431_10006708_pt1 | contig 13605 bp, 8 predicted proteins | sample SS_ome_11_FD_132459 | JGI IMG/M metagenome (GOLD analysis project Ga0180431, IMG submission 132459) | Hypersaline lake sediment archaeal communities from the Salton Sea, California, USA - SS_1_MS_1 metaG | ecosystem: Environmental > Aquatic > Non-marine Saline and Alkaline > Hypersaline >... | reverse complement strand
GTCCTTTTCACCGGCCGGGGGTACGGTGGCGACGTCCACCACGATGGTCTTGTTCCCCTCGAATACCGAGTTCGGCACCGCGGTGATGGTGGCGGTGGCGGTGAGGTCGCCGGCCGCGATCACGAAACCGGTGGCGGTGGTGGTGTAGTCGGCGGTGCTGGCGGTTCCCGAGAAGGCCAGCTCCACCGTGACATCCTCGGTGATTGTTGCCGACAAGGTGGCGGTGATGCTGGTCGTGCCGGAGGTCTCCGAGATCGTCGGGGTGCCGGTGATGCTCAGTTCGACGGTGGTCGCGTCCGGGTCGGGGAAGGTGCCGTCGATCTGCAGGCCGCCGAAGTTACTGCCGTTGCTCAGTCCCTGCAGGAGCTCTTCGAGGGCGCCCTCGACCGCGATGGCCTTGCCGGGCTGGAGGCCGAGTTGCGGGGCAACCCGGAGGCCCGCGCGATCTACCGCGACTACGTGCTGCTTTACAACGCCTTGCAGTTGCGCGCCGAGGGGGTAGGGACGCTGCGGGCGGTGCCGATGGACCGCGTGGCGGAGGCCCGGCAGAAGCGGGCCCTGCGGGTCGCGCTGTATTCCGCGGCCGCGATTCTCACGATCAGCGCGGTCGTCATGTGGCGCGTCCTCGTGCCCGACGCCCCCCCGATGCTGAGCTTCGAGGCCACTCCCGGGAGCGCCGTCACCGTCACGCATCTGGCCTCCGGGGCTCGCTGGCAGGACGGTTTGCTGGCGCCCGGCTCGCGTCTCGAGCTGGCCAACGGGGCGGTCGAACTCACCTTCGGCAGCGGCGCGCGCTCGGTCATCACGGCCCCGGCCGACTTCACCCTTCAGGACGAGGACGACCTGCGTCTCGATCAGGGCACGGCGTGGTTTTTGGCGTCCGGCGAGGCGGCTGGTTTCACCGTCCGGACCCCGGAAGTCACGGTTGTCGATCTCGGCACCGAGTTTGGCGTCTTTTCCGCTCCCGGCGAGCCGGGCGAGGTCCACGTCTTCGAGGGGTCGGTTCGTGTGACCACCCGCGTCGGGGGGGCACACACCGCCACCATCCTGACCGCCGACGAGGCCCGTGCCGTCCATTGGAGCGGCAAGCTCTCCGCGATTGACCCCGACCCGGAGCGATTCAGCAGGAGTCTTCCGCAGGCCCAGCCGAGCCTGCATTGGACCTTCGACCAGAAGGATCCCGGCCGGTTGGAGGCGACGGGCGGCGACCCGGCCGCCGAAACCACTGTCACCACCGTGCTCTCGCCGGATCACAAGCCCGCCTTCGCCAGCATCCCCGGCCGGTTCGGCCGGGCCCTCGCCTCGCTCGGCAACGGCGGCCTGGTCCGCACCGACTGGCCCGGCATCAGCGGCGACGCCCCCCGCACCCTCGCCTGCTGGATCAAGCTTGAATCCGGCTACCAGTATGGCCACCCGGTGGCCGGCTGGGGGTTGCGTTCGCGGCGGCCCGATACCCGCGCCTTTTTCGCATACGTCCGCACGATTCCAAACCGGGGAGCGGTGGCGGGAGTCTCGTTCGGCAAGAGCTTGCTCCTCGAACAACGCACCCCGGTTGACGACGGGCGCTGGCACCATTTCGCGGTCGTCTATCAGGGAGGCCCGGTGTCCGATGACGGACCGCAGGTCTTTTGCTATCTGAACGGCGAACTCCGGACCATGACGGTCCACGCCGGGGACGAAGCATCCACGGGAGAGGCTGGTGTTCACCCCGTCGAGACCACCACCACCGACCCCGCCTCGGTTCCGCTCAGCCTGTTTTCCGACCTGCGCGGCGACGACGAGCAGGCCGGCCACCGGGTTCCCGTTGCCCTCGACGAACTGCATGTCTTTCCGTTCGCTCTGAGTGGCCGGCAAGTCCGCAACCTCTACCGGTTCAACCAACTCGACCCCCCGGAGTGATTTCCCGGAACAAGCATCAGCGCGACGCCTTCGGGCGGACGGTGGCCATCATGATCGCCGCGACGCTCGCGAACGCCGTCCCCGCCGCCGCCAACCCCGATCCCGGCAGCCCGTCCGGCGGGCCGGCGGAGCCGGCTCCCGCCATCAGCACGGCCTCCGCCCCCGCCTCGGACCGAGGCGGGTCCGGCGCACGTCCCGCCGGTACGGCATCGTTCGCAGGCAATCCGCTGCAATGGCCGGATGCCGCCGTCAGCCGGCCCTACACCGCCCGCTCGCTGGCCCTTGAGGCTTCCGGCCCCGATGCCGGCCCGCGGACCTTTGCCATGGTTTCCGGTCCGGAGTGGCTTTCGGTCGCCCCGGATGGCGCTCTCTCCGGCGTCCCCGGCCGCTTGGACGCCGGGTTCAACTGCTGGCGGATTTCGGCCGGCGACGCTGCCGCCACGACCCGCTTCGCGCTCTGGATCGTGACGCGGCCCGAACCCGGCATCAACATCGACCTCAACTGGGGGGGCTCGCCGACCTACTCGGGAACGGCCGTGTCCGCCGACCCCGGAACCGTCTGGAACGGCATCGACGGAAAACGCGCCCACACCGGCCTCGCCCTCGCCGGCTCGGACGGAACCCCCACCCCCGTCACATGGGACAACCCCGCAGGAATGGGCTGGTATCAAACGGAATATCCCCACTTCGCGCCGGAGCTCCGCCACGACAGCATCCACACCGCCCCGACCTGGACCCTCCATCGCCTGCTCCCGCGCACAGACTACACGCTTTACCTGCTCGGTGGAGGGCATCGTAACGGGCGGTCCGGCCGCTGGACCTTCGAGGGCGCCTTCCTCCAAAGCGGCGCCACCACCACCTTTTCCTCCGGCGGCCCCCCCCAAGACAGCTGGACCATGGGAAACAACTACGTGGTCGTCCCGGCAAGGTCGGACGCGCATGGCGACCTTGTGTTCACGACTCCGGACGGCAACAACTTCTCCGGCCTGCAGATCGAGGGCCGTTTCACTGCCGATTCCCCGGACGCCGACCCGGCGCGATCCGCCACCGGCCTGCTCCGCGCGCGCCGCTGGCCGGCCGCCAAGGCCCGGGAGTGGCACGCCGCAACCGGCCCGCTGGCCGGTTGCATCTATCTGCCGCGCCGCGCCGTGAACTCCACCGCGATGTGGCAGGAGGAATCGTTCGACCCCGAAACCATCGACGAGGAACTCGGCTGGGCCGCAGCCGCAGGATACAACGCCCTGCGCGTCTTCCTTCAATATGTCGTCTGGGAGCAGGACCCCGACGGATTCAGCCGGCGCCTCGATAGGTTCCTCGACCTTGCCGCCCGCCACGAGATGCGCGTCATGCCGGTCCTCTTCGACGATCGCTCCATGGCGGGAACCGATCCCCGCCTCGGCCGGCAGGCTGATCCACCCTCCGGGGTGCCCGACGGCGGCTGGGTCCCCAGTCCCGGCCACCGGCGTGTCAACGACCGCCTCGCCCTGCCCGACCTCGCGCGCTACGTGAAAAGCCTGCTCGCCCGCTTCGGCGACGACCCGCGCATCCTCGCGTGGGACCTCTACAACCAACCCGGCTGCTCCGGCCAGCAACGCCGCAGCTTCGCGCTGGCCACCGCCGCCTTCCACTGGGCGCGCGAGACCGGCCCGTCCCAGCCGCTCACCGCCACCGCCTCCGGTGCCGCCGACGGACTCGGCCCCGAGCTCGAGACCCACCTTGCCGGCTTCTGCGACGTGCTCTCGTTCGCCTCCCATGCCCCTCCCGCCGCGGTTGAAGCGCGGATTGCCGATCTCCGCCGCCACGGGCGCCCGATTCTGTGCGCCGACTGGCTCGACCGCCCCGCCGGCAACCGGTTCGAGACGCTCCTGCCGCTCTTTGCCCGCGAGGGCATCGGCGCCTTCCATTCCGGTCTGGTGGCCGGCCGCCGCCAGCTCTTCCTCGCCCCGGACTCCCACTTCGGCGATCTCGTCCCCCGCGCCTGGCCCCGCGCCTCGCTTCACCCGAATGGCAAACCCTACGACCCGGCCGAAATGCAGGTTCTGCGCGAGTTCATCGAGAACTTCGCCACCAAACCTGCCAGCAGCGGCGAGGAGGGAGACTGAAGTGAATGAAGGAGGGGGCTCACACGAAGGCACGAAGGGGCGCCAAAATCGGAGACACCCACGTTCAGCGGCGAGAGCGAGGGTTTGGCGGGTCCGGGATTCTTCTCTTTTCTCCGGCGGCCGCCGGGACTACGAACGGTACCGTCGATCGTGCAGAAGTGACATGAGAGTGTTTCTTATACTTGTCGTCCTTGGCGGCTCGTTGCTTGCCGCCGGGAAGCCCAACATCGTCCTCATCATCAGCGACGACCATGCGTGGAGCGACTACGGTTTCATGGGGCATCCGGACATCAGGACGCCGCATCTCGACAAACTTGCGGAGCGCAGCATGGTGTTCGGGCGCGGCTACGTGGCGGCGCCGCTCTGTCGGCCGTCATTGGCATCGATGGCGACCGGCCTCTATCCGTTGCAGCACGGGGTGACCGGCAACGACGTCGACGGCCACAGGAACCGGGCGAGGCTCGATGTGCCGTTGCGGAGGGAGTTTCACAGGCATCCGACCTTCATCAAGGCGCTGGTGGCCAACGGCTACCTCGCCCACCAGTCGGGCAAGTGGTGGGAAGGTTCGTGGAAGGACGGCGGCTTCACGCACGGAATGACCCACGGCGATCCGAAACGTGGCGGCCGTCATGGTGACGCGGGCCTGAAGATCGGGCGCGGGGGGATGAAGCCGGTCACCGATTTCATCGACATGGCGGTCGCGGAGAAGAAGCCGTTTCTTCTCTGGTATGCGCCATTTCTCCCGCACACGCCGCACAACCCGCCAAAGCGGTTGCTGGACAAGTACCGGAAGGAGGGCGGCGCGATGGACGTCGCGAAATACTACGCAATGTGCGAATGGTTCGATGAGACCTGCGGCGAGCTGCTCGGATACCTCGACCGGAAGAAGCTTGCGAGAAACACCCTCGTCCTCTACATCGCCGACAATGGTTGGGCCGCGCCGAGCACCAACGCGGCCGATCCCAACCAGAAGCTGTGGACGGGCTATGCCCAGCGCTCGAAGTGTTCGCCGTATGAGAACGGCATCCGCACGCCGATCATGGTTTCGTGGCCGGGCAAGGTGCGCCCGGCGCGCCGCAGCGAGTTCGCGCACGCGGTCGACCTGTTTCCGACCATCGCCGCGGCGGCCGGGATCGAGGCGCCGGACGGCCTGCCGGGAATCAACCTGCTGGATGAGCAGGCCCGCAGGGAGCGCAAGGCGGTCTTCGGCGTCTGCCACTCCACCCACAACATGACGATCGGCAATCCCGACGACACGCTCCAGTATCTGTGGTGCATCGAGGGCGACTGGAAGCTGCTGCTCCGATTTCATGGCAAGGACACGACGGGGTATCGGGTGCTGCACGAGTGGGACACCGCCCCGGCACGGCTCTACAACCTCACCAATGATCCCGGGGAAAAGAACGACCTCGCGGCGGAGCAGCCCGAAATTGTCGAGCGGATGAAGAAGAAGATCGGGGCATGGCGCAGATCCCTGCACCCCCTCTCTCCGCCGGACCCCCACTGATCCCGGGCCGGGGAAGGGCGTTTCAGGCGCCTGCCAACCGTCTGGCGAAAGCGCGATTCCCAATGCGGACTGTTTCACGGGGACAGGCCGTTCAACCCGGCGCGAAGGGAGGCGGCACGAAGACCGGCTTCCTGCCAAACGGCCCGCTTACCAGTACGCCTCGAGGTGGATCTGCCCGGGTTCCTTGCGGGTGTGCTTCCTGAATCCCTGCTTCTGCAGCACCTCAAGCATGCCCTCGATCATTCTTGGATTGCCGCAGAGGAGGATGTGCGTGGTCGCCGGATCGGGAACGAAGCCGGCCTGCTCCCACAGTTCCGGATCGTTCCAACACTCATTGAGGAACCCGGTTCGGCCGTTCCACGGGACCGCCTCGTGATGCGAATCGCTGACCACCGGGACATAGGTGAAGACCTCGCAGAAATCCATGATCGTCTCAAGCACGTCACGATAGCCGAGATCGGTCGAGTGGCGCGCACCATGCAGGACGAGGAAGTTGCGGCTCGCGTCCTGCTTGAGCCTGGTGCGGATCATGCTCATGTAGGGCGCCAGACCGGTGCCGGTCCCGAGCATCACGATGTTCTTGTCCGGCGGAATCACATCCAGCGTGAACATCCCGGTGATCTTCGGTGAGAGGTGCAGCCGGTCGCCCACCTGCAGGGAAAACAGCCGCGGCGTCAGTGCTCCACTCCGCACCAGGATCAGGTAGAACTCGAGGAACTCCCGCTGGATCGACGCCGAGCTGATCGAATACGCCCGCACGATCATCTTGTCCGGGTCTTCCGGCGGCGGCTCGTCGTCCGATCCCTCGCAGCGTGGCGCGCCGCAGGGCAGCCCAAGCAGGGTGAACTGGCCGGCCTTGAATTCCGGCAGCTCCCAGCCATCCGGAATCACCCGGATGATCATCAACCCCGGCGCGATGTCGGTACGCTGCGTTACGACGGCGTTCAGCGCTCGTTCTTCCATTGCGCGGCCCAATGTGACCACTTCGACGGGCCTGACAAGCCGGTTCACTCGTGTTTCACTGTTTCCGGGGGACAGGTCATCCGGGGGCCCGCTACGTGGAACGAGTGAAGATCCGATGGCCAACAAGGAATCTCGGATTTCCAAGTGCGTGGTGCGCCTACAAGGACACCCACTGGCCGACGGTCTTTGCGGCGTCGCCGTCGCCGAAATGTTCGGTGAAGAGGCGGAAGTAGTGGAGTTCTTCCTTGCTGCGGACCACGGGATAGCTGGCTTGGGCTTCCTTGAGTTCCTGGTCGCTTATGACCTTTTCGAAGTGGGTGGGGAGGAGGCCGGCGGCGCCGCTGCCTTGGGAGAACTCCTGCTTGAGGCGGTTGGTGATGGTCTCCGGGAGGTCGTCCTCGTAGGCCTTGCGGAAGATCCACTTCTCGACCTTGGTATCGCCCTCGGGGCGCTGTTTGCACTCGGGGGGGATGGTCATGGCGTAGTTGAGGAGTTCGCCGGAGATGAGCGGGGCCACCACTTTGACGGAGTGGCTCTGGTTCATCCGATCCAACCGCAGGGACGCGTTGCTGTGCAGGAAGCCGAGGCAGCGCATCTGTTCCTCGAAGAGCTTTTCCGGGGGATAGTCCTTCAGATACAAGTATCCGCAGAAGACCTCGTCGCCCCCCTCGCCGGAAAGGAGCAGCTCGTACCCGTCCCGGGCCGCGTAACGGGAGATGAGGAAATTGGATACCGAGCTGCGGACGAGGGAAGGATCGAAGGACTCGAGGTAGTAGATCACCTCCGGAATCGCCTCCAGAACTTCTTCCAGCTCGACGATGAGTTCCTTGTGGCCGGTTCCGAGGAACCGGGCCATCAGCCGGGCGTTATGGATGTCGGTGCCGTCGCCCATGCCGATGGCGTAGGTGCGCAGGGTTTCATTGCGGCCGGTGTGTTCCCGGAGCCAGAGGTTGGCCTCGTAAGAGATGACGCTGCTGTCCATGCCGCCGCTGAGCAGGGAGGCGGTGGGCACGCGGAAATCGACCCGGGTGCGCACGCTGTGGCGGATGAGTTCGCGGACTCTGGCGACCATCCGGCCGACGTCCTGTTCCTGCGGCTGGGGGGGCTGGGCGGGCAGTTCGGCGAACGGCCTTGGCCGGAGGCTGCGGTCCATGTAGTGGCCGGCCGGGAATTCGTGGAGGTCGTCGGTGATTCCGGCGAGGGCCTTGAGTTCGGACGCGAAGTAGACGGTGTCGTCCTTGCTCCCGTAGAACAGTGTCTTGATCCCGAGAAGGTCCCGGGCGGCGAGGAAATCGTCGCCGTCCGAGATGACGAGCGCGAAGATCGTATCGTCGAGGAGTTTCAAAAAGTCAGTTCCGTCGCGGCGGTACAGCCCGAGCGCGGTTTCCTCCTCGGCGAAGACGGCCGTTTCCACCCCGGCGTCGCGGGCGAGGCGGGGAAAGTTGCCCATCTGGCCGTCGTAGCAGATCATGCGCCCGCTCTGGCCGGGATCCCGGACCGGCAGGACCGCTCCGTCAAGGGCGTCCATGGCGTCCGCGCGGCAGGCGTTCTGGGCCATGAGCACCTTGCCTGCGCGGCCGGCGCCTGACAGGTGCGGCCCCCGGTGGGCCATTCGCTCCATCATGGCTTCCAACGTTGCCTGGTGCGGGTTTCCGAATCCGACCGCAAAGCCGCTCATGGGAATCTGCTGGTATGTGTCATGGGTTGTTTTGGGCGCGTGGCGGGGGCCACCGTAGCGGTTGAAACGCGGGGATCAAGAAGCATTCCGGCAAGAAGGGCTTGCCAAAGCCCTCGGGCTCTTGACAGCCTCGCAAACCTTGTGGCGCGAGTTCTACTTCGAGACTCTTCCGAACCGGGAGGGCTCCAGCCCGTCATGGACGCCCTTGAGGCGAGCCGTTGCAATGGCAGGAATCGGGGAGGGCGCGACCGGGTAGCAGCGAAACAAACGACCAGCGAGAAGACACAGCTTTGGACAAGCAAGCACACGAACGGCCGGGAATCCCCGGTTCGCCATACAAGCCGTTGACGCCGGGGGGCGTCCGCCATGTGGCCGGAGCGGCGCTCGACGTTTTGGAGCGTTCCGGGATGGCGGTTCACTCCGACACCGCCTTCGAGGCCTTCAGGTCGGCCGGGGCGGAGGTGGATGAATCCTCGCGCGTGGTGCGGTTGCCCCGCAGCCTCGTCGAGGACGCCGTGGCCTCGAATCCCTCTTCGATCACCCTCTACTCGCGCGACGGCAATTCCGACGCGGTCCTGGAAAAGAACCGGGTCCACTACGCCACCGGCGGCACTGCGATCTACGTGCTCGATCCCGACACCGGCGAACGCCGGCCGTCCACCATGGCGGACGTGATCCTCAACGCCCGCATGGTCGAGGCGTTGGAGAACATCCACGCCTTTACGATCAACGTGTTTCCGAACGAGATCGAGAATGAGGACCACATCGACGTCAACCGCTTCTTTCATGCGCTCAACCACACCCGCAAGCACGTGATGGGGGGGATTTACTCGATGCCGGGGTGCCGGCAGGTGGTGCGGATGGCGGAGACGATCGCGGGGGGCAAGGAGGCTTTGCGGGAGCGGCCCTTCGTGTCGTTCATCACCCTGATCATCAGCCCGTTCAAGATCGACGATGTTTACGGCGAGATGACCTGCCACCTTGCCCGGGAGGGGTTGCCGGTGGTGGTGCCTACCGAACCGATCTGCGGCACCACCGCCCCGGTCACACTGGCCGGCAACGTGCTCACCCATGTTGCGGAGACCCTCGGCGGCATAGCCCTTGTGCAGTGCGTCAACAAGGGCGCCCCGGGCATCTGCGGCAGCGTGGGGTCGATCCCCAATCTCCAGACCATGGACCACCTCGGGGGGGCCATCGAGCGGGGATTGATCAATGCCGCGGTGGCGCAGATCACCCAGCATTTCGAGATTCCCCTCTACTCGACGGCCGGCACCAGCGATGCCAAGGAAGTCGACATTCAGGCCGCTTATGAGAGCAGCATGTCGAGCTTGCTGGTGGCCATGGCGGGAGCCAACTACATCCACGACATCGCGGGGCTGATGGAAGAAGACCTGACGGTCTCCTATGAGAAGCTGGTCATGGACAACGAGATCCTCGGCATGTGCCAACGGGTTCTGCGGGGCATCGAAGTGAACGACGAAACCCTCGCCACCGAACTGCTGATCGAGAAGGGGCCCGGGGAGGATTTCCTCACCGAGGAACATACCCTGCGCTTCATGCGGAGCGAGTTCTTCACTCCGCGCTTGGCCAACCGCGAGAAGCGGGAGATCTACGCCCCCGAACAGACGGCGCAGGCCCGGGCCCGCGCGTTCGTGCAGGGAATCCGGCAGGAACCGGCCGAGGAGCTGCTCGAGCCCGGGATGCGGGAGGAAATTCGACGCAACACCCCCGAAATCCGGAACGCCGTCAGCGCCTGAACAATCGTTCGCCGGCGCGTCGGGCAAGAAATACGACAAACAAGGAAACAATCGTGGCTTCTGAACAACAACCGGCACGCGGGACCGTGGTGCATCCCGAAGAACGCTTGTCGCAAGGACAAGTCGAACTGATCGATGAGGTCTCGCGCGAGATCCTCGCCGATCCCGGGCTCTACTGCTACAACCATCAGGCCGCCGGGATCTTCGAACAGGCCGGCATCCCGTTGGAGCCCGGGGAGGATTCCGTTCGGGTCCGCATTCCCTCCGGGATGATCGACCGCGCCCTCGAGTCGGCGCCCTCGAAGATCGTGCTGGGCGCTCGCGATCCCGCCAACCGGTTGGTGCTGGACGCCCATGAGCCAAGGGTGTGTTTCGGCAGCGGGTCGGAAACCAATTTCTGGCTGCAGGTCGACTTCGACGGCGACCGTCCGAGCTTTCAGCGCCTGCCCGGATCGATTGAGAAGCTGACCGCCTCGGCCCACTTGTGCGACAACCTCGACAACCTCGACTTCTTCATCCGGAACGTGAACATCCAGGATCCGGAGGTGACCGACGCCAACAAGGACGTCAACATGTTCCTTGCGAGCCTGAACAACATCACGAAGCACGTGCAGGCCGGCCTGACCTCGCTGGATGCCCTTGACGACGTGATCAGGCTCGGCCAGTTGGTGGCGGGGGGCGAGAAGGCGTTTGAGGAGGCTCCGGTGCTCTCGTTCATCACCTGTGCGGTCAAGAGCCCGCTGCAGTTGGTGGACGACACCACCGACAAGCTCATCGAGATCTCTCGCCGCCGGGTGCCGGTGGTTATCTCGAGCTGCCCGATGGCGGGCGCCACCGGGCCGTTCGACGAATTCGGCATGGTGGCCCAGATCAACGCCGAGTTGCTGGCCGGCATCGTGCTGAACCAGCTGGCCTCCCCCGGCGCCCCCATTCTTTACGGGGCGGTGCCGGTGCGGACCCGGCTGGACAATCTGAACGACATGTACGGGGCGCCGGAATTCAACCACTACAACATGGACTGCGCCCAGATGGCGCGCTACTACGGCATCCCCTGTTACTCGACCGCGGGGGTCGGCGACACCTCGTTGCCGGGCATCCAGGCCACCGCCGAGAAGCTGCTGACGCTGCTGTCGGTTCCGCGGGCGGGCGCGCAGTACATCCACTATGCGTTCGGGTTGCTCGAGCGGACCAACGTCTTCTGCCCCGAGCAGGCCGTCATGGACGACGCCCACATCGGGGTGGTCCGCCACAACCTGCGCGAATCGGGGGTGTCCCGCGAAAAGCGGGACGAGGTGGTGGGCCTGATCCGGGAGGTGATGGGCACCAGCCACCGGTCGTATGTTTACCACCTGCCACTGCCGAGCCGGGAGGAGGTCTATGTGCGCTACCCCCTTGAGCACGACGAGGGCGGCGCCTTGCGGGCGGCCCACGAACAATACCTGGAAATCATGAAACGCCCGCACCGGCACCTGCCGGCCGAAACCCGGGAGGCCGTCCGCAGGCACGTGCCCAACGTGCTGCCGGCCAGCATGGCCTGACAGAGCAACGAGGAAGATCTCTCATGAAGACCAAGAATGCCAACCAACAGATGGGGGTCTACACCGAGGCGGTGAAGAGCGGGCTCTATGCCAAGCGCTCGGGCTTGGTGGGCAAGTACGACAACGTCCGCCGTTACTGGGAAGACGAGATCACCCGCCTGTTCCTGCGCCCCCACCTGCAGCGTCTGATCGAGCAGACCGAGGCCCGGATGCGGCGGCTGCGCATCATGGACCTTGGCTGCGGCAGCGCCGACGGCTACGAGTTGCTGACCGGCGTGCGCCACCGTGATGCCGACCTTCAGGAGGTCGAGGTCAACCTCCTGCCGCCCGACAAGGTGGGTCTGTATGAGGGAGTCGAACTCAACGCCGACCTTGCGAGGCAGGCCCGGGAATTGTACGGCGACAATCCCAAGATGCAGTTCCGGCAGGCCGACTTCACTCAGGGGCTCCCCCTCGGGGAAGAGGAGACGCCGTTCGACCTGTATTTTTCCTCCTACGGCACCTTCTCGCACCACAACGAGGACGAGACGGTGATTCGTCTTCTGGTGGACATCGCGAAACGGACCGAGAAGTACTCCGTGGTGGTGTGCGACTGGCTGGGGCGCTACTCCTACGAGTGGCAGACCCTGTGGACCAACGACCTTTCCGAAAACCGGAACATGGACTACGTGGTCAACTACATCTACGAGAAGGAGGAACGCGAAGCGCGCTCCGACGAGTTGGACCACTTGACCCTTCGGCTGATGACCCGGCAGGAAGCGGAACACATCATCGAGGAGGCGTCGAGGCAGGCCGGGGTGGAGATCAAGCCGCTGTGCTTCTTCGAGCGCTCCGTCTTTACCGGCCGGCACATGGACACGGCGACCTACAACCCGCACGCCCAGCCGATGCGCAGCGTGGTGAACGCGCTGCACGAGACCAACCAGCGCACGAACTTCAACGAACTGCTCATCAACTACGTTCCCAAGCCGGGCTTCGACTTCCTGAACGAGCACTACGAGTACCTGCAGATGTGCTGGAACACGTTGGTCCAGTATGTCTCGAATCTGCTCGTGAGCTACGACGGCGGCAGGCGCGTTTTCGATCCGGAGCCGCCGGCCATCCCCTCGTCCTATCCCTCCGCCCTGCAGGAAGTCATGGGGCGGATGCGGCAGATCGTGGAGGGGGTGGGGTGGCTCTCAATGCTCGGTCTCGGCTTGCCCCGGGAGAACATCATCGAACCCCAGCTCGGCTACGCCCTGCGGGGTCTCGTGATGAGCCTCCAGCGGGGCCAGGGCTGCGGTCACGGTCTGGTGAGCGTCCTCGAGATCAACAAGCCCTGACGGGGCGCCATTCGAGTATCCCCCATGATGAATGAATGGAGGGAAGCCTCTCCAATCCCGGCGACACCGAAAAGCAGGTCGACGTAACACGGAAGCTCCGGCAGCGACTGGCCGCGGGCCAGACAGTCGTGGAGGCAAGCAACCGGATGGCCGGGGAGCAATTATCACGGCGAGGTCCATGATGCCAACCTTGAGATGCCGGGCTGGAACACCGCCGGCGTTGATGACTCGATCAACCTTGGGGTCGATTTGCCGCGGTTACCGCACCACATGCGAGGGAAGCGGGAGATAGTCGCTTTCGCGCACCATCCACTTCTCCAGTTCGGTGCGAAGCTGTCGTTCGACATCCTTGTGATCCTTGTCGCTGGCGAGATTGCGAAGCTGCCATGGATCGTTCTGCAAGTCGTAGAGTTCGAGCAGCGGACGGGGATTTCGGAAGTAGAGCCGTTCGTGCAGGGGGGAGAGCCGGCCGGCCTTGTGCGCGGCCTGGATCGCGGTCCACGCCGGATGGCCCGGCATGTCCACCGGCATGTAGGGGTGATTCGGCAGGGCGTTGTAGATGTAGTGATAGCGCCGTGTCGTGACGGACCGGGAGAGGTCGAAGCCATCGCTGCGCGTGATCGGGCCCCAGTGCCATGCGCGTTCGGCGAAGACGTGCGTGCGGCCCATGGATGGCTCGCCGAGCAGCGCCGGCAGGAAGCTCAGGCCGGTCATGCCTTCGGGTTTCTCGAGCCCGGCGGCGGCGAGAAAAGTGGGAGCGAGATCGACGCCGCTGATCAACATGTCACTGCTGGTCCCCGCCCGGACCTTCCCCGGCCATCGCACCAGCAAGGGGACGT
>Ga0180431_10006704_pt1 | contig 13610 bp, 15 predicted proteins | sample SS_ome_11_FD_132459 | JGI IMG/M metagenome (GOLD analysis project Ga0180431, IMG submission 132459) | Hypersaline lake sediment archaeal communities from the Salton Sea, California, USA - SS_1_MS_1 metaG | ecosystem: Environmental > Aquatic > Non-marine Saline and Alkaline > Hypersaline >... | reverse complement strand
ACAGGGGGAAAGGTATCTCGAGGAGTACAAGATGTACGTTGCCGGGTATGAGGCCAGCCCCTACGGCATCGAGTGGATGCGCTTTGAGCCCGACTGTCCCCTGCCCCAGCTCGTGAGGACCGTGCCCCACGTGGCCTTCGAGGTTGATGATCTCGCCAGTGCCATCGCTGGAAAAGAAGTCCTCATCGAGCCAAACAGCCCGTCCGAGGGCGTGCTGGTGGCCTTCATCGTCGACAACGGGGCCCCCGTCGAGTTGCTGCAGCTCGGCGGCACACGGAGAAAGCATCGGTGAGAGACGCGCTGAGAAGGTGTTGCGCGAGGTGAAGAGACCAGCCCTGGTGACCTGACCACGAGGCGGCTGTCTGTGGGCTGGGACTCAGCAACGAACCTTGCCGTGTGATGGGAAGACCCGGTTCGGGGATTCGGAAAACGGCAGTGTGCGATTGGCCCGGAGGCGGGCTCAACCTTCGGTTGCACCACCGTTCTCACCGGGTTTGGAACGCCTCTTGAATACCTGCCCCCGTACTCCCCCTATCCCCCAGACGTTCCTCCCGGACGACCTCAGTTCGAGCTCCTCACAGTACACCAGGCCGTGACACTTGGGGCACTGGCGGCAGGTGTTGGGCCCCATTTCCTCGGCGGGGCCTATATAGCGGAACTCGTTCACAGGCCCTTCGTATCCGCACGTCTCGCACTTGACCATAGCCACCGCTCATGCTCTGCCTGCTGCGTGATCGCCGCTTCCTCGCGGAGCGCCACTGCGCAGACTCGCTCAGTTACCTTTCTGCGCCGTCCCGGGGCTCACTTCTCGTCAAATCCCCGCGCTATGCGCAGGTAGGGGTCTCCAGACATGAATTCAGAGGTCCTCGTTCGTATTCGCTCGATGGGGGTGAACTCGGGGCACTCGCCGGCATCCATGTAGATGTCTGTCATCTTGGGCAATCCCTCTTCATCGAGGAAGGCCTTGCACAGCCCGGTGTTGCGTGCGCCGGAGACCATGATATTGCTGCAGTCACCGCACATAGGCATTGGTCATCCACTCCTTTCGCCTGCGCCAGGCTCACTTCTCGTCGAATCCTCTCGCCAGTCGCAGGTTAGGGTCTGTCGACATGAACTCAGAGGTTCTCGTCCTTACCCGGTCGAGGGGGGTGAACTTGGGGCACTCGCTCGCATCCATGTAAATGTCTGTCGGTGTGGGCAATCCGTCCTCGTCCAGAGTGGCCCGGCAAAGCCCCGTATTCGCCGCATAATAAGGCTGGAAATGCCTGCAATCACCACACTGGGCCATTATACCCGCCTCCTTCCCTGCAAAGCTCTATGTTCGCCGTAGCATGACGGCAACGGACATCCTGCGGCCGCGGGGGCTCATCCTCCAGGAACAAGCCCTCACTTCCCCAGGCCTACTTCTCCTCGAAGCCTCTCGCTATCCGCAGGTAGGGGTCCCCCATGAACTCCGAGGTCCTCGTCCTTATCCTGTCCAGAGCGGTGAACTTGGGGCACTCACTTGCATCGGCGTAGAGGTCCGCCGGCGTGGGCAATCCATCCTCGTCGAGCATGCCAAAGCAAAGGCCGGTATTGGCCGCCGGATTCGCCCCCGCGGGCTGGAAGTTCCTGCAATCACCACATTGGGGCATTCCTGCTACCTCCTTCCCCGCTTGCCGAGGCCTATTTCTCCTCGAAGCCTCTGGCTATGCGCAGGTGGGGATCCCCCATGAACTCGGAGGTTCTCGTCCTCACTCTGTCCATCGCGGTGAACTTGGGGCAATCGCTGGCATCGGCGTACAGGTCTGCCGGTGTGGGCAATCCGTCCTCGTCGAGGAAGGCAAGGCAAAGCCCGGTGTTGGCCGCCGGATTCGCCGGCTCGGGACTGAAGCTCTGGCAGTCACCACATTTGGGCATTTCTCCCACCCCCTTTCAGCGACGGCTGGCGTTCCCCCCGGAGAATCGGAGACACGTCCTCAGGCCAGCCGTTCGCCAGCAATCGGCAAGGTCAGAGCATAGACCTCCGTTACCTTGATAACGGCCACATGTTGCACCCTGCAATCGATGCCCATCGTCTCCATCATCGGGTTGACCGATGAGGAGAACTCGTCGAAGAGGTCACCTGAATCCTGCATATCCTGGAGGGTGCCCTTTACCTGGAAACCCTCCAACCTGGGCTTCCATATGGCAATGGCTACCTTCTTGCGCCCGTCCTTGAGGTTCCCCGTGGTCCTGCCATCGAAACAGCATGCATAGGCCAGCTTCTCGTCTCCAATCACCTTGATGGAGCCGACAGGCACCAGGTTCAGGCTTCCATCCTGGTTCACCGTCGTCAGCATGCATTTCGTATCACCGCTCTCCAGAGCCTCGACTACCTCTTCCGGGAGTTTCGCCATTTCAATCTCCCCTTTCCAGGGTCCAACTACACGAGCCTTGTGCCCGGATTGCTCAGAGAGGCGCTGTAGACCTCTTCAACCACACCGTAGACGATGCCTCGGGGTTGAAGCCTCGACCTTTCAAAGACCTTCTCGGCAATGAGGTTGGTGACGTCGCCTCTTTCCTCGAAGTGGCCGAAGGTCGCCTTCACCTGATAGGCCTTGCGGTCCGGTGTGAGAACGGCTACCGTGAACTTCCTGGTCTGGTCCAGGTTCTCCCTGGTCTTGCCCAATCTCAAATCGGCAAAAATGACCGTCTTCGGGTCCAACGGGAAAACGGTGGCTACTATCGCCGCATTCGGTACCCCGGCTGAGTTGACTGTGGCCACCACCTTCAGCGCGTTGGGGTCAGACAGGGCGGCCACTACTTCCGCTGGCATCTCTGCCACGACAGACTCCTTTCATACGCAGGCTGGGTTTCTTGGCAACCCAGACCTCCGTCACCTGTTCATATCGGCGCCGGGAACCTTGCCCTGGAGTTCCTCTGCCGCCGCGTCCTGAGCCGCGTGGTCGACCATCACCCATCCAAAGCACTTGGGGCACTCCCTATTGCCCGTCGGCTCGTCCAGCCTTGCGTTGTAGAGGTACCTGAAAGACTCCACGGGACCTTCGTACCCACAATGAATGCATTTCACTGTCGATTCCCCCTTCCTTGCTTCTTCTGGAATGCACGGCGTCCCAGAAGCATTCTCTCCCGCATGCACCGCTTCCGCCGGTGACCCGTCACCTCTTCTTGTGAAGAAGACTGTCGCCAGACGGCCACGCTTGTCCCTTCGTCCCCACCAGTGATGCCGGATACTCCGAAGAGCATCCGCCGCCCCCACCGCGTTGTGGCACGTCCCACCTCTCCCGCTCAACTCGAAGCAGCGACACGCCTCCAGGACTCGACTCAACCACGAGAAAGGGACTTCACCCAAACGACTGAACGTTGCGTGCTATGATGGCATCCTGGGTCTTCTTGCTCATCTCAACGAAATGGGCGCTGTACCCTGCAATCCGCACCAGCAATTCGCTGTATTTCTCCGGCTCCTTCTGGGCGGCATAGAGCGTCTCGTTGTCAACCATGTTGAACTGTACATGGTCGATCCCCAGGTCATGCCAGGTCCTCATGTACTCCGTCCACAGCTTGTAGCCTTTCTCACCCTGAAGCTGAGTGGGAGACAACCTTTGATTGAGCAGCGTCGCCCTTACCGTACCCACGTGGTCCAGCTTGCCCACCGACTTCAGAACCGCCGTAGGGCCCTTCTTATCGAGACCCGGACCGGGAGAGCAGCCGCCATCGTAGAGCGGGTCGCCCATCCTTCTCCCGTTGGGCAGCGCCGGAGTATTGGCTACCAGCACGAATGTTGCCACACTCTCCGGCAGGGTGGGCCAGGGCTGGCCGTTGATGTCGCGCACCGACCAGGACATCTTCGCCAGGTCCTCGTAGACCTTCACGTATATCTGGTCGACGTAGTCATCATCGTTGCCCCACTTGGGCGCCCGTACGAAGTCCATCCGCATGCTCTCGTAGCCCTCCCAGTTGGCCAGCAGCGCCTCCTTCAACTGGTCCATGGTGTACTTCTTGTCTTCATAGATCAGCTTCTTGATGGCTGCCATGCAGTCCCCCGTCTCAGAGAAGGAGAAGAGGGTATACCACAGGCTGCTCCTCTCCTTGGAGAGGGCGCTGTTCTCGCCCGTCTCCACGCAGCGTTCGTAGAGAGCAGAGGTCATTGGCTTGGGATAGTACAGGGCCTCCACCTGCCTGTTTCTGTGCTCGAGGCTGGTGGCCCATTCAAAGGTGTCTTTGGTGTGCTTGTACCAGGCATCGTAGTACTCCTCGAAGGTCTCGAACTTCGAGGAATCGCCGGTCTTTATGCTCACCTGCAGCCCGCTTTGCGTGCTCTGGCCGTCGAATATGGCCAGGTTGATCGCCTGTGACGCCCCGTAAACCGAGGCATTGGGGTATCTTATGGGCGGTGCGGCCCACTTGGTATCGGGAGCAGGCGCCATGCAGGCCTGGTGTACCCAGCGCCTGGCCTCCTCCAGCGGGTGGCCAAACCAGTGCATCAGGTTGGGGATGAGCACATCGTCATTCCTTATGGAAGGATACCCCAACCCGTGCCGGATGCATTCGAATACCCGCCGCAGGGTCTGCGGACGGGTCTTGGTGCTGTAACGGAAGCCAAACGTGGGGTCGCTCACCCGGGTTATGAGGGCCGATTCCAGATAGCAGTCGGTAAGGTCATTGCAGGCATCGTTCCCTTCCTCATCCAGCCCACCCAGGGTCCACACGTAGGGGCCGGGACTGCCCTGCAACGCTTCTCGACCTCCCCGGGCCCACGACTTCCCGATCGTATAGGCCGCGATCATCCACTCTCCACACAGCTCCACTACCTCGTCCCGCGTCAGAATCTTCTCTTCCATGACGTCTTTCACGTAGAAAGGCCAGTGCCAGTAGTCCTGACGCCATGGCCAGGCGGCATTGTGCCACTCTAGCCGGTACGCTATCTGCACGAAGTGGTCGAATTGCATGGCCTCCCACAGATGCTCAGGGCGCCGCGCCGGCACCTTGTCGCAGATCTCGCTCATCGCGAAGAGTTCCTGTCTCCTCTTGGGGTCGGTCTCGAAGTTCTCTGCAAGTATCTTGGCCAGCCGGCTGAAGCGCCTGGCATACCTGACCGTTGCCTCCAGACAGATCTTCATCGCATTCCAGGTGTCCATCTTCGGTATGTTCGCGACCTGCTCCTCGGCGGTAGGGGCCTCGACCATGTTCTTCTGTGCGGCTGCCAGGTTCTCGTCGATGGTGTTGACTATCGAGTCAAACCCCTGGTACATCCAGTCGGGCTGAGGAGTGACATAGTCGAAGGCAAGCATGTCTCTCCCGGTGCCGCCGGGCCGGCCCATGAGCTTCTGCGTTCTCTCCTTGCGGCTCTGGTACTGCTCCACAGCATCCTGGTAGGTTCTTCCCTTCCAGAATGCGGCCATCTCTTTGACCTCGTCCAGGTCTTCCTCACGGACTACACCCGTGCGGTCGTTCACCAGGTCTTCGTTGATTATGTAAGAGGCTGTGGGAATCCAGGTGATAAGATGCGGGGCAGAACCCGGGTATCCCACGATCCGAGAATGGTCGGTAATGAAGATGGGCATATTGTCCAGCACTGCGGCCAGGGCCCTGGCCCTGGTGATTACGAAGGGCTCCGCCGCAGGGGCTTCCTTGAATACCTTGGTGTGCCACCGGATGTTCTCCAGGTCAAGCTCAACGCCGGGCAGCCAGGTCGATCCCTTGGTAGCTTTGGACCAGACCGCCTTCCTCAAGTAGTTGAGCCTCGGTGACCTCTTCTTCTCCGCCCACCACCAGTACTCTCGGGCATCCCACAGTTCCTTCTCGTCCTTCTCGATGGTCCATCCAGTCTGCGTCATCTTGATACCCTCCTTTTTCGAGAGTCACGTTTCTCGAAGCGCTTTCAAACCCGCCTTCCGTACTTCGACCACCTCCCTCCGTTCGTCAAAACCCCCGCGGTCCCGGCTCTTCGTTGCGGAACGCGGAGCACTTGGAAGTCGCCCGTCCAGGGTCAGCCAATCCACTTCGACCTGTCGGTCAGTTGCGAGAATCCCCTCGACGAAGTCTGGGAGCCCGGATTGGGGCTCCGCTGCACCATTCACCCGGGGGGAGAGACGCCGGTCATCCCCCTGGTGAATGTGTGACCCACTGGTGTTGGGGTCTGGCCTCGGAGACCAGACCACTGCTTCAGTGTGCTCTCAACTGTTTTTGCTCATGAGAGCACCGAGTGCGATTCATCTTATACCGTGGGTGGGGGGGTGTCAATATGCCTGATTACCTCATAATAGAAACCAATATTACCCAATAGGTTATGGTTGCGTCACCCGGCCTGAGCCGGCGGCGAGGGGGTGGCGGCCGAGGCGGGGGGCTTGATTCATTGGCATGGGGAGCATATCATGGAGCCGAGGCTTTCCGTACGGCGTAGCCTTCGAAAACGTGAGGGCCAAGGTGGAGGCAGAATATGGCTGGAAAGAGCAACCTGAAGCAGATTAGGCTGGCGCTCTCTGCCGGCCGCCTCAGCGTTGTCGACCCAACCACCGGGTATCACCACTCCTTTTGCGCCCGTTGCCCTGCGGACGGACACGATTCCTCAGTCTATCGGACTGATAGGTCAGGGCAAGCCATTACGCGCGTCGTTTTCCGGTGCCCCGTCTGCGGCCGCCAGTTCGACGCTGGGCCAAAGGCTATCTCTCTTCGCTGAGGCCTGGCTGGGCTTGAGTCAGGACGGGACCTTGGGACACGGGGTCGTCGAGATGGGGGCGGGACGGGCGCGGGAGCCGACAAGCCGAAGCAGGCAAGGTGTGCCATTCCAGGTTGCCGTGGTGCATCGCTGCGGTGCCTGCGGGTGATGCTGAGGAGACGGAATGAGGCCACTCAAGGCCGGGTGGAGAGCCTGGCTGGCGGCGAGAGTAGCGGGGACTGAGTACGGTGCGCCTGGCCAGGCGTACGAATACATGACCCAGGGAGAACAGAAACAATGAGCGGGAGTCAGAGCATGTCAGAGACCGTGAAGCTTACCGAGGAGCAGGAGAAGGAAGGATACTGGGTGGAGCAAAGCGGGGAATATGTGCTGGTGTGGCACCGTAACAACCAGATAGCTCTCCTTCTATCGACAGCGGACATCGGGCAGAAAGTACAGAACACGATCGAGAGGAAGAGAAAAGAGCTCAAGGAAGTTGAGGAGAAGACTGGCTGGAAGCCTGACTGATTGGGGCCGCGGAGCGCGCGTCGGCGTGGCGTTGCCGCTCTGGATCCCCTCCGCGGCTTGAGAATTCGAGGCTTCCTTGGCGGCGGCGCTTCCGCAACGGTAGTAGCACGAGCCCATTGACAATCGAGGAAAGTGCTCATATACTACTTGCCGGAGACCCCGACTGCGCGCCACTCGTAGGCAGTTGCTGGTGCAGATCGTTCCCTCACCACAGGGACCTTGCTAGTGGGGCGATATCCCCACCACCATAACGCATCAGGTGTGCTTGCTGACGCAATACATGGCGACCCACCCACCCCCATTCTTCCCAATTCGGTTCGGCTTCGGATAGACCCCAGGTGTGGAGCGCGGCAAGGGCAACAGACAAGGTACGGAAGGTCAGCAGGCAACAGCGCAGGTGTGTTGACACCTATCGAGAAAGCACGTTAACTGCTGGGTCGCAGGGCCTCGAGGTGGATGGTGAGAATGCCCCGGTTTTCATCAGCTACTGCGGGAGAAGGTGACTGAGACATTGGAGTGCTGGTGGGGTGGGGTTGCCCCCGCTGGAGGGGCCGGGAAGCCCCCGCTACCCTGCCCCGCCAGCCTTTTGTTAATCCCCGATGCGGAGTTGGCAAGAGTCGTCTGTGGTCGGGCGAGCAGGTTTGATGGTGGAACCTATTGAGCCTCGCCCCTTACGGCGGCTCTCTGTCGCTCTCGGTACTTCGCCAGTCCAACAAGCAAAGCCGCAAGAAGCGTTACAGTCACTGCCGCCTTCCACCAGCCTCTTCCGTCCATTGTCGTTGCCGCCCTATCCGCCACCGGGAATCATGGATGCTGCGTAGCGTCGTATCACCACTCATGGAGCATGTGAACAAGGACGCTATTTGGCATGCTGTGTTGTAGTATATCACAAAAGATGATGGTTGTCAATACCGCATAATTGATGGGCTAGATAATGGTAGATAGATAGAAATACCAATGACAACTGGTATATGCTAGTATATGATTGTAGTGTTTAGTGAATCGGCTCTGTATGCGGTGTGGACGCAGGCCGGATGAAAGGCAGACAACACGTGGAAGGTCGGCATTCCAAGGAGAACGCTGAGTCCCGGCGACGGACTGCTCAGTCGCGAGCGTCCAGGGTCCGGCGCGGAAAGGGAGCGGGGGCATCGACGGCCCGGGGTGCTCTTCGGTCAAACGCAGCCGCCGTCGTCCTGGCTGACCTGCAAGGCAGCCTGCTCTACGTTTCTCCCTCCTTCGTCGAATTGTGGGGCTATGATGGAGAGAGCGAGGCGTTGGGGAAGCCTGTGGTGGAGCTGTGGCAGAGGCGCGGGGAAGCTGAGGCGATGGCTAAGGGGCTATCCGAGACAGGGCATTGGGGTGGTGTGCTGCTCGCTACAGGCAAAGACGGCTCGGCCTTTGAGGTCGAGGTTTCGGCTGCAGTGGTCGTCGACCGCGGCGGGAAACCGCTTTGCACCGTGGCGTTCTTCGTTGCGGCCTCCGGCGGCGAGCGCGTCGTCGACGCGATGGAGCTGTCTGACCACAGGTACAAGATTGCCATCGAGGAGGCACGAGATGGCATCCTCCTCATGGACCCGGATGGCGTGATACTGGACGCCAACAGGACATTCGTGGCCGCTGTGGGATACGACTCCAAAGAGGAAGTCATTGGCATGAGCATTTTCGACATTGTGGCCATAGAGACACCGGATGAACTGCGTGACAGCGTGATACAGAGCTTGGGCAAGCAGGGGTATATCGCCAATGTGGAGCTGGTGGCACGGTCAAGGGACGGGAGGGAGATCCCGGTGGAGGTCAACATCTCGCAGCTACCTGATGAGGAGGGCCGGCAGGCGGGCGCGGTCGTTGTCATCCGGGACATCACCGAGCGAAAACGAGCGGAGGACGAGGTCCTGCGTCACAGCAAGCGCGTCGAAGCGCTGTATGCCATCAGCCTGGTGGTCAGCCAGACTCTTGACCTTGACGACATGCTCCACGGGGTATTGAAGAAGGTGCTTGAGGTCACCGAGCTGGAGGGTGGCTACATACATTTCTTTGCCCGCGAGAAGGGGGGGCTGGTCCTCAAGGCGCATCGCGGAGTATCTGAGCAGTACGTTGCAGCGGTAAGAAGGATTGAGGTGGAAGAGGAAGCTGTGCAGCGCTGGCTTGAGCCGGGGTCTGGATTGCGCGACGTCTTGCCCCAACCGGCCTCGAAAGTGATAGCCGGGGCAGCCCAGAGGGAGGGCGTGAAGTCCTTTGTCGAAGTGCCGCTGCGGTCCAAGTCGGGGCTGCAGGGAGCGATGACCGTTGTCGGCCACGCACCGCGGTGCTTCTCGCTGGAGGAACTGGATCTGCTGAGGGCCATCGCCGGTGAGATCGCCGTTGGCATTGAGAACGCCAGGCTGCTGGAGCAGACCAGGGAGCTATCGATCACCGATGAGTTGACGAAGCTGTATAACCGCCGCCATTTCTACGAGGTTCTCCAGTTGGAGATTGACCGTACGCAGCGCTACGGGCGCCCCTTCACTCTGGCCATGCTCGACCTCGACGGGTTCAAGGAGTACAACGACAGGTTCGGGCACAGCAATGGCGATGGTGTGCTCAAGTCCCTTGCCGTGACCCTGAGGTCGTCGCTGCGCAAGAGCGACATAGCTTTTCGCTACGGCGGTGATGAGTTCATCATCGTCCTGCCTGCAACAGATGCAGCCAGGGCGAGGAGGATCGTCGACCGAATCAGGTCGGAATGGCTGCAGGCGCCCAAGGCGGAGAGTGCCATCCTGGAGAGTCCGCTCGGGTTCAGTGCGGGCATTGCCCAGTTTCCTGACGACGCGGAGACGGGCGATGGCCTGATACTGCTGGCCGACGCTGCCCTGTATCGCTCCAAGAGAGGCGGAGGATACAAGTGCACACTGGTCTCGGACCTGGGGGTGCTCCCCATGGACTTCTCGGAAGGGGCGACGCTGGAACAGGTCTACGCTCTGGCTGCGGCGGTAGATGGGAAGGACCAGTTCACCTATGGCCACTCAAAAAGGGTGGCTGATATGGCGGAGTTGATAGGAAGACGAATAGGCTTGGAGGCGAAGGAACTGTCGCAGGTGCGCTCGGCCGCTCTGTTGCACGATATCGGAAAGGTGGGTGTTCCCGATGCCGTCATCATCAAGCCCGACCGGCTGGGCGGCGACGAGTGGCGGCTGATGCAGGGACACGCATCGGAGGGGGCAAGGATTGTCGGGTATGTGGAGGAACTGGCGCCACTGGTACCGATGATTCTGCATCACCACGAGCGATATGACGGCACCGGGTACCCCGACGGGCTGGCTGGCGAGGATATACCCCTCGGGGCGAGGATCATAAGCATAGTCGACGCCTATGACACCATGACCACGCCGCGTCCATACCGGGATGTCCTCTCGCCGCAAGAGGCTTCGAAGGAGTTGAGGTCCTCAGCCGGCACGCAGTTCGACCCGGAGCTTGTTGGGGTCTTCTGCCGCGCCATTGACAAGAGCGGCTAGCGGCACTGAACGTTCGCCGTCGACTGGAGCCGTCCGGGCAACCTTCCCTCTCTGTGCGTTAAACTCGGAATACCGGTTCTGTCCCGTTGATTGATGAGGAGGGCGCTGACTGTGGATTGGCCCTCTACGCTGGAGGGAAGGGTGAAGGTGGTGCGTGGTTGAACATTGCCGCGCGCGGTCTGGGCGGCATCTGGTGTCGACACGGCGGTGAACAGCGGTCTAAGCGCCCCGCCCGTCGTGCGAGCGGGTCTTCCGTGGTACGAGGAAGTGCAAGGTCTCAGGGGCGCCGCTGAGGTCTTCGGAAGCGGTCTCGGCGGATTCCCGGTTGGTCACTGCGCGTTCCCTGGGGTCGTTCGGAGTGCGGCTGCGGCTCCTGCTGCGGCTCCTGCTCCTGCTCCTGCTCCTCCTCCTCCTCCTCCTCTTGCTCCTGCGGCGGGTTGAGAGCCTCGTCAATGCTATCCTGAGTGGCGTACCCCAGCTCGATGAGCGCTTGCGCCAGAGGGACCTGGCGACGTCTCTTGGCACAGTCCGAGCAGTATCCCAGGGCGTCCTCCAGTTGCTCTGAGGTGCAGAGCCCCAGGGCCTGTGCCGCTTCCCCCGCCGCTGCCACCTGGTCGGCGTCGGTCAAGGCTTGCGCCATTCTGGATATATCCGGCGGCTCGGACGCGCCCTGCGTCTCGGCCGGCGCTCTCATGATTGAATCGATTTCCTCACGCGTCGCGTAGCCAAGCTCAACGAGGGCTTCTCCCAGTGAGAGATAGCGCCGTATCTTGCTGCAGGCGGCGCAATGCTGCATAGCATCCCGCACCTGCTCTGTCGTGAAGATGCCCGATTGCTCGGCTTGCTCCGGCGTCAGGATGTCCCACTCCTCAACCTGCGCTGGTGCTTCGGCTGGCTCTTCGAGTTCGGCCTGGGTCTCGACCGGCTCGACTACCTCGGCGGGTTCGCTCGGCTCGGTCGGCTCGGCGGTCTCGGCAACCTGTCCGCCGGCGGCGGCGCGGTCCTTGGCCTGCATTTGCAGGACCTCTTCAATCTTGTCCTGCGAGGTGTAGCCCAGCTCGACCAGCGCCTGTCCGATGGAGAGATACGTGTTCCTCTTGTTGCACGCAGCGCAGTACTCGAGCGCGGTACTGACCTGGTCCGCGGTGCAGATGCCCAGTTCCTCCATGTACTCGCCGAAAAGCCTTGGCTTCTGCTTCTTCTCTTCCATTGCCTCGTGTGGAGCTGCTGCTATCCCGCTGTGCCGTCTCCGTAATCCTCCCTGTATGGACTCCCTTAGCTATGGAGCCTTCCTCAGACCAGGCTCTTCAACTTCTTCTTCACATCGCCGAGCAGTATCAGCAGTTCTTCAGGGCTGTTGGAGTGCGCCAGGGCCGTCTCTCTGGTGATCACGCCCGCTGACAGGAGCTTGTAGAGTGCCTGCTCCATGGTATGCATCTGGTATTGCGCGCCGGTGTGAATGTATGTCGGTATCTGGTAGACCTTGTTCTCCCGGATCAGATTGCGGATCGAGTCAGTGCCGATCATGATCTCGAAAGACGCTACTCTTCCCGACCCATTTGCCTTGGGCACCAATGTCTGGGCCAGAACGGCCTCAAGCACCACCGCGACTTGCATGCGCACCTGGTCCTGCTGGCCCTGGGGGAAGGCGTCGATTATGCGGTCCACTGTCTGGGCGGCTGTGTTGGTGTGGAGGGTGGTGAGCACCAGGTGACCGGTTTCGGCGGCGGTGATAGCAGTGGCGATGGTATCCAGGTCCCTCATCTCGCCAACCAGGATCACGTCCGGGTCCTGGCGGAGGCAATGCTTGAGTGCATTGGAGAAGGCCCTGGTATCCCCGCCCAGCTCGCGCTGCGAGATAAGGCACTTGTCGTTGCGATGAAGGAACTCGATGGGGTCTTCAATACATATCACGTTGCGGCTGGCGCGCTGGTTCAGATGCCCGATCATCGCCGCAAGGGTAGTCGACTTGCCGCTTCCGGTTGGGCCGGTGACCACGATAAGCCCCTTCCTTCTGAGCGCCAGCGCCTTGCACACCGGAGGTAGTCCCAGCTCGTCGATAGTCGGAATGGTATAGGCGACATGGCGGAAGGCGAGGCTCAGCGTCCCTCGCTGTTGTGAAACGTTCACCCGGAAGCGGGCGAGGCCAGGCACGCTGTACGCCAGGTCGAGCTCCAGCTCCTGATGGAACTTCTCCCTGTCGATTTCGTCGGTAATATGCTCAAACACCTCCCGGACGTCGTCCGCACCACAGCCAGGGTATTTGGTCAACGGGACGAGTTCGCCGTTGATGCGAAGCATCGGGGGGCTGGGAACCCTTAGATGAAGGTCCGAAGCCTTCTTGGCTACTACTTCGTGAAGCAGTTCATCGATATCCATGACGCGTGTTCCACCTCAATTGTATCGAACGAGGCTAGAGAAGCCTGCCTGTGGCATTCGCCAATGCACCATGCAGGCTCTCCTGCACTCGTGTTCATCCGCAGTCACCGTTCTATATAGGTTGCCGGGGCAACGCCCCTGCTGGCCGTGCCCCTGTCAAATTCGTCGCCTCCGCATTGCTGCGCAATGTCAGAGGCGCGAGATCAATCACTGCGAGTCCGCGTCGGCTTACGTGGCACGAGCCAGGCCGGCGCGGCTTGCTGCTACTTGCGGTCCTCTTCGTTTTGAGAGGCGATCAGTACGTCCTCCCTCTCGGCGAGCCACTGTTCGATGGTCTCCTTCCGAAACAGCCACTTCCTCCCCACCTTCAAAGCGGGGATTTGTCCCTCTCTGGCCATGCGGTAAATAAGAGACCGGGAGACCCTCAGGTACTTGGCGACCTCTCCCGTATTCATCAGTCTGGGTCTTCGTTCGATCAAATCCTGACTCAAGTTTGCTCCTCCCGATTCTTATTCGTTACGACGCGGCTCGACGACGCGATGACAACAGCTTTCACCCATAGCTGTGCGTGT
>Ga0180431_10006703_pt1 | contig 13611 bp, 8 predicted proteins | sample SS_ome_11_FD_132459 | JGI IMG/M metagenome (GOLD analysis project Ga0180431, IMG submission 132459) | Hypersaline lake sediment archaeal communities from the Salton Sea, California, USA - SS_1_MS_1 metaG | ecosystem: Environmental > Aquatic > Non-marine Saline and Alkaline > Hypersaline >... | reverse complement strand
TCTACGAAGACAGCACACTGCCGCGATGGCTGCTGTTCAGGCTGCATTCGACGGTCTGCAATCTGGCCACCGGGACGTGCCAGTGGTGGGGCAACGGCAGGTTCTGGGCATGGGAAGGCGTAGGCTGCTGCGCCGGGACGTGCACGCACGTTTGGAACTACGCCCACGCGCCGGCCCGTCTGTTCCCCGAGCTTGAGCGAATAGCGCGAGAGATGCAGGACTTCGGCGAAGGCTTCGACACAGAGACCGGACTGGTCGGATTTCGCAGCAATCGTGCATACGCCGCAGACGGCCAGTGCGGCACGGTCCTCAAAGCTTACCGCGAGCACCAGATGTCCGCCGACAATTCATTCCTGAAGCGCAACTGGCCTCACATCAGGAAGGCTCTTGAATATTCAATCGAGCGGGACGGCAACGACGATGGTCTGATCGAAGTCAGTCAGCACAATACTTACGATATCAACTTCCACGGCCCCAATACGTTCGTTGGCTCATTGTATCTTGCCGCTTTGCGGGCAGGCGAAGAAATGGCGAAGGAAATGGGCGATAAGAAGTTTGCCGCGCGATGCCGAAAGATTTTCGACAGCGGCAGCAAACTCACCGTCGAGCGGCTCTGGGACGGCGAGTATTTCGTTCAGATTGTCGATCTGAAGGAGCACCCCAACCATCAATACGGCAGGGGATGTTTGTCCGATCAGCTTTTCGGTCAGGGCTGGGCGCACCAGCTTGGGCTCGGCAATATCTATCCTCCCGAGTACGTCAGGAAGGCTCTGGAGTCGGTTTGGAAGTATAACTGGACCCCCGACGTCGGGCCATACAACGCTGCGCACAAGCCGGAGCGATGGTTCGCAAGGCCGGGCGAGCCGGGATTGTTTACCTGCACGTGGCCCAAGACTCCTTTCATGGACGTTGGAGTACGTTACAAGAGCGAGATCTGGACGGGGATCGAGTACCAGGTCGCGGGCGGCATGGTCTGGGAGGGCATGCTTGACGAGGCCCTTGCGATCTGCGACGGCATTCAGAGCCGGTATCATGCCTCGAAGCACAATCCGTACAACGAGGTCGAATGCGGCGACCATTACGCCAGAGCAATGGCGAGCTGGGGAGTCTATACGGCTCTGGCGGGCTACGAGCATCACGGACCGAAGGGACACATCGGCTTTGCGCCGCGGCTGACCCCGGAGAATTTCCGTGCCGCCTTCACCGCCGCCGAGGGCTGGGGAACATTCGCCCAGCAGCTCGACGGGGCCGCGCAGCACGAGAAAATTCAGGTGCGATGGGGTAAGTTGAACGTGAAATCCCTTGCCTTCGCGGTTCCTGAGCGATTCCATTCGGTTGCCGTGTTCGTGACGTTGGACGGAAAGGAAATCCCGAGCGACCGTACGCTCAGGAACGGGCGTCTTGAAATCACCCTGAAAGACAAGCTGCTTGTCTCCGAAGATCAGACGTTGTCGGTTACGATTCGCCGTACAGGAATGAGATGACAATGGAGTTTACTCCTGATTTCACAAGGAATGCATGACAATGAAAAAGAAATCTCTCATATTGGTTTTAACTCTCTTTATGTGTGCAGCCGGACACGGTGCCCCTACCAACGTGATATTCATCTTAGCCGACGACCTCGGCTGGGCCGATACCACTCTGTACGGGCACACTCGTTTGTACGAGACGCCCAACCTGGAGCGCCTGGCTGAGCGGGGAATGACTTTCACACGGGCGTATGCCAACAGCCCGCTCTGTTCGCCGACGCGCGCCAGCATCATGACCGGGCAAATCCCGGCGCGTCACGGATCGACGGCTCCGCAGCATCACACACAGGCCGTTCGTCTTCGCGCCACGGTGGCAAGGTCGGCCCCGCCCGGCAACAAGGCGCTGCTGACTACGTCGGTGACAAGACTGGATACGGCGTTTCCCACCCTGGTAAAACTGATCAAGGCCAAAGGCTACCACACCGCGCATTTCGGCAAGTGGCATCTTGGGCCGGAACCTTACAGTCCTTTCGAGCATGGATTTGATGTTGATATCCCTCATTGGCCCGGGCCCGGCCCGGCGGGCAGTTTTGTGGCTCCGTGGAAGTTCAGGAACTTCAAAGAGAACTATCCGCAGGAGCATATAGAGGATCGCATGGCGGCCGAGGCGGTAAAGTGGATGCAAACCGTCAAGGACAAGCCCTTTTATATGAACTACTGGCAGTTCTCCGTGCACGCACCCTTCAACGCCAAAGCGGCACTGATCGAGAAATACCGGCACAAGATCAATCCGGCCGATCCGCAGCGCAGCCCGACCTACGCGGCCATGGTCCATTCGCTTGACGACGCAATCGGCACGCTGCTCGATGCGGTTGATGCGGCCGGGATCGCGGACCGCACCGCCATCGTGTTTATCGCCGACAACGGCGGAAACATGTACAACCAGGTCGACGACACCACGCCGACCAGCAACGCACCCCTGAGGGGCGGCAAAGCCACCGTTTTCGAGGGCGGTATCCGCGTGCCCTGCATCGTTGCATGGCCGGGACTCACGAAGCCGGGATCGCGCAGCGACGAAATAATTCAGGCCTCGGACTTCTACACGACTATCCTGACTCAACTTCAGATATCCCTGCCCAAAAACCATATAGTAGACGGCATCGACATTACCCCGGCCCTGCAGGGCGGCGCACTTGAGCGCGAGAGCATTATCACGTTCTTCCCTCATTCGCCGCCGGTGCCGGACTGGCTGCCGCCGTCGATGGCGATCCATGCCGGGGACTGGAAGCTCATCCGCCTCTTCCACGAGGGCGAAAACGGCAAGCATGATTATCTCCTCTACAATCTTGCCGAGGACATCGGCGAAAAGAAGAACCTCGCTGGGCTTCATCCGGAAAAAGTCGCGACTCTGGATCGAATGATGGAGCAATATATCCGGCGGGCCGGGACCGTGGTTCCTCAGCCGAATCCGAGATTCGATCGGTCGAAATACCAACCGGAAAAGATCGGCGTACCGGCCGACAGGCATACCAGAAAAGGAAGCTGATATGAGCCGAATGCGCGCCCTGAGGATAGTATTTGACCTGCTGTTGTTGGGTGGGGTCACTGTCCTTCTGGTTTCCTGTAATGGCCCGCGTTGTGTCAGAACTACGGTGTCGTACGATGATTTGAGCCGGCCGCTGCCAATAATGAGCTGTGGCTCGGCGCAAATCCATGATCTGTTGTTGTTCTTTCTGGAGACTAATCCGCAGGCCGACATAAGCGAGGTCACTGAGATTGCGCAGCTCTATATGGAAGAGGCGGGCGCCGAAGGCGTCAATCACGATGTTGCATTCTGTCAGATGTGCATCGAAACGAACTACCTGGGTTTCGGCGGCGACGTCCGTCGCGAGCAGAATAACTTCGCCGGCATCGGAGCGACCGGTAACGGCGTTCCCGGTGATTCCTTCGACAGCGTGCGAATGGGGATAAGGGCGCAGATACAGCACCTCAAGGCATACGGCGGCAAAAAACGCCTGAGACGCAGACTTGTCGATCCGCGATTCCGGAGAGTGCGACGCGGCAGCGCGCCATACGTCGAAAACCTCAGCAGAAAATGGGCCGCCGATCCGGAGTACGGCGCCAAGATAAGGATGAAACTGAAATCACTCGCCGGGCAGTCTTACTGACAATTGCATGAAGATTTCCACTTATTTGAAATAATGACACAACACAAGTGAGATTACGATGCTAAGAGATTTGATAAGCAAGAACAGAAGCTGCAGGCGATTCCGGCAGGAGACGGCCGTGGAGCGGCAGACCCTTCGCGAGCTTGTAGATCTGGCGAGGCTCTCGGCCTCGGCGGCTAATATGCAGCCGCTTAAGTATGCGCTTTCCTGCGAGCCTGAAAGAAACGCTCATGTCTTCCGGCATATCGGCTGGGCGGGCTATCTCGAGGACTGGCCCGGCCCGGCAGAGGGCGAGAGGCCGTCGGCGTATATCATCGTACTCTGCGATACTGAGATTAGCGAATTTTCCGATTGCGACCACGGCATTGCGGCACAGAGCATCCTGCTCGGCGCCGCCGAGAAAGGCCTTGCCGGCTGCATGATCGGCACGGTGCGCAGGAAGGAGCTAAGCGCCGCTCTGGAGATACCGCCTCGTTACAAAATACTATTGGTCCTCGCTCTGGGAAAGCCTGCCGAAAAGGTGGTTCTCGAAACGGCCGGCCCGGACGGCGGCATCGAGTACTGGCGAGACACCGACGGCGTCCACCACGTGCCGAAACGCCCGCTGGATGAGCTGATTCTTGATATTTAGAATTTTGAAATTAGAATTGAGGATTCCGGATTCAGGCGTTAGAATCCATCTGTTCGTAGTGTGCCCGTAAGGGCATATGAGCTGTAGGGTGGGGCTTGCCCCACCACGATTTCCGCGATGAATAATAGCGGTGGGGCAAGCCCCACCCTACTGAATAATCATTAGTCAATAGTCAATATATAGAAAGGAGTTATAGATGAGTTCAAATAACCTGCCTAAACTTCATAATGCCATGTGGCCCGGCCTTGTCGGCAAAGGAGATGAAGAGGGCCAGGAGCCGCCGATCAGTCTCGAACGAATGCTCGAATTGACCGCCGCCGCTGAAGTAGACGGCCAGAAGTTCGACGGGATTGACTATTTTCTCTTTCTGCCGCACACCGATCCTAACGCCAGCGACGACGAACTCAAAAAGATCGCCGATTTGATTGCAGGCCACGGTTTCAGCGTGGGCTCGCTCGTCGCGCCGGTCTGGGGCGGCACGGTCGGCGATACGGCCATGGGAGATGCCGAAGCCCGCAAGAAATTCCTCGAGGCCGTGAGCGTGGGATGCCGCATCGCCGGCGTATTCAACGATCACGGCGTGCGAAAGTACGGCGCGATCCGGATCGATTCGGCCGAGTTCGGCGTTGAGAAATGGCGCGAAGACCCGAAGGCGAACACCGCGAAAATAGCTGAGACGTTCCGCGAAGCGGCCAAGATCGCCGCCGATCACGGCGAGCGCCTGGCTGTCGAGGGCGAGATCTGCTGGGCCGGACATCATAGCTGGAAGGACACAATCGACCTTCTGGAAGCCGTTGGAATGCCGGAGACGCTCGGCTTCCAGGCCGATATGGCCCACACGTATCTGTTCCTGATGGGCTATAACGCGCCGGAACACGCGCTGCTTCAGCCCGACTATACGGAGGACGAGTTCTACGCCGCATACGAGAAGATGGTAGATAAGCTGCGGCCATGGACGATCGACTTCCACGTCGCGCAGAACGACGGCGAGGTGCACGGCGCCGGATCGCACGACAAGACGGGCAAGCACTGCCCGGCCGACGATCCCAACGGCAAGCTCGACATCGTTAAGTGCGCCGGCTACTGGCTCAAGGACGCCCCATCCCGAGGCATCCAGCACATCTGCTGGGACGGGTGCATGTTCCCCAACGCCAAGCTCGAATCGCCGGACACGTGGAACGCGATCCTCGACGCGATGATTAAAGTGCGCGATGCACACGGTTGGTCGTAGGGGCGACCCTATGTGCTCGCCCGGGGCAGCCACCTGGGGCTGCCCATACGCACGTTAACCAATAACTTGAAAAGGAGTCACTATAATGGCAAAGAAGAAATTAAACGTCGGTTTGATCGGCTACGGCTTCATGGGGCGCACGCACTCCAACGCTTACTGCAAGGTAAACCATTTCTTTGACCTGGCCTACGAGCCGGTTCTGAAAGTGATATGCGGTCTCGAAGATAAAGAGGCCGGGGCCTTCGCGGACAAATGGGGCTATCAGTCGCACACAACCGACTGGAAGAGCGTCATCGCCGACGACGATATCGATCTTGTGGACATCTGCGTGCCGAACAACGTGCACGCCGAGATTGCTATCGCCGCGGCAAAGGCGGGCAAGGCGATCATCTGCGAGAAGCCGCTGGCGCTCAACGGCGAGCAGGCCGAGACCATGGTTGATGCCGTCGAGAAGGCGGGCATTGCCAACCTGGTCTCGTTCAACTACCGCCGTGTGCCTGCCGTTACCTTAGCAAAGATGCTCATCGACGAGGGGCGGCTGGGACGCATCTTCCACTATCGCGCAAACTTCCTGCAGGACTGGACAATCTCGACGGACGTCCCACAGGGCGGCATGGCGACGTGGCGGCTGGACGTCAAGGCCGCCGGTTCCGGAGTGACCGGCGATCTGCTGGCCCACTGCGCCGATACGGCAATGTGGCACAACGGGCCGATTGATTCGGTCTGCGCAATGACAGAGACCTTCGTCAAGGAACGAATGCACGTCGAGACGGGCAAGAAGGAGAAGGTCGGCATCGACGATGCGTGCATGTTCATGTGCCGGTTCGATAACGGCTCACTGGGTAACTTCGAGTCCACTCGCTATGCCCGAGGCCACAAGGCCCTGTACACGTTCGAGATAAACGGCGAGAAGGCATCTATCGCCTGGGACCTGCACGATCTGCACAGGCTCAGCTACTTCGATCACGCCGATGAATCGATAGTTCGCGGCTGGCGCTCGGTCCACGTCACGGACGGCGACATGCCTTACATGGACAAGTGGTGGGTTCCGGGCCTTCAGATCGGCTACGAGCACACTTTCGTTCATCAGGTGGCCGATTTCCTTCAAGGTTATGCCGAAGGCAAGCCAGCCTCACCGACGTTCAAGGAAGCTCTGGCGACGCAATACCTCTGCGACGCCGTGCTTGCCTCGGCCAAAGACAAAGAGTGGAAAACCGTAAAGAAACCGTAAATTCGAAATTCTAAATCCGAAATACTAAACAATATAAAATTATCAAAATTCAAATGTTCAAAACCGGCTTTCGTATCCGAGACTGACGTTTTGAATTTTGGTCATTAAGATTTTGAATTTGTTTCGGATTTAGAATTTAGTGCTTGGATTTTTGTGTCTACAGGTTTTAATGTTTACCTAGATTCGGGATTATGGAGATTATAACTTATGAGCGTTAATTCAATTGCAAACAAGGCCCTCGATCAGGGCAAAGGTGTGGTGCGGCTCGCTCCGAACTGGGTGCCGCGGTCTTTCTGTGTGCCGGGCAGGCGTATCAAGCTGCATCCGAATGATTATTATGCAATGGGCGGCGAGCGCGGCGGCATCGACGAGCGCTGGTTCTCCTCGACGACTCCCGCCGACAACGGCCCGCTGACTTCGAAGGACGAGGGCTTGAGCTTCATCGTCTTCGAGGACGGCGGCAAGATCGAGAAGGTAAGACTGCTCGACGCCGTAGCCGAGCTTAAAGGCCAGATCATCGGAGATCGGCTCTGGGACGAGCATCAGCGCTGGCCGATGTACTCGAAGTTTTTCGATAACAAGGCCGCTCTGCCCCATCACATTCATCACCGCGACAAGCACGCCGCTTTGACCGGCCAGTTGGGCAAACCCGAGGCCTATTACTTCTCGCCCCAGGCGAACAACCACGGCGGCCAGTTCCCGTACACCTTCTTCGGGCTCTATCCCGGCGTGACCAAGGACCAGGTGCGTAAAGCCCTGCTGGACGCCGCCGAGGGCAGAGATAACTCGATCACGTCACTGGCGCCGGCCTATCGGCTCGACGTCGGGACCGGCTGGGACGTGCCGCCGGGCGTGCTCCACGCTCCGGGCAGTCTCTGCACTTACGAGCCGCAGAAGGCCTCGGACGTCTTCGCGATGTATGAGAACATCACTCACGATCAGGTCGTACCGAAAGAGCTGCTGTGGAAGGATACGCCGAAGGACAAGGACGGCGACGTCGACTGGCTGCTGAGCGTTATCGACTGGGACCTGAACGTCGATCCGGATTTTGCCAAGAATCGCTTCATGGCCCCGAAACCGGTCAAGCCGGTTGCCGAGATGGAGGCCGAGGGATATATCGAGAACTGGATTTGCTATAAGTCCGACGCCTTCTGTGCAAAGGAGCTAACCGTCCTGCCGGGCAGAACCGTCACGATTAAGGACAGCGCCTGCTACGGCTTTATCACCATGCAGGGTCACGGAAAATTCGGCGTCTGGGACATAGAAACTCCGGCACTGATCCGATACGGCCAACTGACCGACGACGAGTTCTTCGTCTCCGAAGCTGCGGCAAAGGAAGGCATCGTCATCACGAATCCGTCGAGGAACGATCCGATCGTCATGCTCAAGCACTTCGGCCCCGGAAATCCGGACCTGATTCTTGAATAAGTACCCGCGATGAGGCTGCCACCAAACTTGGTCTCGGTGTAAGATGTCATTCCTGCGCAGGCAGGAATGACAATGTCCATTGGGTAGCAACGGTAGGATGGGCAACTTGTTGCCCATGCTGTTAACTGCCACCCGGTTGAGATTGAAATAACAGGCGGTGGCAGCCTCAAGCGCAGGACCCCGCCATGCGGGGGGCAGGTTTGGGGATGGTCACGAACGCAGGGTCCGCCTTAGAATTGGAGGTGAAGCAATGACACCGCGATTGGTATGCGTAAGGAGTATGTTCTGTCTTGTTCTTGCGTCGTCTTCCTGCCGGGCGGAACCACAGGACGGATTGCTTAGTCCGCTCGACGGTTCTCTCAAAGTCAGGCATTTTCAGAATACGAAGGTCGTTCCGGCTTTCGAGGTCTTTGAGATTACGTTCCGGCATGACGGGGAATATGAAGATCCGTTCTTCGACGTTGCCATAAATGTCACCTTTACTTCACCGTCGGGAAAGAAGTTAAAGGTTGGTGGCTTTCACTACGGCTCATCCTCGCCGCCGAGGATCAATACCGAGGTGATTAAGACTTCAAGGGGGCAGCGGCAACAGGTCTCCTACCGGTTCGACAAGCAGGATTTGTGGAAGGCCCGTTTCGCGCCTTCGGAGGCCGGCAAGTGGACATACAGCTTCGTCTTTCGAAACGCGCAGGGGCAAAAGGCATCCGGCCGGGGCTCATTCACGTGTGTCGAAGGGCGAAGGCCGAAACCGGGATTTGTCAGGCGGCATCCGGCGAATCCGTTTCGTTTTGTATTCGACGACGGCAGTCCGTATTTTCCCATTGGCCTTCAGGACTGCTGGGGCGACAACTCTGCAACCGGCTCGGTTCTGGACCAGTGCAGTATGGAAGGACCATTCAGAACCGACCGCAAGGACATGCCGAAGCTGCCCGAAGGGCCGATGTACGTGCGCGGAGCATCCAACAATCCGCAGAATGCCGATGTCTACTTCCGGCATTTTTCGCAATGCGGATTCAACATGTACCGTTTCTCGCAGCAAAACTGCTCCTACTCGATCAATCGCGACCTGGAAAAATTTCTGGTCCAGGAGAGCATCATGACCGATGAGCTGCTTCAGCGCGCCCGCGCGTACGACTTTACCATCTTCTACGGAATCTTCGGATTTCAAAAAGTCTTCAACGACGACCCTTTCGATCCGGAGAAGATGGAAAAGGTCAGGAGATTCATAAAGTACAGCGTAGACCGGTGGGGGGTTTACGTGGATTTCTGGGAGCTTCTCAACGAGCAGAAGACTCACGACCGCTGGTACGCGATTACGATCCCGTACCTAAAGTCTCTCGATCCTTATGGTCATCCGGTAACCACGAGCTGGGAGCGGCCGGACCTTGCCGGCATCGAGATCAGCGCTCCTCATTGGTACCAGAATGAGAACGAACTCGAATCCGACAAAATAACTGCTTCCCGAGCTAAGAACTGGAAGAGATACAACATGCCCGTCGTGGTGGGCGAGCAGGGCAATCGGGTCAACAGGAAGAATCCGGTGCCCGGCGTAGGCGGCGTCTGGGACAAAAGCTCGGCGCGCAGGATGCGGATCCGGAACTGGACGGCGTTTTTCAACGAGATCGCCGTCGTATTCTGGAACACCAGCTACGCACGGGACGGGCATTACATGAACATCTGGCTCGGCCCGAAAGAGCGCCAGTACGTCAGGGCGATGCAGGATTTTTGCTATCGGCTCGACAAGGACGTTCGCATGGTTCCGGTGAGAGTCTCACTTGACGATTCGGTTCGAGCTTACGGACTCGCGTCGCAGAAAAGGGCGGGGGCCTATCTCCATCACTTCAGCGACCATATCAATCCCGTCCAGGGCCTTGCGGTCACGCTTGATGTCCCGGCCGATGCTACGGCGTATTGGTACTCGCCCGAGAATGCCGGGATTCTCGGCGTCGTTGATGTCTCAGCAGGTACGCACACGCTAAAAGTCCCGCCGTTCGTTGTGGATATCGCTCTCCTTGTAACGCCCGACGGGCCGCCCGATATAGACAATGACGGCCTGGCCAATAACGACGATCCGGACGATGACAATGACGGCATACCCGATGCGGACGATGCTTTTGAGCTGGATCCGTCTGAATGGGCGGATAAAGACGGTGACTGGATCGGCGACAACATGGACGCCGATGATGACGGCAACGGCATATCCGACGACGACAACAACAACGGCGTCCCGGACTGCGACGAGCTGGACCTCGACGGCGACGGCATAGACCGGGCAAAATCCGTCCCCTGGGACGCTTTCCCGCTTGATCCGAAGGAATGGCGCGACACCGACGGCGACGGCACGGGTGACAACACCGACACGGACGACGACGGCGACGGTTATAGCGATAAAGAAGAGAAAAAACAAAAGACAAACCCCAAAGACAAGCTTGATTTTCCGATCTAAAATTTTTGCTATTTGTATAGAATTTTCTTGAAATCGAGAAAGAATTGTCGTATTATAAGACGTGAAGTCTGTAGGTGAAGTAAAGGTTAGTGTTGAATCCCTGACTGGTATCTCCTAAATGGATAGGAGGCGTGCGATGCACGTGGATGAGTCCCAACCCACCGAATGGCCCGGCCCGGTTGCTCGCCCGCCGTAACCGGCCTGTACATCATTTCTGTTTCTACTGATATTCCATTCCATTACCACTAAAGCATAATTATTGAAGGAGGAACGCTAATGTTAGCCAGAAGATTCTTTTTAGTGGGTATTATCACCTTGCTTAGCGTGAACCTGGCAATTGCACAGGACCCGCCCGCAACTCACCCAAAAACCACAGAACCTTTGGTGTTAGAAGTTTTCAGGGGTACTCCCGATATTGACGGGGATCTGAGCGACTGGAATCTTCGCGCTATGACCCCGGCGGTTCTTGATGTGGAAGAACAAATCCATACCGGAGCGGAAAACTGGGACAACGCCGAGGACTGCAGCGGAGAATTCTATCTGCTGTGGGATGACGAGTACATCTACATGGCGGTAGTGGTAAAGGACGACAGTCTGTCCATGACAAAAACCGGCGGCGATATCTGGAATGCCGACGCCATAGAAGTATTCTTCTCCACGACAAACGCAGTTCCACCACATGATGAACACTACCAGTACGGATTCAATGCCAATAATCAGAAATGGAACTGGTGTAACATGGACGGTGATGGATCGCGCGAGCCTGAATATTTACAAGTAGCTTCCTCCCTTACTCCCGAAGGATACATCTGCGAAGCCGCTATCGAGTACGGGAAGATGCTTTCATTAGAGTTTGTGTCGGGCAATACAATTGGCTTCCACCCCGTTATCGATGATACCGAAGCTACCGACCGGGAAATCCAGATAACCTGGACCGGCCGCGAAGCTCATGACCAGAGTCTGGGATACGGGCATATTACTTTCTCCGACTCTACTGTTGGCCCACCAAACCCGCGCGCTCGACGTCCGGAGCCGAGAGACGGTGACATGCTTGTGTCGATATGGACAATGCTTGGCTGGAAGCCGGGGCCATTCGCGGTTTCGCATGATGTGTATGTAGGCGATAATTTCGACGATGTGAACAACGGAACAGAGGATACCTTTACAGGTAACCATGTTACGGACACGCTTATTGTCGGCTTCCCCGGGTATCCGGTTCCGGGCGGTCTGGTTCCGGGCACGACCTACTACTGGCGCGTCGATGAGGTCAACGACGCTAATGCGGCAAGTCCCTGGAAGGGCGACATCTGGAGCTTCTCGATTCAGCCCTATACCGCTTACAATCCCAGCCCGGCAGACGGCGCAGAATTCGTTGATCTCGAAACGAGCCTTAGCTGGGACGGCGGCTACGGCGCCAAGTTGCACTATCTCTTTATCGGCGAGAGTTTTGAAGACGTCAATAGCGCAGCCGCAGGCTTGCCGGTGGGGCTTACGACTCACAAGCCCTCTCTTGAACCTGAAAAGGTCCTCTTTTGGCGAATAGATGAGTTCGACGGCTTAAATACGTACAAAGGCGATGTCTGGGCCTTTACCACGCCCGGCGCTGTGGGCAATCCGTCGCCTGCCGGCGGTGAGGCGGACGTGCAGAAAGTAGCGACTCTTGGCTGGACAGCGGCTGATAACGCCACTTCACACGAGCTATACTTCGGCGCCGACATCGAAGCGGTAAGGAACGCCACTAAAGCCTCACCCGAGTATATAGGCCCCAGGTCACTTGACTCGGAAAGTTATGATCCCGCAGGCCTTGCATGGGGCAGCAGTTATGCCTGGCGTGTGGATGAGGTCTATCCGACGGGAACGGTCAAAGGTCCTGTATGGACTTTCACGAGCGCCGACTTCCTCTCGGTCGACGACTTCGAGGCGTACAACGATATCGATCCGCCCGATCCGGCGAGCAACACGATTTACTCCAGTTGGGCCGACGGCTATCAGGTCCCGACGAACGGGGCGCTCACAGCCGAAGAGTTCCCTCCCTACGCCGAGCAGAACATTGTTCGCAGCGGCAGCCAGGCAATGAAGTATGTCTATGATGCGAGCGGTAAGATTTGTGAGTCGACTAAGACGTTGGTCTGGCCGAGAGACTGGACCGATGAAGGCGTGACAAAGCTGTCGCTGTGGCACAGGGGCTCATCGTCAAATGCAGCCGATCGCATGTTTATAGCTCTAAACGGAACAGCGGTGGTTTATCATGACGATCCGGCAGCCACGCAGATAACAGGATGGAGAAACTGGGTCATTGACCTGACTGACTTCGGCATAAATCTTGCCAACGTCAATACGATTACCATTGGAATCGGCACGAAGAACGTCCCGTCTCCCGGCGGTGGAGCCGGAACAGTATACTTTGACGACATCCGGCTGATTCGATAGGTCCGGCGGCGTAATTCAGGCGTCGAGCATTAAAGCAGACGTCATGTTTGAAATTCGGGGCCTGTACTGATCGACTCGGTACAGGCCCCGGCTGTTTTGCTCAGAGCCGGGTAGGGCGGGGCAAGTACATGGTTAGCCGGAATCTGCCATTCGCAACCATCCCCAATCGCCCTAAGGCGCTCATTAGGGACTGGCGCTTGAGGCTGCCACCCCAATTAGAATGAGTTAAAGACGGTGGGTGGCAGCCTCATCCCGATTGTCGTTTATCGGGATGAGGATGGCTCTTCCCAGGCTACAAACGTACTGGTGCAGGCGCCACCCTGTATTCCTGGCGATCCCAATGGCGGATGCTTTGCTTCGGCGAAACCAGCCTTTAGTCTCCGGCCGGCTTGAGCTTTGACGGGGTGAGTTCGGCCCCGCTCATGGTCAAATTATGTTTCCACGCCTGGCCGGTTGCGGTATCGACGATGACGGCCCATTGTCCGGTCGCGTCCACCTGGAACCTGCCGGGCATAGGGGCGGTCAGCTTCTGGAAGAGCCTTTGCTCGACGGAACTGAGCTTGCCCTTGAATGAGTC
>Ga0180431_10006702_pt1 | contig 13613 bp, 10 predicted proteins | sample SS_ome_11_FD_132459 | JGI IMG/M metagenome (GOLD analysis project Ga0180431, IMG submission 132459) | Hypersaline lake sediment archaeal communities from the Salton Sea, California, USA - SS_1_MS_1 metaG | ecosystem: Environmental > Aquatic > Non-marine Saline and Alkaline > Hypersaline >... | reverse complement strand
CTATCGTCACATCTTCGACGTGGATCCGTCGGTATCGCCGGCGGGCCGCGGAGCGGCGGGCGACGTCTGGAACCGTCCGCAGTTCGCGTTCACGGACGGGACCAACGCGGGCCGCGTGGTGACTTTCGATTACCGCACGGTGACGCGCTGGAACCCGGACCTGAACCGCGACGACACGATTGACGACGCGGACAAGTTCCCGCTGCGCGTACGGCTGCTGACGGATCACGAGGACTACATCAAGTGGAGCGGCGTGTGGCCCGACCACCTGCAGGACGCGGGACTCAATCCGGCGACCGGCGGGCCGGTCTGGGATCCGCTGGAACCGGGCTACAACATTCCGGACTACCTTGAGGGCGGCGCCTACTTCAAGGACACCGGCGAGGCGGTCTATCCGCTGGACATCGACGACGACCCGGCGGCGACCGATCCGTGGGAGAACGTCGGGGGCACGACCGGTGGCTACAGCGTGGGCTTTGGCTACGTGCTCAGTTTCGGGACTCCGCCCTACACGGTGCAGTTCAACCTGGGCTACGACCCGACCTACGATCCCGATCCGGACGTCTGCTTCACGATGACGGGTAACATCAGCGCTGACGTTGCGAACCATGCCGGCCCCGGCGTGTACTTCGACGCAGCGAACTTCCCGCTGGCGGACGGCAACTACTGGGCGGCGGCGCGGGTGACCGACTTTGACGGTGACACCGACGTGTACTTCTGGTCAAGCGACCAGGTGCCCTGCTTCCCGACGGCCTGGATGCACACCTGGGGTGACGACTACTACCAGTACTGCTACTGCATCGCGGCGGACAGCAGCGGCAACGTTTACGCCGGCGGCTATACGTACTACGACGATAACAACACGCGCTACCAGGCGCTGATCGTCAAGTATGACTCCGGCGGCAACTTCGTGCGTTCGCGGTGCTTCGGCGGTACGAGTTCGGACTACTGCTACGGCATCGCCTGCGATGGCACCAACGTCTACATGTCGGTGTATAACTACAGCTACGGGCCAGGGTCCTACGACCTGGCGCTGCTGAAGCTGGACTCGAACATGAACTGCACGGCGGCAACGGCGTGGGGTTCAAGCGGCAGTATCAGCGACTACGCGCGTGACGTCGCCGTTGACAGCAACGGCAACATCTACTGCCAGGGCTACAGCTACAACCCGCCGGGCGGCTTCGGCTACTACGACGGGTGGGTGGCCAAGTTCAGCCCCAGCCTGACGTTCATCGACGATGTCCTGCTTGGTAACGACTACTACGACTACATGCAGGAGATCGAGATTGACGCCAACGACAACATCTACGTGTCGGGCTACGGCTATCCCAGCCGGACGACCGGCTCGCGCTACAAGTGGTTCGTCGGCAAGCTGAACACCAGCCTGTCACTGCAGGATTCGATCCACATGGGCGATCCATCGCAGTATGCATACGGCGGCCAGGCCGTCGGCGACAGCCTGGGCAACGTCTATCTGTGCGGCTATACGTACATCTACTCCCCGAGCTACCGCAGCGGCGAGTTCGTGGTGAACAAGCTGAACTCCAGCTTCGTTCCCCAGTCCTCGTACAGCTACGGTACCAGCACCAGTGACTACGTACGGTACCCGCACGGCAGCGCGATCGCGAGCAACGACCACATCTTCCTGGGTGGCTACACCTATGCGGGCAGCACCACGCCGAACCTGCTGGTCACGGAGTGGGACACCAGCCTGAACGTGGTGGACACGCAGATGTATGACATCTCGGTCAGCTCGTACTACGTCTATGGTGCGTACATGGGTGTGGACGGGACGAACCCGGTGATCGGCGGCTACTGCTACCGTCCGCCGTCGGACGGCGCCTGGAGCGACTACTCGTCCGGTTGCCAGCGGAACTCGTTTACGCCTGACACCTACAACGACTACCTGCAGTCGCGGGCGTTCACCGGTGCGGTTGCCTACTGTCCGACGACGATGAGCAATCTCACCGGCCAGGAGGACACCTACACGGGTTACTACAACCTGTTCATTGCCAAGGGCTACTACGAGCCTTAAGCTGAGAGACTAATCGCCTGAAGCGATGTGCCCCCGGAACTCCGGTTCCGGGGGCTTCTGTTTGAGCGGCCGCGGGCAGAGCGATTCAACGCTGTGGTAGGGAGGCAGCACTGTCCGCCCCCGTGTCGATGTCCGGCGCCCGGGCGGACACAGTGGTCCGCCCCTGCCAGAGGCGAAGGGACGCTTGTGGTTCAGCGCACCAGGCGCGCGGTGCGCAGGGTGCCCATGATGAACTCGCGCAGCGGCACGGCGGTGGAGGACAGGAAGTAGTCGCCGCCGCCGCGCAGGGCGAAGCGCTTCAGTTCCGCCTGCAGGGCGGCAAGGCGCTGGTGGTAGCGCCGCATCACGCTGAGGCCCATGCTGACTTCGATGCCCTCGCCGGTCTCGCGGTCGACCAGTTCCAGATCGCCGGTCAGCTGGGGGTTGATCTCCTCGGGCGCCAGTACCTGGAGCAGCTCGATCTGGTGTCCGGCGCCCAGCAGCGGGGCTACAGCCTCGATGCCCTCGGGCATCAGGAAGTCGCTGATCACGCAGACCAGCCCGCTCTTGCGCGAGTGCGCGGCGAACCGCGCCGCGGCGCTGCCCAGCATGCTGTGACCGCCGGCCCGGAGCGCGTTGAGCTTGTGCAGGATCGGGTGGATCTTGCCCTTGCCGCGCGTCGGCGAGGTGATCAGGCCATAGTCGCCGGCGAAGACCGAGACGCTGACGGTCTCAAGGTTGGCCAGCACGATGTAGCTCAGGGCGGCGGCCAGCTTGCGGGCGTGATCGAACTTGGCTGGAGTCCCGTAGTCCATGCTCGCCGAGCAGTCGAGCAGAACGTAGAGCCGCAGGTCCTCTTCTTCCTCGAAGAGCTTGATGTAGTAGCGCTCCAGCCGCCCGTAGAGGTTCCAGTCGATACGCCGCAGGTCGTCGCCCTTAATGTAGGGGCGGAAGTCGACGAACTCCACGCTCTGGCCCTTGTTGCGGCTGCGGCGCTCGCCGCGCATCTGGCCGCGGAACACCTTGCGGCTGAGCACCCGCAGGCCCTCCAGCTCGGCGAGGAAGGCACTGTCGATCGGGCCCGCTGTACGGGGGGCGGCGTCCATTGCTTCGATTGTAGCAGTACTACGACCGGGCTCCGCTAGTCGCCGCGCCGCAGTTCCTCTTCGATGTCGCGATCGAGAGCATCGACCATCCGGCGTACCGGATCGTAGTCGCCATCCACGGCCGGCACCAGCCCTTCGACCTCGTAGAGGTCCATCAGGATCTCGGCGCCGCGCTGACTGTCGGCCACGGCCTCAAGCCCGTCAGTAATCCGCTGCTTCAGTTCGGCGCTGAGCTCGGCGATTACCGAGACGTTGTCGGCGGGGATGTCGGGGGTGAGGGCCAGGATGCGGGTGGTGGTCTCAATGTCGGGGAAGCCCATCTCCTTGAGCTTGGTGCGCGCGTCGTCATAGCAGCAGGCCGCTTCGACACTGCCCTTAACCAGCGCCAGCACCGCAGCATCATGGCTGCCCGCGAACAACGGCTCGATATCGGTTTCGAGATTGAGGCCGGCTTCCCGCAGCAGGGCGGCCGGGTAGTAGTGCCCGCTGGCCGAAGTCTGGTCAGTGAAAGCCACGCGCTTGTCCCGCAGGTCGGCAAGTTCAGCGATGTCGCTGTCGGCCATCACCACGATCTGACCGCGGTAGGTCGGCTTGCCGTTGCGGACGACCTTGAGCACCACTTCATCACCGTTGCGGTCGTGGGCGTAGACGTAGGCCATCGGCGGCAGCCAGGCGATGTGGACCTTGCCGACCGCCATCGCCTCGACGATGCCGACGTAGCTGGTGGACATCTGGGCGCGGTAGTGCAAATCGGTCTCGGCGGTGAGCAGCTCGATGAGCTCCTCGCCGGAGTCGATGACCTTCTCGGCCTCGGTGCTGGGCACGAAGGCCATGATCAGCGGGTTCTCCTCGCTGCCCAGCGGGTGATCTTCGCTGGCCGGCCGGTAGCAGCCGCCCAGCAGAACGAGCAGCGTAAGGATTGCAGTCACGATGCGCATGCCGCAGATTATACGCGGGGATCGCGCAGATCCGATGAAGACGGCGCCGAGAACTAGGTGATAAAGAACTCGCCCAGCGGGATGACGTGGGCCTGCTCCTTCTCCAGCAGTTCGCCCAGCACGGAGTCGCCGGTGACCACGCAGGCGGTCTTCTCGACGGCGACCAGCTCGCGCGCCAGGGCCGTGATCAGTTCGTCGGCGGCCAGCTTGTCGCCATCGCCCGCATACCGGACCTCCACGCTCGGTCCCAGCTCCGAGGCCGGTTCATGCGGCGAGTTGAAGACCACCACGAAGCGTCCGGAGATCTCGGAGCTGAGGCGCTCGATGTCGAGCAGCAGCTCGTCGCGCACCTCGCTCTCGTGCAGCGCGCGGTAGTGCATATCGTAGTGCGGCACCCGATCGAGAACCGAGGTGGCGTCCATGATGTAGGTCGCCCCCTGGCCGAAGGTGAAGGCCTCCTTGACCTTGAGGTTCTTGATGTCGAACAGGCTGTGCAGGTCGGCGGGCTGGGCGGCGGCCGGCTCATCCTCCGCGGATTCCGGCTCGGCCTCCTCCTCAACCTGAGCGTCCCCCGCCTCCTCCTCGAGCTCCGGCTCGGCCAGGGACAACTCCGCATACTGCTCGTCGATGTCCACGGGATTGCCCTCCGCATCGCCCTCCGGCGCGGCCGGCCGGTCGACCTCCGGCGGCTGATCCTCGCCGCTGGCGGCCGCCATCAGCGTGGGCGCGCGCTGCCGCAGTTCATCGGCCAGCCGCCGGTACTCGGTGACTTCGTTGTCGAGATCGCCGAGCTCGCCGCGCAGGGATGCGGCGCGTTCCTCCAGCGCGTCGGTCTCCGGCGACTCCACGCGCAGATCCTCGCGCTCCAGCAGCTGCGCCGCCCGCGACAGGACGTCGAAGTATTCCGCGCGGTCGTCACGCTGCCGCTGCTGCTCGGACAGCTCGGCCTCGGTCTGCTCGAGCTGCGCGCGCAACTCCTCACCGCTGGCACTCAGCTCCTCGAGCTTGGTCAATAGCAGGCGGGCCAGTTCGATGTCCTGTTCGTACATAGCATGCACCTCAGAAGGGAAAGATATCACCCTTGGCTTCGATCTTGTGAAAGACCTCCGGCCTGAACCTGAACAGCGAAGCGGGCCGGCCGCCGCCGCGGCGGGGACGGCGCTCCTCGCCGGTGGCCTCCAGCACCCCCAGTTCGCTGATCTTCTTGCGGAAGTTGCGCTTGTCGAGCTCCTTGCCGAGGATCACTTCGTAGAGGTTCTGCAACTCGGCGAGGGCGAATTCCTCGGGCAGCAGTTCGAAGCCGACGGCGGTGTAGGAGAGCTTGCCCCGCAGCCGCTGGCGCGCCACGTCTACGACCGCGGCATGGTCCTTGACCAGCGGCGGCTGCTCCGGCTCGGCGAACCAGTTGACCGACTGCCGGTCGGCCAGCTGGTCGCTGCGCAGCAGGACCGACGGCACCAGTGCGTGATACGTGATCTCAATCAGGCGGGGCTGGTCCTCGGCGACGGTGTCTCCGAACGTATACAACTGCTCCATGTACTCGACTTCGATGCCGGCCTGCTGCTTGATAATTCGCTCGGCAGCGGCCGACAGGGGCTCGTCGTGCAGGGGCTTGCCGCTGGGCAGCGTCCAGTGGCTGTCATCGTGGCGGAGCAGCAGGGTCTTGAGCGCGCCCTCGCTGATGGTCATGACCACGACCACCACCGCCACGCCGATCTGCCCTTTTCTGGCCAACTGCATCTCCCCTGAGCCTGGTAGCTCGTTGAGGAGGCCCCATGCGAAGTGATACGGCGCCTGCCCGCATCCATGAGCCCCGTTTGCGCCAGAGCTATTATACCGGAGAGGCCGGACCGCCAAGGTCGATTTAACCGGGGATTAGCACGCCGCGCCGGCGCGGATCGCGATCCTCAGCGGGTGACGGGGATCGAACCCGCAACCCTCAGCTTGGGAAGCTGATGCTCTACCATTGAGCTACACCCGCAGGGCCTCCAATGATACGATAAGGAATGGGTAAGCGCAACGGTCCCCAGGAGACTCCCCAGGCGGATGCGGCGGTGACGCCACGGCGCGCGGGGGCCGTTCTGAAGCGGCTCGAGCGGCTCTACCCGCGGCATCCCCTCAACGTCCGGCCCGCCGATCCGTATCAGGTCGTGGTGGCGACGGTGCTGTCCAGCCGCACCAAGGACCCCACGACCAATGCGGCGATGGAGCGGCTGTGGCCGCGAGCCGGCGGCCCGGCCGCGATGCTGGCGATCGGTGAGGACGAGCTGGCCGAGCTGCTGCGACCGGTCGGCTTCTACCGGACCAAGGCGCGCCAACTGCACGCCCTGAGCCGCCTGCTGCTCGACGAGTTCGGCGGCCGGGTGCCGGACGAGCGCGAACAGCTGATGCGGCTGCCCGGGGTGGGCCGCAAGGTGGCCAACCTGGTGCTCAACATCTGCTTCGACCAGGCGGCGATCTGCGTCGACACGCACGTGCACCGCATCGCCAACCGCCTGGGCTGGGTGGCGACCAGGACACCGGAGCAAACCGAGCAGGCGCTGATGGAGATTGTGCCCGTGCGTTACTGGACGATGCTGAACCGCGTGCTGGTCAACCACGGGCAGCAGGTCTGCCAGCCGCTGAGGCCGCACTGCGGCGAATGCGAGATAAGCCGGTTCTGCGCGCGCATCGGTGTGCAGGCGCCCCGCTGACCTTGAAATGCGCCCGCAGCCGCCGCACGTGCTATAACTGGGTGGGGCCGTGGAAAGCGTGGAACTTCTGCTGTGGGTAATCCTCGTCTGTCTGGCGTTGCTGGCCGGCGCGGTGCTGTACCTGCTTGCCAGCCGGCGCCACTACCAGCGTGTCGACTACGCGCGGCTGATCGATGAAGAGCACTGGGAGAAGCGGCTCAAGGCCCGACTGGATCGACTTGAGCAGCTGCTCACCGATTTGGCGGACTACGACCGGCGGCGGCGCGAGGAACTGGACAGCTTCGCCGCGGAAGCCCGCCGGGAGCTGGCAGACCAGGTGCGGCGGGCCCGGGAGGAGATCGTCAGCGAAGTGCTGATGCGGCCCGATGGCTGGGACCGCCTGCTGTACGATCACAGCGGGGCCGGCGTGCCCTCGGTACCCGGCCCGGATGCGGCCACGGGACTGGCGGCGGCGGGGCGAGAGGCACCGGCGCCGCGGACCCTGCGTGGCAAACGTCAGCAGGGCATCCGCGAACTGCTGGAGCAGGGTCACTCCGCTCAGCAGATTTCAAGGCTGCTGGGCGTCAGCCGCCACGAGGTGGAGCTGGTGGCGGCCTTCGTCTTCACTGAACGCGATGCCTGATCGCTGCTGAGGCGCGTTGCGGCGAGAGCCCGTCAGCGTTACTGTTCGACGACTTCAAACGGCTGATAGAAGCCGTGCTCAGGACTCTCCGGCATGACAGCGAGCAGGCCGTCCCACTGGTCCAGGCGGACTCCCGTGTAGAAGTGCAGCAGGATCGCCGCGTAGTCCAGCCCTTCCTGCGCCAGCTGCCTGGCCCCCCACTGCGACATGCCGACGCCGTGTCCGTAACCGCTGCCACGCACCAGAATTCCGTTGAAGGAGCCTGCCGGGGCGGTGATCACCTCCTGAACGGCCGCCGCGGGAGGGGATGCAGGCTGGTCGAAGCCCAACTCGCCGGCCACAATGTACACCGTACGGTTGCACTGCAGCAGCGAATCGCCGTCGTAGGCGAACATCCGGCGCATCTTGACGGCGCTCTCCTGCTCGCCGTCAGCGACCCAGGGCCGCGTGTAGGCCTCCAGTGTGGCCGTTGCCGCGGAGCGGTGCGCGCCGCTGGCAGGTGGCGGCGTCAGCGCGGCGGGAGCTGCAGCGGTCTGCACGCTACTGCTGCCCAGTGGTTCGATCCTGACCAGCGTGCTGCGCATCACGTCGCGGCCGACGTAGCGCCTGAGCTGCGGTCCGGTGAAGACGGCCTCGCCGCTGCTGCCCGCGATCGTCAAGGCGGTCAGGTGCCCGCTGACCTGATCGTAGGCGGCCGTGCAGCCGGATACCGTCCCGATGCTGACCCCCGCCGCCGCCGCCAGTTCGCTCAGCTCGGCGGCGCTCAGCTCGAAGCTCCAGTCCCGATACGGCGACTCAGCGGTTTCGGCCGGCACCGGCTGCAGGTAGGGCGCCTGGCCCGCGCGCGTATAGCCTCCCGCGTCGGAGCTGAAGTACGCCGTGATCGGCACGCCCAGGTAGGTCATGATCTGCCCGGCCGTGGCCCTGACCGCCGCTGTAGTCCGGTCGTCTTCGCCAGCGACGCCGCGGTAGACCTGATCCGCGACGGTGGCCGCGACGTCGAAGGTGGCGTCGCGCTGGGCCGCCATGCGCGAGACCGCATAGGTGCGCGAGGCGACGGCCTGGGCCCGGAGAGCCTCCGGCGGCCAGGACGGCGGCATCTCGCTGGGCACGGTGCCGGGCAGGTAGTCTTCGAGCGGCAGCACGTTGAGCACCACTACGCCGCCGGCCTTGCCCACGAAGAACTCCAGCCGGCCGCGATAGGCCGTCCCGGCGTGCGTGGCGTAGCCGCCGCCCGCGCGTGCCGTCAGCCGTGTGGCGTAGCGCTGGCTGCCGTCGATGCGCACCACCACGGCCTGGCCCGAGGCCGCGACGGTCACGCTACCGCCCGTGGCGCCCAGCCGGTTGGCCGTGTCCGACCACTCAAGCTCGCCGGCTACGGCGACGGACGGCTCACCCTCGGCCAGCAGCACGCGGATCTCCGGTGGCTCCGCGGCGCCCGCGGCAGTCAGGCCGACGAGGAGCAGCAGCAGCCAGCCGGCGCTGAGCCTGAGGTGGCCGGGCTGCGGGCGATGCGGCAACGCGGGTGTCACTGCCAGGTGACCTCGTAGCGCCGCAGCTCATCTCCGGCCTGAATCAGCAATGCGCCGTCGTCCCACTCCATCAGCAGCGGCCACCAGGCCGCCGGTGGTTCACCCGCGTGGTCGGTGCCCGGGATCGGCAGCTCGGTGACCTCGCCGTCCAGCAGGGCGATCTGCAGCAGCCGGTGGCCCGGCTCCGCCGGCTGGCCTTCTTCATCCTCCACGTGGGCGATCGCCAGCAGGCTGCGCTGATCCGGCGCCAGAACGAAGTCATCGGGTCTGAGCAGCGGATCGATCTCCAGCGCCAGCGCCTGTTCCTCCTCCCAGCTCTCGCTATACCACACGAGTTCGACGACGTCGGTGAGCTGCAGATCGAGGTCGTAGTCAGCCCAGTAGTACTGCGGATCGCGGATCGCCACGCCCAGTACGCCGCGGGGCAGCAGGTCGAAGGCCGCCAGCAGGTAGCAGCGCTTCAGCGAGAACGGCTCGCCCTTGGCTGGATGCACCACGGTGAATCCGCCGGCGGCGACGCCACCGTCCCCGCGCGAAACCGTCCCCAGCTTCCAGCCGATCCCGTCGGTGATCCGTTCGCCTCCCCAGCCGGCCAGCGGCGCGATCCCCCAGTCCTGCCTGACAGCGTCCTTGAGCGTGAACTGCGGCCTCAGCGGCTGGGTGGCGTGGGCGACGGCGGCGATCAGGATCAGCGCGACCACGATGTATGGCAGCCTGTGCATAACCGTATGGTAGTACTGGACACGATGAAACTGCAACGTGTTCGGCGCCCCTGGCTGGCCTGGGATGAGCGGGGACTGCGGCGCAACGTCGGCGTCTACGTCCACATCCCGTTCTGCCTGGCGCGCTGCCGGTATTGCAGCTTCCTGACCTATGGCCTCGAGCGCCCGCCCGGGCTGACTGCCGAAGGCTACACCCGCGCGCTGCTGAACGAGATTGAGCGACGTGGCGAGTGGCTGAGCCGGCAGCTGGCCGGCGGCGATCGCGAGGTCGACACCGTGTTCTTCGGCGGCGGGACACCCACCTGTCTGAAACCGGACGCGCTCGCTGAGCTGCTGCGGGCGGTGCGCAGGCATTTCCCGCTGGCCGCGAAAGCGACGGAGTTCACCGTCGAGGCCAATCCCGACACGCTGACCGCCGACTATGTGGCGGCCCTGGTCGCAGCCGGCGTCAACCGGCTGTCCGTGGGGATACAGGCCACGCAGCCGCGCCACCTGAAGCTGCTGGGCCGCACCCACCGCTGGGACGACGTCCGGTCCGTGCTGGCCGGCCTGCGCCGGGGGCCGATCCCGCGCCTCAGCTTCGACCTGATCTACGGCATCCCGCGCCTGACTGCCGCGGAGCTGAAGCGGTCCCTGCGGCGCATCATGAGCCTGGGGCCGGAGCATGTCTCGGCCTACGAGCTGACCCGTGAGACGGGCACGCCCTATACGGACTGGCTGGGCAGGCATCCTGGCCAACAGCCCAGCGCTGAGCGCGTCGCCGCCCAGCAGCGGGTGGTCAGCCGGCTGCTGGCGGGCTACGGGTTGTATCGATATGAGGTCAGCAACTACGCGCGGCCCGGCGCCGAGTGCCGGCACAACCTGCGGTACTGGAGGGGAGGCGACTACCTGGGGCTCGGCCTGGGAGCCGCCTCGCGGCTGGGCGACCGGGTGGTCAGCAACCCCGCCGATTTTGCCTCGTATCAGCGCGTGGTCGAAGCGGCCGGCAGTGAGGCGGACCCAGTGGTGCGGCTGGCGGAGAAGGCCGAGTTTCCGCCGCCGCCGGCCGACTCTTTCCTGCGCCTGCGCACCCGCGCGGGCCTGCCGCTTGCGGAGGCGCAGGTGGGGGCCGACTGGCTGATGCGTGGCTGGGTGAAGATGGCTGCGAATCGTTGTGAGGTGACCGGACGCGGCTTGAGCTTCGCCGACCTGCTGGCGCGCGAGCAGAGTTAGTCGCCGGTCCTCACGTCGTGTTCGGCGAGATGGACCAGCAGACGGTCGTATTCCCTGCGCAGACGGCTCAGCACGGTTGGCCCGGCCGAGAGGTTGCCGGTCGCTCCGAGCTTCTCGAGTTCGAGCGCAAGCTGGCGGACCGGTTCCGCCAGCATCTCGGCGGCGCTGCCCTTGATGGTGTGCGCTTCCCGTGTCACGGCTTCGGCCTGCCCTGCGGCCAGCGCCTGCTCCAGCGCCTCGAGCCGCGATGAGGTCTCGGCCACGAAGGTCTCCACCAACTCCTGCCAGAACTCACGATCGCCGGCACGGGCGATGCTGGCCTCGATGTCCATCGGCGTCGGCTGCCAATCGCCGGCCAGTTGGTGCTCGGAGGGTGGCGGCTGCGATGCCGGCGGCTCGCCGGATGGTGCTGCGGCCGGCATCGTGAAGTGCGCCGGGGAATGCTTCCGCACGACGGCGAGCAGCTCCTGGGGCTCCACCGGCTTGGCGATGTAGTCGTTCATGCCGACCGCCAGGCAAGCCTCGCGGTCGCGCTCGGTGACGTTGGCCGTCATCGCGATGATGGGGACGGGGCCGCGAGGTCCCTCCGCGGCGCGGATGGCGGCGGTGGCCTGGAAGCCATCCATCTCCGGCATATGGCAGTCCATCAGGATCAGTTCGTAATCCCGCCGGTTCGCCAGCTCTACCGCCTCCTGCCCGTTCACAGCCAGATCCACGGTGTGGCCGGCCTTGCGCAGCAGGTTGATCGCCACTTTCTGGTTGACGGGATTGTCATCGACGACCAGCACTCGCAAGCCCACGGTGGTCTGCGCATCGGTAGGCGGTTGATCATCGGGGGCATCCGGCCGGCCGAGCCTGACTGTAAATGAAAACACAGAGCCCTGGCCGGGAGTGCTGGTGACTGACAGCTCGCCACCCAGCAACTGCACCAGCTGCCGGGAGATCGCCAGGCCAAGGCCGGTGCCCTCATACTTGCGCGTGGTGGACGAGTCCAGTTGGGAGAATGGTTCGAACAGGGCCTCGTAGCGGTCGGCGCGGATGCCGATGCCGGTGTCGCGTACTTCGAAGCGCAGAATGGCGGTCTCACCGGTGTCCTCAATGAGACCGACCGCGACCAGCACTTCGCCGGTTTCGGTGAACTTGATGGCGTTGCCCACCAGGTTGATCAGCACCTGGCGCAGCCGCCCGGGATCTCCGCGCAGCAGCAACGGCACGTCGCCTTCGATCGTGATGCCCAGTTCCAGGCCCTTCTCTACGGCTTTGGGCGTCAGGAGGTCGGTGACGCCCTTGACGACGATCTGGAGATTGAACTCGACGGAGTCCAGCTCCATTCGCCCCGCCTCAATCTTGGAGAAGTCCAGGATGTTGTTGATGATACGCAGCAGTGCCTCGGCTGACTGCTTGATCGTTCGGGCGAAATCACGCTGCTCGGCGTTCAGTTCGGTGTCGGTCAGCAGGTGGAGCATCCCCAGGATGCCGTTGAGCGGCGTACGGATTTCGTGGCTGATCGTCGCCAGGAAATCGCCCTTGGCCTTTGTCGCCGCATAGGCCGCCGTCAGCGCGGCATCCAGTTCCGCGTTCTTGGTCTCGAGTTCCGTGGCGATCGCCTCCATGCGGGCGGCGCTAAGCTCGGCTTCCTGCCGCATGCGGTCCATCCCGCGCTCGGCGTTGATGCGCATCGTGATGTTCTTGGCGATGGTCAGCGCCGCCTCGCCGCCGTTGAACTGCACCGGGGCGGTCGACGCCTCGATGTGCTCGATCGAGCCGTCGGGCATCACGGCTCGGTATACGCCGACCGGCGGCAGCTGTCCTTCGCCGTGCATGAGCCGCAGGCGCTGGAGGGCCAGCCGGTGGTCGTCGGGATGCAGGAAGTCACTCAGTCGCCAACTGGGCCGGTCGGGGCCCGTGGTGCCCACCATGTGGGCCGCCACCGGGTTCAGGAACAGAATCTCGTCCATCCGGTGGATCACGATCGCCACCGGGGCGGACTCGGTCAGGGTGCGGTAGAGGGCCTCGCTGCGCGTCAACTCCGCGGTGCGGGTGTCGACGATCTGCTGAAGCTGTCGGCGAAGCAATAGCAGCTTGTCGCGCTGGCGGCCAGCCCACCAGGCGATCGTGCCGAGGACCAGCGGGCCGGTATCGATGATCCAGAACAGCGGGTTGTGGCAGTGCTGTGCCAGCAGGCCGCCCAGAGAGATGGGGCCCCCGGCATCAATCGCCGCGGCGAACGAGGCCAGCACGGGCGTCAGCACGCCGAGCGCGACACCCGCCCAGGCGTAGCGGACAGCGTGGCTCACGGATCGCGCGGCGGCCTCGGACTTCGACATGGTGCTCTTGGCCTTGCCGGTGGCATGAGCATCTGCGGCACCCGGCAGGGCGCCGCACATTATACATGCGCAGACGCCCGGTCGGCACCGCGGAGAGCGCCGGCCGTCCCGGCGGAGCTGTGGGTTGACTCCCCGGGCCTGCTTCATTGCGACGCAGTTGCATTTGGACAGCTCACGATATGCTACACTCGTGCAGCGGGCTGACGGGGCGCTATCCAGACAGGCGGCGACGCCCCCTGTCAGCGTGACGGAAGAGGATATCGATGGCAGCTGCGGACGACCATCCGGCACCCGAAGCCGGCCATGCCGCGCCCCGCGCGCGGATCAGCGCTCATCCGCAGGACCTCGACTACATCCGGACCAACATCCCCTGCCAGTGGACCTGCCCGGCTCACACCAATGTGCCGGCCTACATCCTGGCGGGCTACCATGAGGACTATCAGCGCT
>Ga0180431_10006699_pt1 | contig 13615 bp, 9 predicted proteins | sample SS_ome_11_FD_132459 | JGI IMG/M metagenome (GOLD analysis project Ga0180431, IMG submission 132459) | Hypersaline lake sediment archaeal communities from the Salton Sea, California, USA - SS_1_MS_1 metaG | ecosystem: Environmental > Aquatic > Non-marine Saline and Alkaline > Hypersaline >... | reverse complement strand
GAGGAACAGACTGAGAAGGTCAAGACGGCTCTGAAAGACAGCAGTGAGAGAATGCGTAAGTTGTTCGAGGAATTCCGACCCAAGATGGATGCTGAGTTCAAGGAATTCAGCGCAGCAATTGAAGGGATTCTCACATCCGAACAGTTCAGACAATGGGAAAGGGATTTCAAATCCAAAAGAGGGCGCGGTCCGGGCAGGTTTGGTTCGCGCAGACCCGGCGGTCCGGGCAGGCCTGACGGATTCCATGGGCCGGGGCCAAGCGGTAGATCCGGTCCCGGCGGACCGGATCCGAATCGCAGGTCCGGTCAATACAGACGTGATTACAGCAGATATGGTCCGAGACAGCGCGGACCGGCAGAGCCTAATGACATCGATGAATGATGGAGGTTGGATTTTTGGTTATTGGGCCGGCAGATACAAGCGCATGCCTACTGAAAGAGTGTCTTCGTCTTTGAGTGTTCGGGCATTCAATTTGCATATTTCCTTGTATCTGGTGGGATCTCCAAGCTTTGCGGCGGCAACGCGCCACAGGCTGTCCCCTTCGCGAACGACATATTCTTTGAGTTGCTTTGGTGCGGGATTCTCCGCCGAAAGATGTCTAATGCCTATAGCGTCGACTTTCTCAAACATCCAGCCTGGAAGCATACCTGCAATTGTGCTTTGAGCCGACTCGGCTGATGGTAGACGGGGAATGAGAAGTTTCTGGCCGACACGAATATGGTCGGGAGATGTGAGCAACTTGTGATTTGCCAGGAATATCCGCAATACGTTGGCCCTTTTGTTGCCCTCGATTGGACCGTAGAATTTCTTGGCAATATCAGCCAGGTTGTCTCCCTCTGAGACAACATAAGGGAGTTCCGATATTGTCTGCTTTATCGCTTTTGCTGCTGATACACGAGGCTCTTCATTCGGCTCCGGGGGGATTGGCTGGATGTCCGGGAGCGAGGCATGAGAAGTCGGCTCTTCATTGTTGCCCCGGGTTGCATGGTTCTCGACGTGCCTCACGACCGGCTCGGGCGGTATGCTCGTATCTATGAAGTCGCGCTCGTTAGCTCCAATACCGGATGGCTCCTCGATTATAGGATCATTGGACGGCTCACCGTCGGCAGCCTCGCCGAAGCGGGGCAGCTCATTGAGCACAAATGCGATTACGAAAATGATTACCAGACCTAACAACAATCCAATCTTCGCTTCCGACGCCATAATGAAACTCCTAATCTACGGTCCGGCTTTGTATATCCGAACGTTGTGGTTATCGGCTATAAATCCTGATGGTCAATCGCGCAGTCCGTTGCGAGGTTCCGGCTAAGCGAAGCTGTACGTCGGATCGGCCGGTGCTTTCTCATCCGGTGATTTTAATTATATCGGCAGGGAGGTACGTTGATCTTTTGTCAATCCACCGATTTCTTGTCTTTCATCCGAAAGATGGCTTTAGTGCAAAAGCTGATCGAGGGCCTGGTCATATCGATATACGAGATTGCCCCATTTCAAATGGTCCGTGAGGATCGAAGGGCTGATTCCAGCAGGCCAGGTGTTCTTTTTTTCGATTACGGTTGCGAGTTCCGTCAGCTTTTCGGCAAGATCTGCGATTGTGCCGTCGTAGAAGAATTGCCTGGCTCCTTCAATTCGTCCGAGGCCGAGGATTTCAGGGTAAGAAAGGCGCTGCGGCACGAGTGGATATGCCCCCGCGCCGACGGCTTCAACGAGACTTATGCCGAAGAACTCGTGGTTGGCGGTCGAGACAATTACATCAGAATCGTACAAGGCCTGCATATATTCGTTACGGCTTTTCTGATATCCCCAGTAGTCAATATGATCTGCAAGCTCACCGCGCGCCTTTGTGAAAATTTCGGGTCGTTCCCGGAAGCTCTGGCCGATAATGTTGAGTCTGAATCGAACATTACGCATCTTGAGAATTCCGACTGCTTCGAAGAAGTCTTCCGGATTCTTGTCGTGTTCCCATCTTGCGGCCCAGAGGATTCGCAATGGACCGGGCTTTCGCTGCCGTCTCGGCGGAAGATCGTCTATTCCCGGTGGGAGAACGGAAGATTTGAGGCATATATTGTCGATTGCATCGACGGGCTGATGATCGGGCATGGACTTGAGAAATATTGCAAGGGCGTCGAGAAAGGAGTCCATGTGAAATTGCGTGTTGAACCAGACGGCATCGGCGGCGAGCGCGCTTGTAAGATTGGTCATAGCGAAATGGCAATCCCGCTCATCTTCTGTCCGAACCGGATAGGTCAACTGATTTTCATGAAAATAGATTACCTTCGGCAGGCCGGCAATTTCGCTTGGCGCCAATGCGACAAATTCAGCGAGATTCAGCATGTCACTGCAAAACAGCAGGTCCCAACGCTTATCGTTATCGACGAGTTTCTCCACATGTGCCGCGAAAGTTATCGCCGAATGGCGCATGCGCCACTTCCACGTGTGAGCGGGCAGGTTAAGCACAGTCCAGTTGTGGCTGCTTGCTGCCGAGAGCCCGTCAATGAAGGCCTTGTGGCTGCCGCCGTAGTATGGTTCGAGTGCCAGAATATTCATGATGAAATAATAAGCTATCTCAGCGGCAAATCAAGCGTCCCTGCATACGATTCGTTTAGAGAACGTTTGCAGCTTGACCTGGTTGTGACATAGGATAGAATGACCGAGAATTCTTTTAGACAAAGACTGGAAGTACAACCATCATGAATATTGACAGCAATGGTGTTTTGAAAACCATCGTATCATTACTTCTATGTCTGATGGTTACAGGTTGCTCGATCATCCCAATTCCGCGAGTCTGGTGCCAAGCAGGCCCGGAAGTTCCTGAGTTGTCCGCATTCGATACGACGATGAAGGATTTCATGGTTTCGCGGAAGGTCTCGGCCGGAGCTTTGGCAATAACGTATGACAGCCGGCTGGTTTTCGCGAGGGGCTATAGCTGGTCGAAGAAAGATTCGCCTGCGATCGGTGCCGAAGCGCTGTTTCGCATAGCGAGCCTGTCCAAACCGGTTACATCGACGGCAATTCTTAAGCTGGTCGAAGATGATAAGCTCAGATTGGACGAGAAGGTTATCGACGTACTGTCTTTGGAATGTCCGGTAGGGCAGCATCCAGATCCAAATCTTAAGGATGTAACGATTCTGCATCTACTCCAGCACATCGGCGGATGGGACCGCGATGAGGCTTTTGATCCGATGTTTCAAGATAAACGAATAAGCCGGACTCTTGGTGTGTCGCTGCCGATCTCACAAGCTGATATCATCAAGTTCATGAACGGCCGGCAACTGCAGCATAAGCCCGGGATAGAGTACGCCTACAGCAATTATGGATATTTACTCCTGGGTCGTGCAATTGAGCAAAGAACCGGGATGAGATATGAAGGCTTCGTGAAGCAGGAGATCTTGCTGCCGCTCAGAATCACGAATATCCGGCTGGGACACTCGAAGCTCAAGGATCGCATGCCGGGTGAAGTCACGTATGAGTCAAAGTGTAATGCGGCGTATAACGCATTCAATCTTGAGAACATGGATTCACACGGCGGCTGGCTGGCATCCGCGCCCGAGCTGGCGCGATTCGCAGCGGCATTTGACAATCCCAAGCATTGCCCGATCCTTTCTGCTAAATCGATCGAGACCATGTTCGCCCTTCCGGAGACGATTGAGCCTGATGAATACGAGCCGGGTGAAAGATATTACGCTTGTGGCTGGAACGTCAGAGACTACGGCAACGGCCGGCGCAATACCTGGCATAGCGGCAGCCTGCCGGGAACCTATACATTTATGGCTCGCTGGCGAAACGGTGTCAATTGCGTTGTGCTGTTCAACAAGAGGGGAGACGGTTTCTCGGAGATTGATCCGCTTCTGTCAAAAGCCGTCAAATCCGTTGCCGAATGGCCTGAGCATGATCTTTTTGACGAGATGTTGTCCGAATGACGGCAATTGGCAGGATAAGGCGCCTGCGGCCAAAGTCGAGCCGCGTTTTAGCCGATTATATAATAAAGTCGCCAACAATCCTGATGTGGCATTTTCGGCGAAGAGATTTTTGGAGCGACATGATGTATAAGAAGTGCGTGAATCGAAGGTGTGCCCGGCTATGCGGGAGTTTAGCACTCTTCGTCTGTATTTCTCTTGTCCTGAACGGCTGCGCCAAGCAACTCACCCCTTTCGGCAAAGCAAGAATGGCCGACACTATTGAAGCGTATGAAGAGTTTATGAGGACCAGCCCGCACGATCCACGTGTAAGATACGCACGGAGCCGAATCGAAGCTTTGCGTCTTCTTGAAGCACACAGAAGCGGCACTGTGCCTGTGGATGCTCCAAATAGAGGAGCTTCTCAGGAGAGATTTGCAGTCCCGGTAGAGCCGACAAATATGCGGCAGGGGCCCTGGAATCTGAGCGCTGCTTTACCACGAAGCTCGAAGTTCACGCTCGATCTGTACCATGGCCGTTCAGCGCCCGTTCCACACAAGTTGATAGTAGACCAGCAAGGTCAACGGGTGATTTACACGCTCCAACATGGAAGTGGCCCGGATGCGTATTATCTAACGGCAGGTGTTCCGTTTGAATCTTTTAGACGCTTATGGGCAGCCGTCTTTGCAAGTGACATTGGTTTGTACAAATCCTCCTATGGAAGGGTAGCGTCGACTGGAGATTACCGCGGCGACCTTATCATTGAGGTTGATACGGGAACCGAGCGATTATCCAGAGTGATTCGTCTGGAAGGATTGACCTTTGATGATGAAAATCTGAGAGGCCTGCTAAAGTCCATGGCTCAAATGCACCCACAAGATCATGGCATGCATTTCTTCCAGTAGGGACTAAAACTATCACAATCCTGGTTCCGGCTTGTTTTTGGAAAGCAAAGAGCTGATGTCGCCGGCCTACCTTTTTCTGAAGACTCTTACATAGTCGATATAATATTTCTGTGGGAAGATATTGTCGTCGATTCCTTTTCGGCCTCCCCAGCTACCGCCGACGGCTGCGTTCAAGATCAGATAGTGCGGCTTATCGAAAGGCCAGACATCGTTTCCCTTGCCTTCATTCTCGAAAGTGAAGTACTTCCGTTCGTCGAAGAAGAAGTCGATCCGGTCCTCAGACCATTCTATTGCGTAGACATGATACTGTTCGTAGGGTTTCTCGCCCTCTATCTTCGAGCCTTTGTTCGTCCCTATCTTATGATTGTATGCCTTCGTATGTATATTGGCGTGAATGATATCCGGGTCGAATCCGACGTTCTCCATAATGTCGATCTCGCCGCAGGCGGGCCAGCCAATCCGGCTTCGGTTCGTCCCAAGCATCCAGATTGCAGGCCACATTCCCTTGCCGATCGGAAGTTTTGCTCGCACTTCGATCCGTCCGTAAAGCCATTCGGCTTTGTGCCACGTATGCAGGCTTGCGGATGTGTAGTCGGCTTTTTCGTATTTCTCTTTGCGAGATTCGATAATCAACGTGCCGTCTTTGACGCGGGCATTATCGGCTCTGGCCTTCGTGTAGTATTGTTTCTCGCGGTTACGGACAAAGCCTGTTTCATAATTCCATTTACTATCGTCGGGCAATCCTTCGTAATTGAACTCATCGTTCCAGAAAAGTTCCCAGTTCTCATCAAAGCTCGCTTTGGGCCGACTCATCCACTCGACCTTGCAGGTCATTTTCGATCTCAGAGGTGTATGGTTTTCCGTTTGGCCTCCGGTCTGGAGGAAGAATCGGCCTGACTGGACGCCCGCGTCGATATTCATTGTCGGTGTCCGATCGGCCGTGAACGTGGCTCCGGTAAGACGTTGCCACCGGCCTTCTTTGGACTTGACCCATCCATTGCCGTATTGCGCGCGGCGGACGTTCCGAGCACTCTCGCCGTTGCGCAGAAAGTCCTCGACAAACGAATAGTACCCACTGAGGTAGTCTCCGCCGGTTATCGTTTGAAAGGTTGCCAGATGTTTCCATTTTTTCTCTTCGTTGAGGTAGAAATATGCAGCATATGTTGTCCGGTCACCTTCTACGGAGGTCTTGACCATGCACCTGTAGGTTTCACCGACTTTCCACTGATAGTCGAACATGCTCTTTCCGCCCGTGCCTTCGTTGCCGAACCGGCTGATACGTACATTCTCACCTTCGTGCAACACTTTCACGCGGCGATCATCGGGCACGGAATTCGGATTGTTCTGCTTGCCCGGGTCCCACACCGAGAAGATTACAACTTTGCGGCCGCGCCAAAGTTCCTGTATGCCGAAATAGCCATGCCGAAAACCGCATACACAGAAATAGCTGCCCGGGTAACTCTTCCGGACCGTCACTTCGTTGTAATATACGACGCCCTGATCGGCGGGGTACCAGAGATGAACGCTCCGCGCCGCCTTCGGCGCCTGTTTTCCCTCCTGGCTCGCGCAAGCCGACGGGAAGCACAAAATTGACAATAGCAGGAACATGCCGGCCATGGGCATGTTAAACACGATACTGTGGGTGAAACCGGTTTGATGGAAATGTTGACGTAGCATTTCTTTCTTCTTCATCTTATGTTCACCTTTTAGCTAAAGTTCCTTAGTGTCCGGCACATTGCGATATAATGGACTTAGCGATTTTGAATACGAATATGTTATCAAGTCCATCCGATATTTTCCACCTTAACTAATGCAACGGTTGTCCTTGACAGCATGTTGTATGTATTGCTAAACTTGTTCTCCGATGCCCGATGTCGTTGAGAGCTGGATGGCTTTGATTCGTGCCGGCTATTGGAAAGCGAAGTGAGTACTTTAGAAAGCCGAGGTAATAGTGCAGGAAAAAGAAGACAAATCCGTGGTGAGTACTCGATTAGTCTCGATTGACGCGCTGCGAGGCTTTGACATGTTCTGGATCATTGGCGGAGGGACTTTTTTTGCGAGCCTCGCAGATGTACACAGTCACCCTGTGACCGAGACGATACGGCTGCAATTGGAGCACGTTGAGTGGGAAGGTTTTCGTTTTGAGGATCTGATATACCCACTGTTCATGTTTATCATGGGAGTTGTGTTGCCTTTCTCGCTGAGCAGGCGAAGGGAGCGGAGGCAGGGCCGGACGGCGCTCTATTTACACGTAGTCAAGCGATCGGCCGTCCTTATACTGTTAGGTCTGATTATGAACGGGCTGCTGAGATTCGACTGGCCGCAGATGCGATGGCCCGGCGTGCTCCAGCGAATCGGGCTGTGCTATTTTCTTGCCGCGATGGTGGTAATTCACACGAAATGGAGAGTACAGGCAATCATTGTAGTATCAGTTCTGGTACTATACTGGCTTGCAATGATTCTCATTCCTGTACCCGGATACGGAGCCGGTGATCTCTCGATGCAGGGTTGCTTGTCGTCCTACATCGACCAGCAAGTGATCCCCGGCCAGCTCTATTATGGATTCGGCGATAACGAGGGACTAATCTCGACCTTGCCTGCAACCTGCACTGTTCTATTGGGTGCTTTGGCCGGCTGTTGGCTGCGGACGGACCGACCGGGAACTCGCAAAGCGGCCGGTCTGGTCATTGCCGGTGTAGCCAGCCTGATTTTGGGGCTTATATGGGGAGAGGTCTTTCCCATAATCAAGATCATCTGGACCAGTTCGTACGTTCTTGTCTCAGGGGGCCTGAGTTTACTGCTGCTGGCGATATTCTATTGGATAATCGATGTGAAAGGATATCGTAAATGGGCTTTCTTTTTCATTGTGATAGGAATGAATCCGATCACGATATACTTCACGCAGAGTTTCCTTGATTTTGACAAGATATCAGAATTCTTTCTTGCCGGTGTGGCCGCAAATGCGGGTTTGCCGGCGCCGATAGTGCTTCCGCTTGGTGTTGTATTGGCCAAGTGGCTTTTCCTGTGGTTCTTGTATCGACAAAAGATATTCTTCAAAGCTTGAGCCTTCACAAAACGCCATTTTTGTCTTAAAAGAGTGCGAATTTTTTACGTAAGAAATGCTGGAAATTCGTTTTTTTTGGTTGATCTTTCCGTGGATATTGCTATAATCAAGATAGCTTTTTCATTTTTTGCCCCTGCTTTTCTCTTCCTTCTCCCCTCCCTCCGCAAAAAAGCAGGGGTTTTAAAAAATCGGCCCTCACCGGTGAATTTTCCCGATTTTTTTGTTAAATCAGCCCCAATCTCTCGGCCTCGGCATAAAGGCCGTAATGCTTCATTTTCTTAAATAGCGTCGTGCGGTTTATTTGGAGCGCCTTTGCTGTCGCCTGTCTGTTCCAGTGATTTGCCTCAAGCGCTCGCCGTATGATTTCCTTCTCCGGGCCGGCCATGGCCTCTTTGAGGCTTGTCGGTTTGAAATCCGAAACTTTTTGGGCGGGCGCCTGCCTTATAGTATCCGGCAGATCGTCGGGGCTGATGAACGTACTCTTGCTAAGTAACGTCGCCCGCTCGATGAAGTTTTCTATTTCACGAATATTACCGGGCCAGGGATACCGCTCCAGGTACTCCATCGCCTCTTCGGTAAAACCGAGCTTTTCTCTGTTGTGCTGAGCCGAGTACATTCGCAGGAAATGCTCGGCAAGCAGGCGCACGTCTCCCACTCTTTCACATAGAGGCGGCAGCTCGATTGTCACGACGTTGATCCGGTAATATAAGTCTTCGCGAAATCTTCCTTTTCGGACTTCCTCGTCGAGGTTTCGATTTGACGCCAGTAGTATCCGCGTATCTACGACCATAGTCTTGTTACTGCCGACCGGCTCGAACTGCCTGTCTTCCAGCACGCGCAGAAGTTTGGCTTGCAGAGCCGGGGAGGCATTAGAGATTTCGTCGAGAAAGATAGTCCCGCCGTCCGCGGCCAGGAACTTGCCTTCTTTGTTGGCTACGGCACCGGTGAAAGCACCTTTGGCGTGGCCGAACAACTCGCTTTCGAGCAGCGTCTCAGGCAGCGCCCCGCAGCTTACTTCGACAAACGGCTTGTTATGCCTGCTGGATCGATGATGTATTGCACGGGCCAGCATGCTCTTGCCCGTACCGGATGGTCCCGCCATCAGTATGGTTATCTTGCTGTCGGCGACAGCCTCGACGAGGTCGAATATCTTCGCCATTTTGTAGTTGTGGCTGATGATATTTTCCAGGCGGTGTTTTCTATCGAGCTGCAATTTAAGGTTCTCGTTCTCACTCATTAGAGATTGCTGCCGCATTGCCCGCTCCACGGCGAGCCGCAACTCGTCGTCGATGATGGGTTTGGTCAGATAATCGTAGGCGCCTTTTTTGATAGCCTTGACGGCGCTTTCGATTGTGCCGTAACCGGTTATTACTATGGCTACCGTCTGCGGATAGTCCTTGTCGATGATATCCAGCAACTCGAGGCCGTCTCCGTCGGGAAGATTGACATCAGTCAGCACCAGCGAGTAGTTCTCTTTTTCCAGCATAGCCAGAGCGCCTTTTAGCGTCTCGGCGCCTTCGGCGCGAAAGCCCTCCAACGAAAGAAACTCGCAGAGTGAATCCAGGATAATCTTATCGTCGTCTATAACAAGAATGCTTTTCTCTCTCATGTAGTATCCCAATCTATCCTAATGAATTCCCTGCCTGACTTGTCACCGGCAGGTAGACGGTGAAGAGGCTGCCGCCATTGGGGGCGTTTTCTGCAGTGATGCGCCCGCGATAGCTTTCAATAATGTCTCTGGAAATTGCCAGTCCCAGACCTGTTCCCTTGTCCATGTCTTTAGTTGTAAAAAAAGGCTCGAATATCGCCTCCGGATCGCCCGGTGGAAGCCCCTGGCCGGTGTCTCGAAACCCAACCGCTATGGTGTCGTTTTTCGCCAGACAGGTCGAAATTCTCAGTTCTCCGCCGTTGGGCATTGCATCCAGAGCATTCTTGGCGATGTTACAAAATACCTGAAATAGATTTCCGCTTCGGACAGTGGGCAATCCGCTGCCGTACTTTCGAGATATCCTGACGTTCAAACTAACAGCTCGCTGCTCTATAGTTTTGATGGCGTCGTCGATCAATTGGTCAATTTCGACGTACGCGGAGGGGGCATCGGTTGCACGAGAGAATTCCAGCATTTCGCTGAGTATTCGAGCCATTCGCCTTAACGTCTTCTGGCAATGTGTCAGGTACTCCTTAGGCTTATCGAGATTTTCCCGCTCGACAATTCTCATCGCAAGATCCATGTATCGCATTATACCATCAAGCTGATTATTCAACTCGTGGGCGATCCTGGATGATTGCATGCCGATCGCAGCCAGTCTTTCGACGTCGCATTTCTTAACAGGCTTTCTGTTGGAGTCTGTGTAATCCATAAGTCTCTTTTTGGATCCTTTCTGCATGCGTACAGCGACCGGTTCCATTGCATGTCAGGACCAAAAAGCAGTGTTGACAAAAAGCAACACCACTTTTCCTTTTTCGGACTGAAAGGTGTGTCTGTTTAGCAGGAAACGTTTATTTCTGCCAACAAGTTTGAAGGATTGTATTACTTGCCCGGCCAGATTCCGGAGAAAACTTCAGTTGCCGGGCCGGTCATGTAGACGCAGTCGTCTTTTTCGGACCAGTTGAGATCAAGGTCGCCCCCGGGCAGATGTGCCGTACACGTCCGCTCTGCTTTACCCGCGAGCACTGCGGCTACCCCCGTGGCGCATGCCCCGGTTCCACAGGCCATGGTTATACCGCTGCCGCGTTCCCACGTTCTCATTGTTAATTCGTTCGGCCCATCTATCCGGACGAAATGAACGTTGATTCGATTCGGGAAAACGGCGTCATGTTCAATCACCGGGCCGATTTTGTCCAGGTCTATCGACTCGACGTCGTCACAGAAGAACACCGCGTGCGGATTGCCCATAGACACACATGTCATAAGCAGTTCTTGCCCGAGAATCTCTATTGGCTGTTGAACGACCTTGTCGCCGGGCAGGTTTACCGGTATTTCACTCGGAGTCAGAATCGGCGAGCCTATGTTCACGCAGACCCTGGACACTGCGTTGTCTTCACCAACCATGAGCCCGACGGTCAAAATCCCGTTGCCGGTTTCAATCTTTAGCGATGCAGGGAAAGTCGCCCCTCCCGGGATTGAAAATGCGCCACCGGCAGAAGCCAGTTTGTGCTCGTATATATATTTTGCCACGCACCTGAGTCCGTTGCCGCACATTTCTGCTTCCGAACCGTCGGCGTTGAAGATGCGCATCCGCGCATCCGCCGTCTGCGAGGGTGCAATCAGGATCAGCCCGTCGCCGCCAATACCTTTGTGCCGATCGCTGACTACTTTCGCCAGTTCGGCGGGATTGTCGATTTGTTCCTCGAAGCAATTGACATACACATAGTCATTGCCTATACCGTGCATTTTTGTAAATTTCACTTTGTTGTCCTTGCATAGAAATCCGCATAGATGGAATCAATCCAGGCGGGAACGCCGGTGATCCCAATTCGTTGTACTCCTGGCAGAGACCAGCGTAGATTGTACCGACAACGCCTCGGTGAGTCAAGCTTTTCCGAGCTATGGGTTTTGACTGCCACGAGAATCACTCTGAGTTTCTGAGAAAAAGACTTGACCAAGGATATTCCAAAAGATAGTATAGTAAAATATGATCAAACTGAAGAGAGCATAGAGAATTTTTTTGCCGGGAGTACTCGCGCAGTTTGCCTTACGGCTTACAAAGGGCAACATTGCGGAAACAACGCATGATCGAAGTGAAACATTGGATTACCTGAAGATATCCTCGGCCAACATGCCGCAAAAACTGTCAGACGACAGATAAGGGGTGGGGCACCGCATCCACATCAGTGAGCAATGGCGCATATTCTTCTTGTGGAACTGAAGAAATGCCAAGGAAGCTGAGATTTCCATGTCCGGATTTCCCAGCTAATCCGTGACGAGCAACTTGTGATTAGGAAATATGAAGCCTACGGAGTCCACGTAAACCAGTTCCAGCTATTCTCCTCGTGGGAATTCCATGAGTGAAGTGATTCTGCGCCTGTATTGCTACAAGTCGCGTATCAGCTAAGAAGGTCTTGTCAACTTTGGAAAGGAAGAGAAAAATGAAGAAAATTCTGGCAGCAGCAATGACTCTGGTCTTTTTCGCGTCCACGCAGGCGGCGATTGTCACAACGGGCAATATCGATCCGGCTGATCCGGCAACATGGACGTCTTCAACCAACAGCTACATCGGAAAAGACGCTGACGGAACTATGACGGTTAACGGCGACTCTGATGTCTTAAGCAGCAACAGTACCATAGGCGGTTACCTCTCTGCTGACAGCGGTGTTACCGGTACGGTAACTGTCGACGGGGCCGGTTCAACATGGACAAACAGCTATCTCATGGTGGGAAACTACGGCACCGGCAACGTCAATATTACAGGCGGAGGTCTTATAACCACTAACAACGGTGCCTCTCTGGGCGCCAACAGCACGGGGATCGGAACCGTAACCGTAGACGGAGTCGGTTCACAGTGGATAACGGACACGGCCGGCCACAACTGGCTTTATGTCGGCGACTACGGCGACGGTACACTCACAGTGTCCAACGGTGGCACAGTAAGCAGCGCAACAAGTATCATTGGTAATTACACTGGCACGGGGGCGGCAACTATAACGGGCAGCGGCTCTCAGTGGACACATACCGGTGAGCTTGTTGTCGGTTTCGAGGGCACCGGCACGCTGACCATCACAGATAGCGCCGTCGTCAACAATACGGACGCCACTATTGGGTATGATAGCGGTGCAACCGGCACTGTAACCGTTAACAACGGGACATGGACTAACAGCGGCTATCTTTACGTCGGCGAGGACGGCACGGGCACGCTGGCCATCCAGAACGGCGGCACGGTCGGCGCTTTAACTAGCTATATCGGCCGTTCCAGTGGTTCGACCGGCACGGCAACTGTAACCGGGACCGGTTCGAGCTGGACCAACACCGGCTATCTTGCTGTCGGTGAACTGGGCAACGGCACGCTGACGATCTCCGACGGCGGCACGGTGACTAACGATCTGTGGGGACGGATTGGCTACGGCAGCAGCGCCACCGGTACAGTGACGGTCACCGGCGCCGGTTCGACATGGACAAACAATGACTATCTTGAAGTGGGCACGCAAGGCGACGGAACGCTGAATATCCAAACCGGCGGTGTTGTAAGCAATACTAACGGCTTCATCGGCCATAGCAGCAGCTCGACCGGTACGGTAACAGTAAATGGCGCCGATTCTCAGTGGACGAACTCAGGCTTTCTTTCTGTTGGCTTTTATGGCGATGGTACCCTCAATATCCAGAACGGCGGCGCCGTGCGCAATACAGATGGCTCTATTGGTGATGAGAGCGGCTCAACTGGAACGGCAACTGTTACCGGCGCCGGCTCGACATGGACAAATACCGGAGATCTTATTGTTGGCGAATCCGGTACGGGAACGCTCACTGTCGAAAGTGGCGGCGCCGTAAGTAGTGTAACCGGCTTTGTGGGCTATAGTGATAGCACCACTGGCACGGCAACCGTAACCGGGACCGACTCGACCTGGACGAACTCCGACTATCTCACGGTCGGCGACAATGGCAACGGCACGCTGACCATTGCCGACGGGGGCGCGGTCAGCAACACACAGGGTTATGTTGGCTATGCCAGCGGTTCCACAGGTAGTGTTACCGTCAACAACGGGACGTGGACTAACAACAGCTATCTTTACGTCGGCAACGGCGGAACCGGCACGCT
>Ga0180431_10006697_pt1 | contig 13620 bp, 12 predicted proteins | sample SS_ome_11_FD_132459 | JGI IMG/M metagenome (GOLD analysis project Ga0180431, IMG submission 132459) | Hypersaline lake sediment archaeal communities from the Salton Sea, California, USA - SS_1_MS_1 metaG | ecosystem: Environmental > Aquatic > Non-marine Saline and Alkaline > Hypersaline >... | reverse complement strand
GTATCCCAGTCCAGGTCCTTGCGGGCCTTGGACATTGCTCTGTCAACGTCGAGGGCACCAGGCAGTCCCTTGGCGATGTCTGCGGCGTGCGCAGCTATGCGGGATGCGATGACCCCATCCCGTACATCGTCCTCATCCGGAAGTCCCAGATGCTCAGAAGGCGTGACGTAGCATAGGAAATCGGCGCCGGCAGCGGCAGCAATAGCTCCGCCTATGGCGCCTGTGATGTGGTCATACCCTGCTCCGATATCCGTAACAAGTGGCCCAAGAACGTAGAATGGAGCGCCCTGGCACAGAGTCTTCTCCATCTGCACGTTGGCAACTATCTGGTCCATGGGGATGTGGCCCGGACCCTCAATAAACACCTGTACGTCAGCCTCCCTCGCGCGCTGCACCAGCTCGCCAAGGATTATCAGTTCCTGGAACTGGGCCCTATCACTGGCGTCAGCAAGGCTGCCCGGGCGAAGGCCATCTCCCAGACTGAGCGCGAAGTCGTACTCGCGGGCAAGGTCGAGCAGTCGGTCGTAGTTCTCGTAGAACGGATTCTCGCGGTCATTGTGCAACATCCATCCGGTCAAGAACGCGCCACCCCTGGAGACAATCTTGGTCAACCTTCCCTGGCGACGGAGTCGTTCGATGGTCTCGCGGGTAACGCCGCAGTGAATCGTCATGAAGTCCACGCCGTCCTCAGCGTGCGACTGGACCGCTGCGAAGAAGTCGTCGGTGGTCATGTCCACAATCGCGCCGCGGGTATCAATCGCGGAGATGCCGGCCTCGTAGATGGGGACCGTGCCGAAAGTGACTGAGCAGTCACGGATAAGTGTCTGCCGCGTGGAACGGATATCACCTCCGGTACTCAGGTCCATGATGGCGTCTGCGCCGCACTCGATGGCAACGTGCTGCTTCCGAAGCTCTCGCTCTACGTCGCAGGAATCAGAAGACGTTCCGAGGTTCGCGTTGACCTTCGTGCGCAATCCCTTGCCGAAACCACGCGGCTGCAGTGAAGAATGCCTGGGATTGGCGGGGATGACAATCGTGCCGTTCGCGAGCCCCTCGAGCACAAGGTCAAGAGGGACGTTTTCAGACCGCGCGACGTGTTCCGCTTCGACTACAGTGAGGCCGTTCCTGACGCGTTCGATGAGAGTCATAGTGTTGGGTTTGCAGCCACCATACATCCACGTCCACCACGGACGCAAAATTTAGCACACGGCTGCTACGAATGCAACTTGCCGTACGTTGCAGTGGGGCCTCAGGGCGGCTGCTGTCGCGAAGGTTTTGGTCATTGTGGAAGTGCTAGTGCCGCAGCCGGCGGACGAAGTACCATCTGGCCACCGGGGCAAGCATGCGTCGTGGCACGAGGCCGCGGCGGTGCAACGCCACACCGACGCGGAAGACACGGCCGGTCAGTCCGGGTTGCTCGTACGCGCGGCGCGCTCTGTCGAACCGTTCGCCGGCAAGCTCCGTGGCCACGGTGCGGACAGCTGCGTTCCTTCTCCGGGATTCCTCGAGAAGCGCAGAGATCTCTCTCTCCAGTCTTCGTGCAACGATTGCTGCCACCTCTGTCTGTGGCAGTCCCGCGCGCGAAATCGAACTCCCCAGGACCCCGCCGCAGTTCGCGGCGAAATCAGGCACTACGATGACGCCGCGCTGAGTGAGCACCCGTTCCGCTTCGACGGTACAGGGCACATTCGCTCCCGGAACAAGCATTCGGGCACGGAAGGCGCGCACGCGTCGCATATCGATCGAGTGCATGATTGCGCACGGGATGAAGGCCTCACAATCGACTGTCGGGAGGTCGAACGGAGGGACCGGGTCGCCTAGTTCAGCACGATTGACGGCGTCGTTTCCGTATTCTTGGCGCATCCTCAGGAGAAGAGGGACGTCAAGGCCGTCAGGGTTGAAGACAGCGCCACGGGATGTCGACACGGCCAGTACACGGACGCCATGTGAATGGAAGGCTGCCACGGCTGATGAGCCGACGGCACCAAGTCCCTCGACAGCCACACGCAGTTCGGCAGGATTGATCCCAAGGTGAGCAGCCGTGGCGAGGGTAGTGGCGCAGACCCCCACACCGGTGAAATAGCCCGATGTGGCGTACATAAGGCTTCGAGGCAGGGGCTTCAGGCCGGCCGCCCGCATAAGCACCTCGATGTCGGTCTCAGATGATCCCATGTCCTCCCCGGGCACGTAGACACCTTGCTGCAGATATGGCCGCAGAGCGATGCCGAACGAGGTGAGCAAAGCCTTTCGTACTTCCGCGTCTATCTCGATTGGCGCAACAATCCCGGCCTTCGCCCCGCCGACAGGAAGGTGCGCGAACCCGTACTTCAGCGTCATAGTGGTTGCAGCTTCCTGAAGCAAGTCAGCACTGACGTCATCGGCGATTCTCAGCCCGCCGTGAGCCGCACCTCCCACAAGTGAGTCGATGGCGAGATATCCGTGGACGGGTGTGGGATACTGCGCCCGTACTTCAATCAATGTGGGCAAGCGGGTCCTCCTTCTGCGCAATAGCGACCAGGTAGCGGCCGGTCAGAAACCGTAGGGGTGAGCCCTCAAGCCTCTCGGCCGTGTGGAAGAGCCACAGGATGGCGTGGTCGAGCCTGCCCACACCGATACGCCGGAGCAGCGCCTCCGAGAAACGAACGACGGCGTCCGGGTGAGGATAGTGCAGGATTGCGGTCTCGTAGCGTGGTCTCAGCCCTGCATTCTGCAGCGAGGCCTTGAGTGCGGATCGCCCCAATGTATGTCCGATGTAGTACGGGGCAAGATGGAGGCTCATCCAGAGGTCAATGACAGGCCGTGGAGGGAAGGTCATGTTGTGGGGGTTGTCTATGGTCAGCAGGAGCCGTCCACCATTGGAGAGCACACGGCCGAATTCGACAATGGCTAAACGTATGGCGTTCTTTGAGGGGAGATGATCGAGGGTGGAGTCGGACACAATGCCGGTGAATGCGCCGTCTCTGAAAGGAAGGTGATTGACGTCACAGACGACATATCCGCCGAGTGGGTCCCCAGCCTTTGCGAGGCGCTGCCGTGCACCCTGGACAACGTTGCGCGATATATCTACGCCGATGACCCTGCTGGTCCAGCTCTGAGAGCTGAGGAACTCCTCCTGGTTGAACGCCTCAGCGAAGAGGTCGGTCTTCAGTACCAGTCCTTGTCTTTCTCCGTAGCCGGCGATACGGAGCAAGTCCCTGTAGACCGTGCGCTTATGCGCCGAAAGCACGGGGTTCTTGCCAAGGAAACGCCCCGGCGATTCGCCAACGTTCTCCCAGTGGTGTGCGAGCTCACGTTCACTTGGCATTGAGTATCCGGGAATCTCTCGTTGCAGTTGATGAAGGGTGCAATCGCAGTGCTGCCGCGCCACACGTGAACACGAGTTGCCCCCGCGTGTGCATTCTACCAACAGGGTTATGCAGCAACAACGGGCCGTAGTCCTCACCGCATCGGGACTGCTGCACTGTGCGGTTGACATTCGAGAATGAGCCTATCTACAATTGCCTTGCGTACAGGGGCACTAAACGAGCATGAAAGACTTCCGGGCCTCCTTTAGCTATTGGTATTACTTCTATCCCAGCATTACGCCCGGGAGCGCCCTCGTCACGTAGAAGCAGTCGATAGCAAGCACAAGGAAGGGGCCCTCCCGGGGGCCCCTTCCTTTTTTTCGGCAACGAACAGGGCAGACACACGTGCCCGAACGGAGGAAATGGATGATTGTTATGAAGGTGGATGCGACCGAGGAAGACATTCAGCGCGTAGTGGAGGAGATTCAGCGAAGCGGTCTGCGCGCGGACATATCCCGCGGTGAGCACCTGACGGTGATCGGGCCGGTTGGCGATGAGCGCAGATTGCCATTCGACCGCATCGCTACCATGCCCGGAGTTCGCGAGGCCGCGCGAGTTGAGTCGCCGTACAAGCTGATTAGCAGGGAGTTCGGGCGCTTCTTCGGCGAGGCTGAAGACCACAAGAAGGTCCAGGTTGGAGATGCACGTTTTGGCAACGGTGAACCTACGATTATCGCCGGGCCGTGCGCCGTCGAGAGCCGTGAGCAGGTGATGCGCATCGCGGGAGAGGTCAAGAAAGCGGGCGCTCATGTGTTGCGTGGGGGCGTCTTCAAGCCACGCAGTTCCGTGTACTCGTTCCAGGGGCTCGGGGCATCGAGCTCCGAGGACGCGGAAGAGGCTCTCCACTGGCTGAAGGAGGCAGGAAATGCCTTCGACATGCCTGTTGTTACCGAAATCAGGGGCGAGTCAATGGTTGACCTCGTTGCGAAGTATGTGGACATAATGCATATCGGTGCACGCAACATGTATGACCAGGACCTGCTTGTCGCTGTGGCCAGAGTCGGGAAGCCCGTGCTTCTCAAGCGGCACTTCGGCGCCAGTATCGAAGAGTTGCTCTCTTTCGCTGAGTACATCGCGGCAGAGGGCAACAAGAACATCATCCTCTGCGAGCGTGGAATCGTGCCTATGGGCAAGGGCAAGAGCTTCACGCGCTACACGTTGGACCTGGCCGCGGTCCCGGTTGTTCACAACGAAACATACCTGCCGGTGATAGTCGACCCAAGCCATGGAACGGGGAGGCGCGACCTCATCTTCGACATGAGTTGCGCAGCGGTTGCCGCGGGAGCGGATGGACTGATGATAGAGTCCCACTACAATCCTACCGAGGCGCTCGTGGACGGCCCACAGATGATTACGCCAGATGAGCTGGCCAGGGTGATTGAGGCGTGTCGCAAGATTCACACCATGACACGGGCGAGATGACATGAGGACGACGCACGTATGGTGTTCAGGCAACCTGTACCGCCTGCGTATCGGTGCAGGCGCCATGGGCTTGATTGGTGACGAGTTACGTGGACTTGGATTCTCGGGTCGCGTGGTGGTCGTGACCGACAGCAACATCGCACCTCTCTACCTTGACACCGTAGTGCAGAGCCTTACGCAACATGGCCTGAACGTACGCGAGGTTGTGCTCGATGCTGGAGAAGAGCAGAAGACGTTGGCCAGCGCTGAGCGCATGTACGATGTACTGAACGACGCTGGTGCTGAACGCGGCACGCCCGTAATTGCGCTTGGGGGTGGTGTGGTCGGGGACCTTGGTGGATTCGTCGCTGCCACATATTTCCGCGGTGTGCCACTGATTCACGTTCCTACCACTTTGCTCGCGCAGGTGGACAGCAGCATCGGCGGGAAAGTCGCGGTTAACCACGGAAAGCTCAAGAACAACATTGGCGCGTTCCATCAGCCGCTGGCGATTCTGTCGGATACCGCTGCGCTACACACGCTGCCGGAACGTGAGTATCGGAACGGCCTCGCAGAGGTCGTCAAGAGTGCCGTGATACGGGATGCGCAGTTCTTCTCCTTCCTGGAGGAGAATGCTGAGCGCATCATTGACCGGCAAGACGAGGTTATGGAAGCCGTCGTAGCGGCGACCGCGCGCATCAAGGCCGCAGTCGTTCAGGAAGATGAGCGCGACGGAGGTATCAGAAACATACTCAACTTCGGGCACACTATCGGCCACGGTATTGAGTCGGCATCCGGCTTCTCTGTGTCTCATGGCGAATCCGTCGGTATCGGCATGATTGGCGCCTGTCACATCGCCTGTGCCATGGGCATAGCCTCTGATGATACGCTGAAGCGCGTGGAATACCTGTTGGAGCGCATCGGACTGCCTCTCCGGATACCCGTCGACATTCTCATGGAAGAGATCACCGAGGCGATGAGGCGCGATAAGAAGGTGTCCAGAGGCAGACTCCGTTTCATTCTTCCGCTGCACATTGGGGAAGTGGTCATCAGGGACGATGTGGCTGATGACATGGTGGTTGATGCTGTACGGAGGTGCTACTCAGATGCCTGACATCTGCGGATGCATAACTACTGTTGCGGACCTGGACAAGGCCATTGCCGTCGCCGGTCAGGTAGCCCTCTACGAGGTGCGCATCGACCTTATCGGAACGGAATGGCGTTCTATCGTCGGCGAGTTGCCGAGACCGTGGATCGCCTGCCACAGAAGTCCCTCGGAAGGCGGGCAGGGTTCCACGGACGTGAGTGAAAGGCTTGCAAGCCTCGAAGAGGCAGTGGCGGTTGGGGCGGCATTCATCGATGTCGAGGTGGCCATGCCTGATGTGCGCAACAGGGCTCGCCAGGTTGCGCGCAACGCCAGGTTGATACTGTCCTACCACGACTTCGAGGGAACACCTGATGCTCAGGCGCTGAGTGACATCGTCGCAAGGGAGGTTCAGTGTGGTGCGGACATCTGCAAGTTGGTGACAACCTGCACCTCTGTGGATGACAATGTGAGACTACTGCAACTGTACAGAGGCGTCAGACAATCCGAGTTGGTTGCGTTTGGGATGGGTCCGATGGGTGCGCTAAGCCGCGTGCTCGCACCGTTGCATGGGGCCAGCTTCACCTACGCCTCGCTGGCCGATGGTCACGAGTCGGCTCCCGGCCAACTGACGGTGGGGCACCTGGTGGCATTTTACGAAGGATTGGGGTAGCAGAATGGATATCAGCGGTAGCACGCGGGTGTGTGGCATCATCGGCGACCCCGTAACACACAGTATGTCTCCGGCCATGCACAATGCCTCTTTCGAGGCGCTTGGCCTCGATTATGTGTATGTGCCCTTGCCGGTCAGGGTATCTTCGGTCGCGCACTGTGCGCTTGCGGTCAGAACGTTCAACCTGCGCGGTCTGAACGTCACTGTGCCGCACAAGGTTGCGATAATGGCACAGCTTGACTGCATCGACCCGCTGGCACAGCGGATAGGCGCGGTCAATACCATTGTCAACGACGATGGTGTGCTTACCGGCTACAACACGGATGGCCCCGGCTTCATACGCTCCCTCTCTGAGGCGGGCCTGGATGTGAGGAGCAAGAACGTTGTAGTGCTTGGCGCCGGTGGTGCAGCCAGGGCGGTTGTGTACTCCCTCGTGGCCGGAGGAGCCAGTGTCACGATACTCAATCGAAACGTCCAACGTGCTGAGGCGCTCGCACACGAGCTTTCGGCAGTCGCCCCGTCGATGCCCGGGTATGCGCCCCTTGAGCACGGATGCCTGAGAGAACGACTCACCCATGCGCACCTCCTGGTGAACACCACGTCAGTCGGCATGACTCCCAACGATGAATCGTCCCCCTGTCCTTCGGAGCTGCTTCGCGAAGACTTGGATGTGTGTGATATCGTCTATCACCCCTTGAAGACTCGTTTGCTTCGGGACGCCGACGCCGCCGGGGCGCGCGTGGTTAGTGGCTCTGAGATGCTTGTCTATCAGGGGGCGATGGCTTTCGAGTTGTGGACCGGGATTCCTGCGCCCGTTGCGGTGATGCGCACGACGGTCCTGGAGAGGTTGTCCCGTGCGACAGGATAACATCAGCCTGGTCGGATTCATGTGTTCCGGCAAGTCCGCAATCGGTCGACGCCTTGCGACCACTCTCGGGCTCGATTTTGTTGAGACGGACTCGCTTGTCGAGTCTGCTGCGGGCATGGCGATCAGAGAGATTTTCGAGCGCTTCGGCGAGGGCCACTTCCGAAATATGGAGCATGCGGCCGTAGAGGAGGCGACGCGACGGAACGACTGCGTGATTGCGTGCGGAGGCGGTGTTGTGACGAGAGACGACAATGTGCAGCTATTGCGAGAGCGGACCACGGTCGTCTGGCTGGACGTCAGTGTTGCTGAGGTGGTGCGGCGTCTTGCAGGACAACCCGGCACTCGACCATTGCTATCCGGACCTGATCCGCAAAGCGCGGCTGCGGAATTGCTGGCACACCGCAAGCCGCTGTACGAACGCGCCGCTGATATACGCATTCCCACGTCAGACAGGCCTCCGGATGAGATTGTTGATCGGGTCGTGATTGCCCTTGAGGACCATGATGGATGCGCAGATAGGTGAGAGTCGCCCCCACGGGGTGGTACAACCTCCCGGCTCCAAGAGCTACACAATACGCGCTGTAGTGTGCGCAGCACTGGCCGATGGAAGATCCACGCTCGAGGGAGTGCTGGATTCCGAAGACTCATCGGCGGTGAAAGCGTGTGCAAGTGCGCTTGGCGCCACCCTCAGGGACAGTGATACCGCGCTGGAGATCGAGGGCGTTGGCAGTGATCCGCGCTCTACGGAATTGCAGTGTGGGGAGTCAGGCGCGACGTTTCGCTTTCTGCTCGCGATAGCCGCTGCCAGGCCCGTGAGGACAGTTCTACATTGCGCACCGTCGCTGGCGCGAAGGCCGGTGCGCGCATTGCTGTCGAGCCTGGAGAGTCTCGGCGCCGTCTGTGAACTGGACGAGAGAACGGGTTCCGTCTCCGTGATGGGGACCATGCAGCGCGGCGGGCAGGTTAGCCTCAAAGGAGGAATCAGTTCTCAATTCCTGTCCGGGCTGCTGTTGAGCGGCCCCTTGTATCCTGAGGGATTGGAAATCCGACTGGATGTGCCAACCGTCTCCGAGCGGTACGTGGCGATGACCATGCGCTGTATGCGGGCTTTCGGTGCCGAGGTCACCGTGTCAGAAGGTAGAAGACACTACACGGTCTCGCCGAAACGCTACCGGGCGAATCACTATGCAATCGAGGCGGACTGGTCGGCAGCCGCTCCGTTGCTCGCTCTGGGCGCTATCAGCGGGGATGTGACTGTGGAGGGTCTGCACCCTGACAGCCTGCAGGCCGATGTGCGCGTGCTTTCGCTGCTTCGCAGCGCGGGCGCGGATGTGCGCCCCTCGGGTCGGGGATTCAGAGCCGTCAAGGCAGCCTTGCATAAGTTCGAAGTCCACCTGGATGATGCGATCGACCTTCTGCCGATGGCGGGTGTTCTCGGGGCGGTCGCGCCCGGCATGAGCGAACTGCGCGGCATTCAGCGAGCGCGGGACAAGGAATCCGACCGCGTTGCTGCAATGGTGGACGGGCTCCGCAAGTGCTCCGTCGCGGCGCAGGCAGATGTGGACCGGATGACGATCGCTGGTGGTTTGGCGAGAGGCGGAAACGTCTCCTCGTTCAACGACCATCGTATCGCCATGGCATTTGGCGTTCTTGGAACGGCAACGGGGGACATGATGGTTCAAGGAGCCGAATGCGTATCGAAGACGTATCCACATTTCTGGGATGATTTGAAAAGCCTCGGCGTGGAGGTCGAGCTTCATGAGTAGCTCAATCGGTCGGATGTTTGTTGTGACCAGTTTCGGGGAGAGCCACGGCCCTTGCGTGGGTGTGGTGGTTGATGGCTGTCCTGCCGGCGTGGAGTTGGACGAGTCCTTGCTTGAGCGTGACCTTGCCCGTCGGCGCGCCGCTGGACAGGTGGGCGCAACCCCGCGAGCGGAACCCGATGTACCGCGCATCATCTGCGGCGTGTTCAAGGGAAAAACGACCGGCGCCCCGATATGCATGATGGTGGAGAATGTGAACGCACGCTCCGAAGCGTACCTGGGCGTGTCAGATACTCCCAGGCCCGGGCATGCCGACTATGTAGCTCGGGAGAAGTATGGGGGATTGAATGATCCACGTGGCGGCGGCAGGTTCTCGGGACGTATCACGGCCGGCTTCGTTCTGGCCGGAACCGTTGCTCGCGAAGCTCTAAGGGCGATTGGCATTGAGGTATTTGCCCACACGACTGCTATCGGCGGGATATCGGCATCAGTGCCTTCATTGCAGGAGGCGAGAGATGCTGCCCTGCTGAACGAACTATCGTGTGCCGATTCGGACGCGGCCTCACGGATGAAAGAAGCCATTCTGCGGGCTTCATCCGAGGGAGATAGCGTTGGGGGTGTGGTTGAGACTGTCGCCACAGGTGTGCCGGTTGGGCTTGGGGAACCCGTGTTCGATGGCGCGGAGTCCGTACTTGCCCATGCCCTCTACTCTATCCCTGCGGTCAAAGGTGTCGAGTTTGGCGCAGGCTTCGCCGTGGCCGGCATGCGTGGCTCCAGAAGCAATGATCCGTACACCGTGAGAGGTGACTGCATCAGCACTGCGAAGAACGATGCCGGTGGCATCCTCGGGGGCATCACTCATGGCATGCCCGTGGTTGCCCGCGTGGCCATCAAGCCGACGGCGTCCATCGCGGTGGAACAGGAGACAGTGCGCTTGAGTACGCACACAGCAGAAAAGATAGCTATCGCGGGACGTCATGACGCCTGTATAGTGCCTCGAGCGGTGGTCGTAATCGAGTCGATGATGGCAATTGGCCTCTGTGATCTCGCACTATGCGCCGGCGTGATGCCCAGGGTGGTGAGATGAGCATTGATGATTTGAGAAAGCGAATCGACAGTCTCGATGAGGAGCTTGTGAGGCTCCTCGGCGAGAGGATGCGGGTGGCTCAGGCAATCGGGGAGGAGAAGGAGAAGGAAGGACTTCCCATTCTCGATGCGGCACGCGAACGCCTTGTGTTCGACAAGGTGCGAGAGCTTGGTGTGAGGTCAGGAGTGGACGCTGACGATGTCGAGCACATCTACGAGCGGATAGTGGAAGCGGCCAAAGGGATGCAACACACGACCGTTGCGTTCCAGGGAGAGCCAGGTGCGTTCAGTGAACAGGCGGCGGTCGAGTTCTTCGGGCGATCCGTGAGCACGCTCCCGCAGCCCACCTTCGATGCCGTGTTCACCTCTGTGACCGAGGACCGCACGCGTTTCGGCATTGTTCCTGTGGAAAATTCCTCCGAAGGGAGTATCAGTCGTGTGTACGACCTCTTCTTGGACTATGACGTGAGAGTGACGGGGGAGACGGCACTGAGGATCGTGCACTGCCTCATCGCGGCCCCTGGAGTCGAACTGGGCGACATCAAGAAGGTGTACTCTCACCCCCAGGCGCTCGCGCAGTGTGGCGCGTTCCTGGGCCACCTCGGCGTGGAACTGGTCCCGTCCTATGACACGGCCGGTTCGGTCAAGCTCTTGAAAGAGCAGGGCGCCACGGACGCGGCGGCCGTCGCCGGAATGCGTGCGGCCGAGCTGTATGGCATGAATGTGCTCGCGAAGAGCATCGAGGACAGCCAGAACAACTACACGCGGTTTTTCATACTCTCCAAGAGGGCCATGTCTGCGTCTGGTAGAGACAAGACCTCGATAGTGTTTTCCGTCCAACACGAGCCCGGACACCTTTTCGAGGCGCTGCGCGTGCTGTCGGACAGAGGGGTCAATCTGACGAAGATTGAGTCGCGTCCGACACGACAGAAGCCGTGGGACTACAACTTCTACCTTGATTTCGAGGGGCACCATGAGGAACCTCACTTCGCCGAATCGTTGCGACTGATGTCGCAACACTGCGTGTTCCTGAGGGTTCTTGGCTCCTATCCCAAGGCCAAGCCCATCTGGAGGAGTCTGTGAGAGTCGCGATTGTTGGTGCTTCCGGTCGGATGGGTGGATGGTTCAGTCGACTGCTGCACTCCTCGGGCTATGACGTCATGCTGGTGGGCCGGCGATTGGAGCCGCTGCAGGCGTTGTCGGCCGAGCTTCCTGGTTCTTCTGTCGGGAACACTTCCGATGTGGGACAGGCCGACGCCGTACTAATCGCAGTGTCCTTCGACCACGTCGAGGATGTCATGTGCGCGATGTCGCCCCATGTGCGTGTGTCTCAGCCAGTCGTTGACATAAGCTCGCTCAAGGTGAAGCCTCAGCGCTTGGCCGAGAAGTACCTTGCGTGCGCGACGTACCTCGGAGTGCATCCGATGTTCGGTTCAGGGGCCGAGAGCCTCGAAGGGCACAACATCATCCTCGCGCCCGTGGGAGGTGCAGCATCGCGTCTCGCCCGGCAGATCGGTTCATGGTGCTCCGGCCAGGGTGCAATCGTTCGAACCATGGACCCCGAGGCGCATGACGAGCTGATGTCTATCGTGCTGGGGCTTCCGGCAATCACGGTGGCAGCTGTTGCCCGGACCATACTGAAAACCGGCAAGTTGCGGCAGGCCCGCGAGATGAGCGGAACGTCGCTCCAGGTGTTGCTCGCCTTGACTGAGAGCATGATGTGCCAGGGGAGCGAGCTATATAGCATGCTCCTGGAATCATTGCCCGCTGCGCCGGAACTGGCGGACGAGATGGGTCGCAGTCTCTCGCACTACGGCGAGATGATTGCCGGTCGGGACCGTGAAGGGCTTCGCGCGGAGTTCAGCGAACTCGGAAGTGGACTCACTGAGGCGGACCACGCAGCTGAAGAGGCCTACCAGCACATGTACGCGATGCTCGAGGCCCTCAAGAGGTACCCTTCGCGCTAATTAGTGTTGCAGAGGCGGAAGACCGCCTACCTCTCGCAGCGTATTGATGAGATACAGGTAGTTCTCAAAGGGCGCGTCCGGCGGCACGAAGTGATCAACGGACGGGAAGTATCCGCCCTGTTCGAGAAGGAACGGCACCTTGGACATGACCTCTTCCCTGATGAGCTCCTTGCTCTTCATGAGCACACGTTTATCGATATTGCCGCCCAGTATGGCGTCCTTGCCGTACGTCTTACGATAGTGAACAGCGTCGTTGCCCGCCGCAACTTCGCGCGGCCAGAAGAAGTTCACGCCGCTCTCAAGCCACAGGGGGATGAGGTGATTGAGGTTGCCGTCGCTGTCCACGAAGATGACATCGACGCCGCGCGACCTGAGCAGCTCGGTGATCTTCTTGTAGTGCGGCATCATGAAGCGGCGGAACATCTTCGGTGAAATGAGCGGGCCGGTCTTGAAGGCCATGTCCTCCCAGAAAGTAGCGCCGTCGACTCGGACCTTGTCCATCGCCTTGTCGATGCAGACCAGTTCGAGGTGGCAGAGCGTCTCCATCATGTCGTCGATAAGCGCAGGGTCGTCGTGGAACGCGTATAGTAGCGGCTCCAGCCCCATCCATTCACGCAGGAATCCAAAGAAGCTTCCGACATTGAGCAGAAGGGGTTCGTCCTTGGCGTTCATGCGTGCTGCATAACCGGCCCAGTCGGCCGGGAAGCGTTCCGGGGTGTCGGGGTCGAGACGCTTCTTGTACTCTTTCCATGTGGCCCAGTCCTTCACAGGCTGGTCCAGATACATCGGCATCTTCTGCGGGTCATTCTTGTAAACGCGGGCCGTCTGGCCTCCAGCGTTGAAGACAGTCACGGTGTGCTCATCCTGCTCCAGGATCTTGGGCTCATATAACGGCAGTATGGGCGGAATCGCGTAAACGTACTCCATTCCCAGGACGTCCATGCGTGCATCCATGTACAGCCCGGTCTGAATCTCGCGCATGAGACGGATGTGGTCGAAGCCGAAATACTCACGCATCTTCCTGCTGTCGGCAAACTCGGCGGGCGCGCCTGCCTTCATCCAGACCTCGGGGACCTCCACCCAGAAATCGTTCAGCCATGGCGCCAACAGACACATGTCGCCTGTTCGCTTGAAGTGGCAGATATCGAGGAATCGCTGTCGCTCTGAGATGCTCATCGTGTGCCTCCTGTGGTAAGCCGTGGTCTAGCCCTTGACGAGGCGCTCCGCCTCGCCGACGGCAGAGGCACAGTCTTCAGCGAAGCCTTCGGCGCCGATCTGGTCGGCATACTCTCGTGTGATAGGCGCGCCGCCGATCATGACTCGCACCTGCGAGCGCAGGCCGGCTTCCTCCAGCGCCTCGAGGACCTCGGGCATATTGGTCATGGTAATTGTGAGTAGTGCTGACATCGCGACGATGGCAGGCGAGTGCTCTTT
>Ga0180431_10006694_pt1 | contig 13624 bp, 6 predicted proteins | sample SS_ome_11_FD_132459 | JGI IMG/M metagenome (GOLD analysis project Ga0180431, IMG submission 132459) | Hypersaline lake sediment archaeal communities from the Salton Sea, California, USA - SS_1_MS_1 metaG | ecosystem: Environmental > Aquatic > Non-marine Saline and Alkaline > Hypersaline >... | reverse complement strand
GGTCCTTGTCTCCGCCGGTCGCGCTCCTTCCATCATCGACGCCGTCACCAGAGCTCGATGCAAGCGCCGGCGGCGATGGGCATGGCGGCGGCGCCGCCGCCGGCTCGCTGGGTTCGCCAGGTGACGCCTGTTTTCGCCGGGACAGCATCTCCGGGAGCGGCCTCGGCGCTCCGCCGTCGCTCTCGCGAGGCCGGGCGAGGGAGGCAAGCTGGAGCATCCTCCAGAGGATGTACGCCTGCCTCGCCTCGTCCTCGTAGAAGGACCCGTGCTCCGTGTGCCGCGACTTGACGAAGGAGCCCCACAGCTGCCGCTGCAGGAGCTGGTCTGGTTTGGTGTACGGGCAGTGCCCTGCCGCCGCGCCAAAGCAGCTTCCCGTGATCCTGTCCTCCCTGAACTGGAACCACTCCTCGCTCTTTTGCTCGCACTCGTACGCCGCCCTGATGTCCTCCTCTGTCGGCTGCATCGCGCGCTGCATGTCGCGCAGGGACCTGTACTTGCGCGCTTTTTTGCGCTTCTTGGACGCAGCGCGCGCGGCCTTCTCCTTTGCGGGAAAGAGCGTAAAGGGCAGCGCAGGCACAAAGGGCCTTGTCTCGACCGGGCCCAGGTCGGGCGCGTCAGACCCGCCCTTGGTTCGAAGCGAGGTGGCGCGGGTACGGCGACAGGCCGGCGCATCAGGCTGCCGATCCGTGCAGGAGCCGTCTGCGACGCCCGCGCCCCTGCCGAAATTCCACATCAAGCTCGCGGGCGGAAGCTTGACGGCGCCGGCACTATTCCCCCGCGCTGGCGCCTCCGAGCCCTCGCCTGCCCGGTGCTCCGCCGCGGCTCTCGCCTCTGTTTCCGCTGCGCCGTACCCGGCGCCGGCGCCCTTCTCAGCGTGGGCAGCTCGGACGGCGTCGCGCATCACTCTGCTTATCCCGGCCGCGTCTGGCACGGAACGTGAGAGTGGCGCAGTCGCCGTGGAAAACGGGCCACTCTGCTCGCTCCCGAGCCCGCTCCCTCGGTGCTCGCGGCTCGCTTTGTCCTGCTGCGCCAGCATCGGCGAGCTTGCGAGCAGCCGCAGCATCTGCGCTTTCTTGGATTCGCGGTGGACGAGAGGCAGCTGGTGTCGCGTGGCCGGGTCCGCGGCCGGCGAGTAGGATACAGAGCGACAGGGGTTGCCCGGCCCAGCGGCGGAAAGACGGAGGATAAAGAAATGTGCGCGCAGCACGTCGACTCTAAGCGCTATATTTTTATCATGTATCACTGCGCGTTTCGTCCGCCTCACGCGCGTGCCACGTCTCTGGGTCGGACAGCACCGACGGCGGCGCCGTCCACCCGCGGTACTCGCAGATCCAGCGGATGAGGTCCTCCTGCTGCCGCAGCTTTTCCTCTCCCCTCAGCAGCGGCAGCATCGGGAAGAATTCGACGAGGCCCAGCATCTGGCAGATCTTGAACAGCGTGAACGGGTAGCTCAGGAAATTGTGGCGCTCCCGGTGCGGGGCGCGCTCGAACGGCTCCTGCATCTGCTCAAAGATGAGGCGCGCCAGCGTCTCGTGGCGCGGCGACATCTGGATGGCCGGCCTGCCGCTCAGCAGCGAGGTGATCTGCACCACGTGCTTGTAGCACCGCAGCAGCTGCAGGCGGTCGCGCACCACGTGCCTGACCATGGCGTACGTGATCTTCTCCCTGGGCACCGGGCCGAAGACGTTGTACATCTCCTCCATGATGCGCGTCATGTGCACCGACGACACGTTTGACTTCTCCTTGCCCTGCAGCTCGTTCAGCGCGTCGTTAAAGTGGTTGATCCTGCGGTACTGGAAGATGTTGAACTCGACGCTGTCCTCGCCAAAGGCCATCGACGCGGCGGTGCTGTCCAGGTACGTCTTGGTCAGGTGGCACCGCGGGCAGATGAGGACCTGCTCGCCGATGCCCTTGACCATCGGCACGCGGCAGAGCGGGCAGTGATCGGGGAGCACAATGTCCACGGGCGGGCGCTTCGCGCCGAGCGTCACGAGCATCTCCGACACGACGCCGCTGCTGAGGCCGGCTCCCGCGGCCGCCGTCGCCGCGGCGCTGGAGGCCGCCTGCCCCGCGCGCCTCCCGGCCGCGGACAGCGCGAACGGCCCGGACGCAGCGTGGCCGCCGAGCGCGCGCAGCGAGGCGTCGGCGTCACCGGAGCCCACCCGCGCGCCGGCGGAGAGCAGGGCCGCGTGTGCGTCCAGTCCCACGCGCACGCCGCTCCTGGCGCTGCCGCTGTGCGCGTCCTCGGACCAGCACGCGGCGGCGGCTTCGGACAGGCTCGGCGCGTTGACCCCCCTGCCCCTCACGTCCTCGGCGCGCTGCGCGGCGCTGGCCAGCGCGTGCCTGTCCGGGCCCGCCGGCCTGCGCGCCACCGCCGGCCTCGACGTCCTCGCGTCGCGCTCCTCGATCGTCACCGGCGGGCGGGTCTCCCTGGAGCAGTCGGCGTCGAGGAGCGCGAACCCCGTGCCGATCGTCGGAAGAACGTGCTCCCGCCGCGCCGCGCCGCGCAAGAGGTCCTCCTCCTCGACGCGCGCGGCGTGCGCGACGACGTACCTGCGCACGGTCTCCTCAAACTCTCTCTCGTGGTGGCCCTCCTCGATGCGACGCCGCGCGTCCCTCACCCGCGCGAGCGCCTCGCGCAGCGCCAGCTGCCTGGCACTCAGCGCAGGATCGCACTGCCGCAGCTCGTGCTGCAGGAGCTGCTCTGCGCGAGACAGCATCGGGACGTACGAGCGCATGCGCCGTACCAGCCTGCGCTGACGACGGATGCACTCTTCCATGCCGTCCTCTGAGTCTGTGCGCAGGGCGTTCAAGGACGCAGGGTCTGGAACCGCGGCGAACAGCGCCCTGGCCATGTCCTCGCTGAGCTCCGGGGCCAGCGACGCCGGCTCATCCGTCGCCTCGCCGCTTCCCCCGGCGGCGCCGGGGGCGTCGCGGGCAGCTACGCTGGTTGCCCCCGCCTCCGTCGCCTGCGCAGCAAGAGGAAACGCGGCCTCGACTTTGCCACTATCCTCTCGCGACGCGCGCGACGGCTCCCGGGCCCCTTGTCGCCGCCGCGACCTTTTCCTTTCCTCCGCGTCCACTTCGCGCGGTCGCCGCCTGCGGCGGCCCTCGCCACCACCGTTCCCGGACGCGTGGCCGTCGTCGCCAGCGCCGTCTTCGGCGTGCGCTGCGGGTGTGCGATCGTCAGAGGTCGCGCCGCTCCCGCCGCCCGAGGATGACGACGCGCGACGCGAGCAGGACACGGCGCCGCGGCTGGATGAACCGCGCGTAACCCTTGCGCTCTTCTCCCCGTCGTCACCGCGTCTGCGCGAGCGCCGAGCGTGCCGGCTCGGCTTTCCCGACGACCCACCACTGCGCTCCCTGTGTCGCTGCTGGCGCCTAGCCTCGCTCGCGTCGGCCGCCGAGGTCGCGCTACCGACGTCTGAATCCATATCCCACGCAGTGCGAGCACACGGAGATGGTTGCCCAGATCTCGACCAGTACGAGGGCGGCGTAAGATGGAAACGTGGCAACCGCGAGGCGCGCGGCGGGGAAACCGCGTGTGCACGTGGGCCCGTCAGCCGTCGTCCGCGCAAGCTCGCCACTTCCCGTGTTTTGCGCGAGTGGCTAAACTAGGGTCGGGCACTCGCGCTGCGAAGCGTGGCCGGAGAGTGCAGGACAATGCGGGCCGTGCATGTCCAGTGGTTGCGCGGTGCGGCGAGGAGCGCGCAACCCTGCGTGGAGGCACGCGCGATGGATGCGTGCCCGCGCACAAGATGCAACGTGTCGTGACTTGATCTGTCGTGCCGCAGCAGCAGTTACGCGCGCAGTCATCTCCTCGACCGCGACGTTCCTCGATGGCGCACGTAGACGTCGTCAGCAGGGCAGCGCCGTCGGCAAGTGTCGCGCGGTTCATAACGGAGCTCACCGAGCGTATTCACAATGCGACCGCGCGCGTCGAGCAATCAAGTCTTGCCGGCACGCAAGGCGGGCTGCACTCACCTTCCACCATCCCGCAAGGCCAAGGCCAGCGGCAGGTCACGCCTTATACCCGGCACGGTGGCGGGGTTCGGCTCGAGTCGCACCTTCTTCGACAGCCGACGTCTCCGTCTGCGCTGCGCGCGGCGGCGGGTAACTCTGGCGGAGCTGGGCACAGCTTGCACAGCGCTGCTGCAGTGGATTTCGACCTGCTAGGGGCCAAGGGGGGCGACATCGCACCGGCCCATGCAGCAGACGCAGTGCAGCCTTTCTCTTCTGAAGTCTTTGCGGAAAAGGGAGGCGCGGGCGTGGACGTCCAGCGCAAAGGCGGCGCCGCGGGGGCCACAGACGCAAAGTCCGACAAGTCGTATGCATCAATGTGCAAGCGACGGGCAATGTACATTGGCCTCTCTGTCGCAGCCATCCTTCTCGTCGGCGCCGTGTGCATAGGGTTTGCCATCTATGCGGCGCGCAGGAAGCCGCAAGACGCGCTGCGGGACCTTGCGCAGTGTAATCTAGAGAATCACGTCAACGGCGCGGCGGCCGCGGCGAAAGAGCGGCAGCAGAAAAACAAAGACGCGCAAGTTTCTTCCCACGCCTCAGGAAAAGTGTCGAAAGCAGTTCGAGAGGGTGGTGTGGAAAAGCAGGGCGTTGCGCCGCACGTAGAGTCGAGTCAATTTGTCAAGGAAGATCCAGCGCCGCAAGGAATTAAGCCACAACAGGCTGAACTTGACGTCTCGCAGCCTCCGCGAAGTCGCACCGACGGCATGAGCCAACGCCAGCAACTGCAACATCAGCTCCAGCAAGAAGAGGAGCAGCGACGGCAAGTACAGCTGCAACAGCAGCGGCAGCAGCAGCGGCAGCAGCAGCAGCAGCAACAGCAGCAGCAACAGCAGCAACAGCAGCAGCAGCAACAACAGCGACGGCAGCAGCAGCTGCTGGTGCGGCAGCAGCAGCAGCAGCAGCAGTACATGCGCTCGCCCCCACCCCAACTGGACAATGTGGCAGACGTCATGTCGATTCAGCCTCCGACTGTGGTCAAGGGCTACACTGTACCGGAACAGGCGAATGCATCTGTCGCAGCCCGGGGAGCATCATTCAAGCCGCCTGCAGGCTCAGCACCGGGCCGCAGTTTCGGAGGGGCTCTCGGGGGGGACCCAATGCCTGGCGGGCTGAACGCGCGTGACACGATTCCAGGCAGAAACTCGGGCGCCCCCCAGTCGATGAGCGCATCAGCGTCTCAGGGCGCGCGCACTCCCCAGAGCGCTGAGAGGGGGGGGACAGCCAGCGGCAGTGCCCCCAGCTTCCTTGCTCCGATTCTGAGCAGCTCAAAAGGGGCGGGCCTGCCCCCGCGCATCCCTCTCGGCACGTAATACAGCATCATGAGTGAGGTGGTGACATGCGTTCGCAGTGGTTGTACATTCTTCGATTTACAATTGCGTGACAGTCAGGTAACAACCGAGTACTGCACTGCACGCTTTGCAAAGAAATCTGCATGAACTGGTCCCAGGGCAGCGCCTCGGCCGCTACGTACGTTCCGCCGCAGCGACCAGCTCGGTCGGTCGGCATTCGGCGCCGCAAGGGTCGTCGCGGCACCCGGGCGCCCACGCCGTCTGTCGACGGTGGCGCCGCTGCCAGGGGCCACGAGGCACGGGCGGCTCAAACAGGTGGGTTGCCCGGGAGGAACGTGGCTGTCGGCGCTGGCCTCGCAACGGCGATCGGTGCGCTGACACAGGTGATCCGGATGGCAGCGAGCGACAACAGCGAGGTTTCCGCCGTTGACGACGGTGGTCGTAAGCCACAAGGCGCTGTCACCACACTGCCGGCGGTGCAGTCGCCAGATGTACTGCAGGAGACCGTGCAAAAACCCGCACCACCAGAGGCACCTCGCATGTCAGGCACGTCGGAGTTTGGCAGGCCTGACGTGGCGCAGAGCATGCTGCAGCGCGCGCGAGACCAAAAGTTGGCGTTGCGGGCCGCGGAGAAGCATCTTGGGCTGGGTGCGACGCCCGCACCATCATCAGCTGTTGGTGCGCAGAGAGCTCAGGGCGTGGTGGGAGGCGAGGCAATCACCGGAGCAAAAGACGTCTCTGCGGTCAGCCGCGCGCGCCAGTGGATCAACACGGCGTCCAAGCTAGAGGCGCTCTCACGCCATCCGGAGCGCCTGACCGCAGAGCAGAGGCTGCGTCTGCAAGCTCACCAGAGCCTCGCAAGAATTCACGACAAGCTGCTCAGCGGCCTGGCCGAGAGCGGCGTCGACGTCGGCATGCCGCCCGACGTGGCGGCGAGGACGATGCTCACCGAACAGCAGCGCACCGCTGTGAAGCGTGAAACAAACGCGGCAATTCGTCAAATGGCCAGCGTCCTTGCGTGTGGTCCGGATCGGGACGCAGATGAAGACGCGGCGGCTACCGGTGGAGCACAAGAGATGCGCGAGGCGGCTCCGGCTCCGGCCGCTGCCAGCGCGGAGCGGAGCGCGGAAATATCTACGCTGCCGCTCACGCCCGAGTCCGCGGCTCGGAAGCCTCGACCAGAGCATCAAGAGCAAGAACAGCAGCAGCAGCAGGTGCAGCAGCAGCAGCAGGTGCAGCAGCAGTGGCAGGAACAGCACGGGGAGGAGGAGAAGGAGGAAGAAGAGGAGGGGAAAGGGAGTAAAGAGGAGGAGGAAGAAGGGGAGCAGGAGCAGCGCCAGCAGCACTTGCCCGACCCGGGAAAGCCGGGACGCGAAGAGCAGGTTCTTCACACACGAGGCGCAGAGAGCGCCGCGGAGCCAGCGACGACAGCCTCTCGCTATCGTCTCGTAGACATTGGCATCGGCGACGGCGCTCTGGATGCCGAGCACGCCTCACGCGACAGGCGCGAGATGCTTGCGTGGGACGCAGTGGAGACTCTCAAGAAACAGCTGGAGGAAGCCAAGCAGCAGCTTGCGCGCAGAGAGGCCGAGAACGAAGCGCTGGGGGGAAAGTCTCGGGCGTCGCTTGCTTCAAGTCGCGACAGCACAGGGACGGCGTCGGGGCGCACTGGGTGCACCAGCACCAGCGTGTCCATCGAAAGGCGTGACTCGGGTGTGTCTTCAGAGTCTCAGCTCGATTTGCAGATCGCACAGCTCAGGGCAGGGCGCCGCGCGCAGTGCCTCGAGAGCAGCAGCATGGACGAGAACGACGAGTGCGGGGAAGTCGACGACGACGAGGCAGCGTGGAGCGCGCGAGACCACGATGGGCAAGACGGAGAAGCGGCCGCAGAAGGCGGCAGCGATGATGCAGATGAAGCGCAAGAGGGCAGCGTGTATGTCAGCAGGGTGGCAGCCGTCGGCGCGGCGACGGGAGACCACAGCCACGGCCGCGTTCGCGGCATTGAGCGCAGTGAGAGCGATTCGAGCGCGCAGGAACGCGCAGCGAGCGGCTCGTCTGCTGACCGCGCCCTGCCCGAGGTTGGGATGCAGGGGCAGAGGGCGGTGCGCCGAAGGCACGCCGTGATAACCAAACGACGCCCGAATGCCAGCGAGTACTTTGAGACGACGGGCAACGAGGGCGGCGGGAGGAGCGGTGCGCGGACGCACAGCTCCAATGCCGTCGAAAGAACGCCCGGCCTCCCGTGCCCTGCGACCGTGCCGATTGCGCCGCACTCTGTACCGGAACTAAACTGGGAGGAGCTGGGCCTGACGCCACCCGAGCGGCACGATGTCTGCGGCACGCGCCCGGTGACCAGTCTTTGTGAACCAAACGCCAGCGCCTCTGGATGCCAGACTCCGAGCTCCGCCCCAAGCACAGCATCCAGATTCAACGATCACAAGTCCTGCAGCGCCGCCGAAATGTTTGAGCTGGAAGCACAGTTTGCAGCCGTCGACAACGTGGAAGTGTCCATGGAGGGTACGCGCGACGCAAGCGGCGGGGACGCGGGCGGTTGCGACGACGGAAACGGGGAGAGCGAGGGCGAGGACGAGGAAGAGGGCGGGAACAGGGAAACGCAGCAGCGCTGCTCCGCATCTGTTGGCCAGTCTGCCGAACGGCAGGCTACGAGTCCGAGTCTGGTTCGCACGTCGTCCAGCCCGAGCGACGATCGAGGTGTGGCGGAGGAGGTGGCCATGGAGCGCCTGCGCCGCGACTCCTCCGAGCCTGAGCCTGGGACTGTGCGCGAGGAAGAAGCGACGACCGGCGCAGCCTCGCCGGTTGCATCTGCATCTGCATCTGCATCTGCAGCCGCAGTGGACGACGACGTCGTCGGCAGAGGTACGGTGCACCATCAAGAGGTTGTGGAGAGTGTGGCCGCGCACGGTCCCGTTCCCTCCCACGTGCGAGCGGCGCTGGACAAGGACGGCAACGAGGTGCGCATAGTGCGCCTCCGCAACAGGCGCAGCGCGCGCGGTGGCAAGGCAGTGGCAGCGGCAGCCGAACGTTCCGCTGCCGCCGCCACCTCGAGGGACACCCGCGGCAGCAGCAGCGCGCAGCAGGCTCGCGACCTCGAGGCACTTGCAGATGCGGTGCTGGACGCCAAGGGCGACGAGCGGCAGGAGGCACGTGCCGTGCTCTGCGTGGCTGTCTCCGAAACGCCGGCGTCGTCCCTGCAGAGAAAGTCCGTCGACGTGCTGAAGAGGCTTTGCGTGTCCCTCGGCATCAAGTACCAGCGTCCAAAGGCGGCAGCTGTGCAGGACCTCCTCGGAGCGGCGCAACAAATTCTAGTAGACTCAACATACATCAACTAGCCCGCGAATATGTCGTTTATTCCGCCTCTGCCTCTGCAGCACTGCGCTCCGGCGAGCGGGCACGCTCGTGTCGATCTTGCTCGTCCCCCTGCCCTGCCTCCTCTCTTGACGGCCCTTGCCGCTCTGCCTTTTCCTCCGCCTCCATCTCGTGCGTTGCCTTGCGGCTCTTGATTGTAAAGTCCCACATCTCGTTCAGGATCCGCATATCCGACGGTCCTCCGATGGGAAGCACGTAGCGATTCGTCATGCTGTCGAGGAGGAACAGGACGTCGAGCGCGGACGGCGTTCCCAGGGCCGCTCGGCATTCCTGCCGCTTGCGCACCTCCTCCGTGTCGATTGCGTTGCTGACGTCGTGCTGATCGGGTGCTCCCCGTCTGCCAGACCCGGCGCGGAAGTACGTGGCGCGTGCTGTGGCACCGGCGAGGCGCGCAAACATGGCCGGGACGGCGCGGCAGCTGAGCGGGAGGTAGGCGTCGGTCGTCATGGTCGATGCGTGCGGCGTCGGCATGCCGTGGGGTATGTGGACGTACACGTCGGGATCATTCCAGGTCTTGATCATGTTTGAGTGAACGGAGCCCATGCCGTTTGGCAGCGTGAAATGCTCAAGCACGACCTTTCGTCCTGAACGCCGCTGGCTCAGGTACTCGTCGGGGTCGTTCCTGTTGCTCGGATCGTATCCGTCGCTTTCCTGGTCGTCCCCGTCGTCAAGCTGGTCGTCCGAGTCGCTTGCTACGTCGGCCGACCCCCCCGCGAGCTCGTACCGAGTGCTTTCCCTTCCCAGCGACTTCAGGGAGCTTCCCCTGCCTGGCTCATGCGCACGGCCACCGCGAAATTGGCGCATGGCCGCTTTAACTGCCCTCTTCAAATCTCTGCGCGTTTGCATTCTCTCGCTCCGTGCCTTCTTGTGCTCCCTCGCCGCCATGTCGCTGAACGCCACCGGCGGGGCGTAGTTTGCCTTGATGCTGGTGAACATCGCGAGCTTGCTGCGGAATAGACTGCGCTGCTTTGCGATCAAGTTTCTCTGGGCCTCGATGCCGGCCTTGACGTTCTGGGCCCGCGTGTCAGCCTCCTCTGGCCCGGCGTGCGCCTGTGCCATCGGGATCGGGGACAAGTCACCGCCACCGCCGCCTTCTTCTTCCTCGTCCTGCGCCCCGACCACAACCGCGGCGACGTGACTGGTATCACGAGCACGCGTGCCCCGCAGGTCTGAGAGCTCACCCTCGAGCCTGCTGATTTCTGCCACGGCTTGCTCAATCTTCTTATCCCTCTTGGCTGTCATGCGCGACAAGGCGGCGATTCCGGGCGCGGGTTTTGCAGCGTCCATCACGTGATACACGAGGTACGTCGCCACCGGATCCCGGAGCACCTCTCGCCGGAGCACGCCTGCCGGTATTGACATGGCCCCGCGGTACCGCTCAGCGTCGAGCATTCTCTGCTGCACGAGAAACGCCACGGCGTTGCGAAAGGCACTGTCCTGGAACATCAGCCGCACCCGCATGTGACCGAATGTTGGAGAGACCTTGCCCTGGTCCTTCAAGCTGTAGCTCAGCGCCATGGGCGGCGCGTCGATCGTGGAGCTGGCTCCAACGCTCGAGTCGGGCACGATTGCCTGTACCTCTGCCTCGGCCTTGTTCACCATCTCCAGCGAGGGTTCTACGTCGCCTCTCTGCACCACGGCGTCGGGGTGCGGGCCCGCTCCGAGAGCCAGCGTGTCACGCGCAGCGAGAAGGTACGCCCCAAATGGGGCACCCCCTGAGCCCAGGGAGCGGCTTACCAGGCGGTGTGCCCTCTGACCACCGGCGGCACGCTTACGGGCTTGGGCCCGGGGAGACCCGCCTTTGCCGCTGCTTCTTTTGCCCTTGTGCCCGCTCGACGCCGCCGCACTGTGCTGAGGCATTCTCCTTTCATCTCCCGCCCGCCGCGCCATCTCCAGGGCCTTGGCGGCCGCCCTCGAGCGCGCGCCGGCCGCGGCCCGGAGCATTGCGCGGTGTATCGCGTCGCCGACCCTTCGCGGCGGGACAGTCGCCCACACACCGGGCTCGCTCATTTATGGCAGCCCGCAGTTGCTCTGTGTGCACCTGGTCCTCCTCTCGACCGCAAGAGCGCCAGCCTGTTGTGAGACGCTGCGTTGTCCACTCGGTCCCGCCGCATTTCCGGGTCCTTCGCGACCGCATCCTACGCGCGCCGCCGCTTGCTGCCTCCAGCCGCGCTGAGGACTGGGTGATAGCTGGTACCTGGCACCTGGGCGAGGCGGGAATGTCTGCCACGGCGTCCTCCCCGCCGTCGGCGGCGGCACTACCTCCGAGTGCCACCATGTACGACGCGATCATGCGCATCGTAGATGTTGAGAGCAGGGAGCTTCGGCTGGACTGCAGCGGGGACAAGGAGACGGCCGCCGGGGTCGCAGTGTCAGGGGAGATGGAAAAGGCCCGCGCGGCGGCCGCCAGTGCCATCGCCGACGCCGGAAGCGATCTGCACAACGGCGCCTCGACGCTTCTGCGCACCGGGTATTTGACGAATGCCATCCTCGCGGCGAGGGAGACTGGCGCGTCGTGCGCGCTGATCCCCACGCTCGGCGGGGACGGTAGGACCACGCTGAATACCCACCTGGACTCTGCGCTTCAGAACTTCAGAAAGGAACACGAGCGCGCGATGGAGCATCTGGTCCGCCGCACAAAGCACTTTGAGACGCGCTATGGCCTCGGCGCTGGCGAGAGTGGTGGAAAGTAGTGGAGAAACAGTGGTCGAAGTGCGACCCACCGCGCCCCCTAGCCCGCAGCCGCTGCGTTACATTATAGCGCGGTCGGCAAAAGGGCACTGAAAGTGCCTCGGATAACAGTGCAATCGAGGTATACACGGTCTGTGCGCCATCTTTTGACGTCCGCGCAATCCGCGCTCTGGCAAGACGGCAGGAATGATGATGGACAGTGACGGCGGCAGTCATGTTCTCTCCCGCGAGGATGTTGCGCGTATCGACGACATCATAAGGAAAGAGCTAAAAGCCACCGCTCGGGCGTACGACATCCTGCGCAGCGTACCCGGTGTGGGATTCAAGGATATCCCTCGAATGTCGGTCACCGAGATGCGGCGCTGCCTGAAGCGGGGCAGGCAGCGGCTGCAGTGCAACCGGCCCCACGCGCCGCTGGCGCTGTGCGAGCGAATCCTCGGTCCGCTCACACTTGGGGAGTTTGGCCACTGGCTGCAGCTGCTATATCACCTGCGGCGATTCGTCAAGGGACTCGTGAAAAGCAGCAACATCCCGCCGCAGCTGCAGCCTGCGATCGTCGACGAAGCGCAGCGCCGCATCATGCTGCACCTGGAGGAGCCGTCCGAGTCGTCGCTCTGGTGTATGGAGTACGCGCACGCGCACTTTGCCGACGAGGGCGCGCCCGACCGCTTTTGCACAGCTGTGGAGGTCGCCGCGGGCGACGACGACGGTGACGAGCACGGACGGGGGCACAGCGCAGAGAGACGCGAGAGCGCACGCAAGACGGGTGGTGCCGATGATATGCTCCGGGAAGGCAGCCCTCCTCAATGGCAGGACCACGACGGCATCGGCGGTACGCTCCACGGTCGCGGTCGCGAGGAATCAGCAGTCGACGTGTCGCCCGACCCCTCCGCGCATAACGCTTTCCATCTAGAGGCTGCCTCAGTCCACTGCACCGCCGGGCCCGCATTTGAGGCCCCAGGCGCCGCGGGACTGACCGCGACCCTGAACGCGAGCGCCCGGTCGTCGCACATGGAGAGCATCTGGAAGTTGGGAATGCACGGCGGCGGCACGAGGCACCGGGAACGCAGCGTGTCATCAGACAGCCAGAGCTTCAGGGGAGCAAGTCATCGTAATCAGAAGCAGCGCAAGGCAGGCCCGGACGAGCAGGAGCGAGACACGGAGAGACGCGCACGCCACGCGGACCGCCGGGGAAGGCACGGGCACAGGAGAAGCTCCAGCCGTGAGCGGCGGCGTGAGCGGCGGAGGCATCACCACCGGTATAATCGGGATCGGGACCGTGGTGGTACGATAGGTCACCGCGTGCGACGTGAAGAGCAGGGTCGGACTCGGGAAGAGCGTCGCACCAAAAGCGGTCGCCGCCGGTCACGCAGCCGTGGCAGCGGTCGCAGCAGTAGCAGCCGCACCAGCGGGGTACGGTCGTCTCGCGGGCCGTCTCGCCGCAGCCGCAGCAGTAGACGGAGCCGCGACCGCAGCAGCAGCCGGCGGCGGCAGAGGCACAGGTCCCGGCACGGGCGCTCCCCGGCGCGGCGCTCCACCAACGCGAGCGGGGCGGTCCTCGATCTTCACTCGCGTTCGCTTAACAAGCATGCATCGCAGCCACACTCACACGACGGCGGCGAGGGTAAGGGAGAGGAATCGCACGACCTGGGAACCTGCGTCGCCCCGAGCGTCGACGGCGGCCAAACTGGCATCGCCGGCGGGGCACGGTGCGCTGTCGAGAGAAGCGATGTGCGGCGGGGGGAAGAGCCGCTGGGGACGCAGGAGCGACGGGATCTGGGGGCAGCACAGCTGGATGCAGCACGGGACGGGTCTGCTGCGGAGGACACGGCGCCCGCACCGCCTGCATTCCCGGCGGCGCCGGTGCTGAGGCGATCTCGACGGAGGCAGGCAGCGCTGAGCACACGCAGCGACGACGCCAGAGACGGCAAGGGGGTAGCCGTGTGCGCGCCGGCGTCGACAGGAGCCCGACCCCGGGTGAAGCGGGCAAGAGCATCTGCACTCGCCCCGGATTGCGCGGCGGCAGATGACGATGACGAGCCGGTCAGTCGCAGGTTACGCTCGCGGAACAAATTGTGACGTCCACGACAATAATAAACGCGCGGGCCAGGCGATCCATGCGGGTCCGAGCCCTGACACTGGCCGCCTGCTCGGCGGCGCTCGTGCTGGCGACGACGACCACGACGCTTTCGTTCGCGGTGGGGGCGGTGTCCACCGCTGGTGCTACGAGTACC